>Ga0247810_10001642_pt1 | contig 13678 bp, 8 predicted proteins | sample UWRJL119311C1_FD_179918 | JGI IMG/M metagenome (GOLD analysis project Ga0247810, IMG submission 179918) | Plant litter microbial communities from Arlington Agricultural Research Station in Wisconsin, United States - UWRJ-L119-311C-1 | ecosystem: Environmental > Terrestrial > Plant litter >...
TAATATTTTTTAAAATCTTAATTCAAAATAGCCTTTTGAATTAAGATTTTTTTATCTTTGAACGTTTTCAATTAACATGTAAAGTATTTCATATAAAATGAATTTTTTCAAAAAAATATTTGGGTCTAGCGATGCCGCTTCTGATGAAGAAAATGAAAGCGAGTATGGAGGAAATCATACTCCTGATAGTCATTTATCTATCGACGAAAGATTCATTTTTAATTTCAAAAAAAATGGCGGTAAATTCTTGTATTGCGAAAACAAGCAGGAAGTTGCTGAACAATTTGAAAACATACTAGAAGAAAACGATTGGTTCGAAAGCGAAGTTTTATGTTATGAACCAGGGCTTTTTCATTTATTAGAAGAAAATAAATTACTTTATATTTCTCCTAAAAACCCTAAATTCTTATTGGCTACCTGCGAGAATTTAATTGCTGATGAAGGTTCTATCTTATTTTCATCAAAACAAATAAGGCAGGACAAACCAAACGAATTACCTGCAAATATTGTAATTATTGCTACTACAAGTCAGCTACAGCTTATTAAAAGTGATGGATTAAGTGCTATCAAAAGAAAATACGAAAGAGATTATCCTACTAATATTACCACAATAAAATATTTCGAAAAAGCTAAGGAAGAAGATTTTACACAATACGGAAGTGTTGCCAAAAATCTATATTTATTGCTCCTAGAAGATCTTTAAGATGAACGAAACACTCAAGAGAACCATTTCTGGTGCTGTTTATATCGCTTTACTCCTAACTTCTATTCTGTTTTCTACCGAAAGCTTTATTATCCTTTTTGGCATTTTTCTAATTATTACTATATATGAGTTTTGCAATTTAGCAAACCTTAATAAAGTGTTTTCAATTCTGTTTGGAGTTATATTATACTCTGCCACTTTATTGATTAGTCATTACAATAAGCAAACTACGGCATTTTTAAATACAACATTTAATACAGAGTTAAATTTAAATGTCAATATTCAGGAATTAGACTTAATACTGCTTGCTGTAACTATTGTTGTATCGATAAAATGTATCTTGTTTTTGTTTTATGATTCTGTTCAAAAAATAAGTACTTCTTCAAAATACCTGTATCTGTTAGGATATATTACGCTTCCTTTTATATTTATCGTTAAAATTTCTTTTGGAACAAATAATTACAATCCAAAGATCATTTTAGGGTTGTTTATTCTAATCTGGACCAATGACACTTTTGCCTATTTGGTTGGAAAATCAATTGGAAAACATAAATTATTTGAACGCGTTTCTCCTAAAAAAACTATTGAAGGATTTTTGGGTGGTGCTGTTTTCGCGGCTTTTGCAGGCTTTTTGATTTCTAAATTTTACATACAGCCTAATCCTGAATTTAGCAGCAAGTCAATCTTGATCTGGACAATAATTGCTTTAATTGTAAGCGTTTTTGGTACAATTGGAGATTTGATTGAATCAAAATTTAAAAGAATTGCCGGCGTAAAAGACAGTGGTTCAATAATGCCCGGCCACGGAGGTATCCTAGATCGATTAGATAGTGTTATATTTGTAGCACCAATTATATTTTTATTTTATCAAATTTTATACTATGTTTCATAAAGAAGGAGGACCATCCATTTTATTAGGTACTGCATTTGCAGTAGCTGTACTTTTAATTGCTGACAAATTCATTGATATTACCTGGCTAAGAATGCTTGTGCAAATTGCTGGTGTAATAGTTTTGATTATTATTTTACAATTCTTTAGAAATCCTAAAAGAGTTGCAATTAGAAACAGCGATCAGATTCTTGCTCCGGTTGATGGAAAAGTTGTGGTTATAGAAGAAGTTTATGAAGGCGAATATTTTAAAGATAAGCGTTTACAGGTTTCTATCTTTATGTCACCAATAAACGTACACGTTACCCGCTACGCAATGGATGGAATCATCAAATTCAGTAAATACCACCCTGGAAAATTTTTAGTTGCATGGCATCCAAAAGCAAGTGAAGAAAACGAAAGAACTACGGTTGTAATCGAAAATGAAACTTTTGGACAGATATTATACAGACAAATTGCAGGCGCTCTTGCAAGAAGAATTGTAAATTATGCTCAGGAAGGTATGCAGGTTGTACAAGGCACTGATGCTGGATTTATAAAATTTGGTTCAAGAGTAGATTTATTTTTACCTTTAGGTACTCCTATTAATGTTGTATTAAACCAAAAAGCAATTGGTGGTAAAACTATTATTGCTACAAAAGCTTAATGAGCAAAAAAGATTTAGATACTCGTTTTACTGAGGCGGTCGAAACTGCTTTAAAAATGACTCAGGCCTCACTGCCGCAAGATGTGCAGCTACGCCTTTATGCCTATTACAAACAGGCAACTTTTGGAACTGCGGTCTACAATCAATCTGAGAATTTTGATTTAAGAGATGCTTTCAAAACAAATGCATGGATGCAAATTAGCCATATATCTATTGATGAGGCAAAAGAATGCTACATTGAAATCATTAATTCACTAACATCAAAATAACTAACATTATGAAGAAATACATTGTTCGTTTCAGCATTTTAGCTTCATTTTTTCTCTTATTTTCATGTAATGATAAAAACAAGCTAACCGAAGTTGTAGAAGTTCCTTTACCAACAAAAGAGGAGAAAATAACAATAGGATCGCCTAATGACGTAAAAGCAGATCCGGGTTCTTTTGAGATGACAAAATTATCTTATTCCTATGATGGACTCGCTCCTGCTATACGAACACTTACTTTAGAAACACATTATTCTAAACATTATTTAACGTACACGAACAATTTTAATAAAGAAATTGCTAATACCGAATTTGAAAATATGCCACTCGAAGATATCCTGAAAAAAATGGATCTCAACAATGCAAAACTTCGTCAAAATGCAGGTGGTTATTACAACCATACTCTTTATTTCAATGTTTTAACTCCTAAAGAGCAGACTCCTAAAGATACTCTTGCGGGTTCGATTAATAAAGAATTTGGTTCTTTTGCCAATCTTACCAATCAGTTTAAAGGTCAGGCTACAAAGCAATTTGGTTCGGGCTGGGTTTGGCTGTTAGTGGACAGATACGGAAAACTGCAAGTCACTACAACTGACAATCAGGATAATCCTTTAATGAAAAATGCTTTGATTCCCGGAACGCCTATTTTAGGAATCGATCTATGGGAACACGCTTATTATCTGGATTACCAAAACAGAAAAGGAAGTTATATCGATGCTTTTTACGAGCACATTAACTGGGAAAAAGTAAACGAATATTATATCGAAGCCCTCAAAAAGGTCAAGAAAGTATAAAACAAAAAAGCTGATACAATTGAGTATCAGCTTTTTTTTTATGCCTATTTTTTCGATCTCCTACTTCATCACCTATTTTTAAAAGAATTAAAACTTTACATCTCCTCTCTTACTTATTTTGATTTTAAAGCCATTTACTGTAAATTTCAAAATAAATACATAGAGAAATTTTTATTATCTCAAAAAAGATATGATAAAAATCACATATTAACAATATCCTTTTTTATACCTTACGCACTGTATAACAAGATCTTAACAAACACTCAAACACTTCTTAAATCACAAAAAACAAAGAATATAATGTTAGGAAGGATCAGATAACTTACGCTATAGAAGCGGAACATTGACCACAATCATTTTAGAATTATTAAAGAATTATCACATTGAAAATTAAAAACATATTTTGCTATTTGATATTTATCATTCTCCTTGCTTGTAATACTAAAGAGGAAAATACTTCTGTTAATACCCCAACAATTGACCTGTTAAACAAAAGTGAACAACCAAAAATTAACAATGCAGATTATAAATTGATTTGGGATTCTTATAAATCATTAGACTTAAAATATTCATTAGAACAATTAGACAATACAAAAGGACTTTCTAATAGTTCTATCAATACTATATTTCAGGATTCTGAAAACTTACTCTGGATAGGAACCTGGGATGGTTTAAATCGATATGACGGAAACAGCTTCGAAATTTTCAGACCTGAATTAAACAATAAAAATAGTCTGAGTAACCAGGTAATCCTAAAAATAGATGAGGACAATACAGGCAGAATTTGGATATTGACAATACACGGAATCAATCGTTATGATAAAAAAACAGGTGTTTTCGAACATTATAACTTTTCAAGAGAAAACATTCCGCCATTATCTGAATCTGAATTTAATATGGCTCTTGATTCTTCTAAAAATGTATTTTGCGCTATAAAAGACTGGGGAATTGGTTATTTTGATGGTGATCACTTTCAATTGCTAAACACCGAAAAACTTTCGAAAAAAGCAGTAAAAAAAATGGAATTCACTTTAAGTGATGAATTACTGGTATTATTTGAAGATAATAAACTCTATTCGTTATCTTTTAAAAGCAAACCAAACGAAAAACCTGCTGTCTCTAAAATAGCATTAATATCAGATCATATTCGAACATTTGGAATCATTTCGAAAGAAAAAATATGTACCGTATCTGTAACCGGAAATAGTAATTTATATTCTCTTGCTACTACAGAGAAAACATTAATTACCAAAAAAGATATTGAAAATACAATAGGGAATATTCCTGAAGGGCTTGTTGTATCAAGTAAATCCGGATATTTTATTATTGATACAAACGGTACTATAATCAATCACGATTGGTTAAAATATTTGAACAACCAAAAGACAACCACATTAATAAAAGGAAATGAAAATATTCTTTGGGCAGGAACAGATGGGGACGGAATAATCAAAATGTACCCGCTCAAAAAATCGTTTAATCTTATTTCGAAGGCTCAGGTTCCTGAATTAGACGGAGCAATTGTAAGAACATTTCTTGAGGTTGATGAAAATTCTTTTTTAGTGGGGACAAAAGGAAAAGGTTTATTCCGTTTCTCTTCGAAATTTTATCTTGATCCTGAAAAACCACTGGAATATAAAAATTATAATGAAAATAATAGCGCCATTAACAATGCCATATTTTCTTTATGTAAAGGGCAGGATGACTTAATTTTTATAGGGACTGATGGTGAAGGGATTTCTGTTCTTGATCTAAAAAAATCTAAATTAACGAACTGGGCAGCTATTACAGGAAATAAAAATTACGACTACTTTAAATCGACCTACTCTATTTATCAGGACGATGATGGATTTATTTGGCTTGGAACGAACGGATACGGAATGATTCGTTGCAAGATTGAACGGTCTGGGGAGAATTTAAAAATTACTGATTTTAAGAGATATGTTGCAACAAACAACAACAAAAACGCCTTAAGTAGTAATATTGTTTTTTCTGTCATTCCTAAAAACAAAAACCAACTCTGGATAGGAACCAGATTGGGAGGTTTGAATTTATTCGATAAAAAATCAGAGCATTTTAATATCTATAAAAATAATCCTAATGACACTACAAGTCTCTCTAATAATGACATCTTGTGTTTGCAAACTGATGCTAAAAACAGACTTTGGATTGGTACCAGTTTTGGTCTTAATTTATTAGATACTGTAAAAAATGGTAAAAAAGCAATCTTTAGAAACTTTACTGTAAAAAACGGACTGCCTAACAATACAATTCATGGAATTGTTGCTGATAAAAAAAATAATCTTTGGTTAAGCACCAATTTTGGTTTATCAAACTTCAATCCTAGTCAATTAAAATTTACCAACTATACCCGAAATGAAGGTTTGCAAAATAATGAATTTGCAGATGGTGCCTTTTATCAGGATTTAAAATCTGATTTTATTTTTATGGGAGGAATTAAAGGTTTTAATTATTTCCTGCCTCAAAAAATAAAAGAATCTGCTATAATTCCGGATCTTTTTATTGATAAAATAAGTGGTCAAAACCAACCTATTCCTTACTATCAAGGATTGGTAATAACGCCAAATTCAGATACTCATCCGTCGATTGTTTTAAAACACAATCAGAACTTTTTTGATATCAAACTGACTGCGTTAACTTATATTAATACTGAAAAATGCCAATATACTTATCAGTTAATGAATTTTGATAAAGGCTGGAATACCATCAATAACCGACGTATTATTTCTTTTACCAATGTGCCTAAAGGAAACTATTCTTTGTGGATAAAATGGTCGAATAGTGATGGCGTTTGGAGCAAACCCGTTCATGCTATTGATATTTGTGTGAAACCTGTATTCTGGCAGTCGAATCTTGCTCTAATAATCTATTCTTTGTTGTTTCTGGGCTTTGTATTATTTGTGCTTAGTTATTACAAAAAACGTCAATCATTAACCCAAAACATCCTTTTTAGACAAAGAGAAAAAGAGCTTCACGAAAACCGACTTACCTTTTTTACTGATATTGCCCATGAATTTCAAACTCCGCTAACGCTAATTGTTGGACCCATCCAAAAACTTTCTGAAGCAACAAACCTCAACGAAAGAAACCAGAAATTCATACAAATGATTCAGCGAAATTCTTCTCGTTTATTATTCTTAACACAACAATTACTTGAATTTAGAAAAGCCGAATACGATTATCTGGAAGTAACTGTGAAAAAATTTGATTTGGTAAATCTGATCGAACAAATTGCCGAATTATTTGATGAATGGGCTTTGGATAAAAATATTGAATACCATCTCGATATTCCCACTACGCTGCCTGGATGGTTCGACAAGGATAAGATTGAGAAAATAGTCTTTAATCTAATGTCGAATGCTTTTAAATATACTCCTTCAAATGGAAAAATAGATCTTAAATTTTATATTCAGGACAAGGATTCTAAAAAATTAAATATAACGATCACAAACACCGGTAAAGGAATTCCAAAAGAGGAATTAGACTCTTTGTTTACCCAATTTTTCTTAGCAGATACAAATGCCAAAGAAACAGATAACAATATGTTTAGAACCGGTATAGGTCTGGCTTATGTAAAAAAGTTAGTTGGTGTACTAAAAGGAGAAATTAAAGTTACAAGTACTCTTAATAAAGAAACAACCTTTACCATACTGCTGCCTTGCAATAAAGAAGCTTTTAGTGAAAAAGAATTGGATACTGCTATAAGTCCAATTTTAATATCGCATCATTTAAAAAACATTCTGGAAGAAAATACAATTAAAATTGAAGATACTCCAAATAAGGTTTTATCGCTGGAAGAGCTTGCCGATAATAGAAAAGTAATCTTAATTGTCGAAGACGAAAAAGATATTCATATGCTGCTTAGCGAATTGCTTAGTGAAAAGTACAAACTTATTGTTGCTTATAATGGTCTGGAAGCGATGCAAATCATTGAGGATGTATTGCCGGATATCATTATTAGTGATGTAATGATGCCTTTTATGGATGGCGTTGAGCTTTGTAAAAAAATTAAAACCAATCTTAAAACCTGCCACATTCCTTTTATTATGCTTACGGCAAAAGATTCGGTTATACACCGAATTGAAGGGATAGAGAGCGGTGCTAATTCCTATATTCCAAAACCATTTTACCCGGATCATCTCCTGATAAGAATACAAAAGTTACTGGAAGAAAAGGAGTTGATTTCAAGATATTTCAAACAAGATATTCTTACAGAAAATCTGCCGCATCTTGATATAAACAAGGAAGAAAAAGATTTTATAAAAAAAGTAATTGAACTTATTCGTAACAATATCGATAATGAAAACTTACAAAGTTTATTTATCGAAAGAGAATTAGGGATCAGTAACTCGCAATTGTATCGTAAAACCAAACAACTTTTTGGTTTTACACCAGGTGATTTAATTCGTACCATTCGATTAAAATATGCTGCTGAATTGTTAAGAAAAAACAAATTAACAGTTTCTGAAGTATGTTACCAATCCGGGTTTAATAACCGGTCTTATTTTTATCGTGAGTTTAAAAAACTATACGATTTAACTCCCAAAAATTATCAGCTCAAATACAAATAAAAGAGCCAATAATTAGCTAAAATACTGAATAACAATACCTAAAACAGCAGTGTACACTTTTGAAGAAATAGTGTACACGTTTTCTTATATCCGCAAGCTAATTTTATAACCGATAATTAATTCAAACGTTATCGTAAAACCACAAAACAAAATTAACCTCAAAAAAAAACAATCTAACTAGTAATTCAATTAACAATTCTTTATGATGATGAAAAAATTTATATTCAAATTATTCCTATTCGGAACGATTATGTTGGGCAGCATTATGCATGCCCAAACTGTTAAGGGTACGGTCTCGGACGTCGATGGTTTAATGCCACAAGTAAATGTAAACGAAAAAGGAACTTCCAATTACGCTACAACTGATTTTGATGGTAATTATACCCTTACAAATCTAGGTCCAAATGCTGTTTTGGTTTTCAGTTACATAGGATATCAAACTCAGGAAGTACCTGTAGCGGGCAAAAAAGAACTTAATGTTACTCTTGCAACAGATACAAATACCTTAAACGAGGTGGTTGTTGTAGGGTATACAAGCGAGAAAAAATCGGCTATTACAAGTGCCGTCACCACTGTGGATATGGGTGAACTATCTAAAACAAAAGTAGCCGACGTTGGTCAGGCTTTACAAGGTCAGGTTGCAGGTGTATCTGTAAGTTCAAGCACAGGACAGCCAGGCGATGGACTTGAAATACGTATTAGAGGTGTAGGTACCTTAGGTAATAATGAAGTACTGTATGTTGTTGACGGTGTCCCAACTCGTGATATCAACTTTTTAAATCAGTCAGATGTTAAGTCAATGACGGTATTAAAAGATGCAGCAGCAACAGCCATTTATGGTTCTCGTGCTGCGGGTGGTGTAATTCTTATTACCACTAAAAACGGTGCTAAAGGAAAATCAAGTCTTAATGTGGATTATTATACCGGAGTAAATTATGCTACAAATCTTCCTAAGCTATTAAATGGAGATCAATATCTAACAGTATTAGACAAAGCATGGCACAATAGTGCTGGTAATGCGGCAAATGCTATAAGCCCTTATCAGGCAGCTCAAACTGCAGGATCTGTAAACGGAATACCTTTGGCTAATACCAACTGGTTAGACGAATTGTTCACGACGGGTCAAACTACAAACTTCGAACTTTCTGCAAGTGGCGGAAATGAAAATACGCAATACTTAATCTCTGGGGGATATTTTGCCCAAAAAGGAATTATAGTAGGTGGCAATAACCAATACGAACGACTTAATTTTAGAGTGAATGTTAATTCTAATTTTTCTGATCGTTTAAAAGTTGGAACGAATATCCAGCTTACTAATAGCGTTAAAGATAAATTATCTTCTAGCGGAGATCAAATGGGTGTCATTCGTTATGCTATGTTTAGACCTTCTATTCTTGGTGTATACAAAGATGTAAATGATCCAACTTATTCTGCTGCAAATCCATATACAGATTTACCATTTTATGTAAGTAATAACACTACTAATGGATGGAGCCGTGATTATGACTCAGCATATAACCCAATTGCAATTGCAAATCTTATAGATTATAAACTTAAAGCATTTAGAGTTTTCGGAAACGTTTACGGTGAATACGGATTTTTAAGCGACAAATCATTGAAATTCAGAAGCAGTTTTGGAGTAGATATGTCTTTTGCACATGATAAAAAATTCAATCAAAATTTTGGAGATGACGACGGCGGATCTCCTCTTGATAAAAATAATGTACCATTATATCCTGGAATGGGAAGAATAAACAGACCTTCCAGTCTTACTGATAGTATGGGTCAGGAAATGACTTTTACTTTTAGTAATACATTAAATTATGTAAAAACACTTAACGAGAAACATAGTATTAATGCTTTATTGGGTACAGAAAATATCATCAATAAAAATGATAATGTTGGTGGAACAAGAAACAATTATGATAATACTACTGATGCATTTCGTTATTTAGATTATGGAGGTTTAAATGTAGACAATTATGCAAGTGGTTCTGCGAGCAGTTGGGCATTAGTATCTTTCTTTGCCTCTGGTAACTATGGCTATGACAACAAATATTATGTTTCCGGAACTATTAGAGCGGATGGTTCTTCTCGTTTTGGACCAAATAACAAATGGGGATATTTCCCTTCGGTTTCCGGAGGTTGGGTAATATCTAAAGAGAAATTCATGGAGAAAGCCGATTGGATTTCAAACTTAAAGTTAAGAGCAAGTTGGGGACAATCAGGAAATCAGGAAATTCCAAATAATACCTACCAAACACTTGTTTCTCAAAAAGATGATAATGTAAAAATTATCCGTTACGGAAATCCTGACATTAAATGGGAAACTACAACTCAAACCGATTTTGGTGTCGATTTTAGCTTTTTCAAAAATAAATTATCTATTACAACAGATTATTTTGACAAAACAACTAAGGACATTTTGCTGACAGTAGGTTTACCTGCCGTAACAGTCGGAGTTATCGAATCTACCTATGTTAATGCAGGAGTAATAAATAATAAAGGATTTGAATTTGGAGCTAATTTCCAAAACAATGATCATGATTTTAAATACGGTATCAGCGGTAATTTTACCACTCTAACCAATAGAGTTGAAGCTTTACAACAATATATTGCAAATCTCGATGACCTGAGAACAAATACAAGAACTACAGTTGGCCAGCCAATAAGCTCTTATTACGGATATGTATTTGATGGTATTTATCAAAATTCAGCAGAAATAAACTCTCAGTTATTCAATAACACAAATGGTGCTGTACCGGGAGATATGAAATTTAAAGATCTTAATGGAGACGGACAAATTGATGCCAATGACAGAACTTTTATAGGAAGTCCAATTCCTAAATTCACTTACGGTTTCTCATTAAACGCCAGTTATAAAAACTTTGATATCTCTGCACTTTTTCAGGGAGTAGAAGGTATTGATCGCTATAATAATTTAAAACAAGTTACCTCTTACAGCACCAAAATGCCTCTTAACTCTACCACAGACGTATTAAATGCCTGGAACGGAGAAGGAAGTAGTAACACAATTCCAAGAGTAACCTTTAATCCTAATGGTGGTGCACAAATGTCAAGCGCATTCGTAGAAGATGCTTCTTATTTACGATTGAAAAATATTGAAATCGGATACACATTTAATCCAGGTTTAATTGGTGCTGCCAATCTTCGCATCTATATGTCTGGTCAAAATATATTTACGATTACAAAATACACTGGTTTAGATCCTGAATCTACTTCTTTCATTGATATGGGAACCTACCCGCAATCGAAATCTTTTATCCTTGGGTTAAAATTAAACTTATAAAAAACGATTATGAAATATACAAAAATAGCAACAATCCTAATAGGACTTGCAGTATTCACAAGTTGTACTGACGAATTAACCATAGATCCGGTAGGATTAGTAACAGAAGAACAAATAAACGATACACCAACTCTTAATACAGTCGAAAAATCAGTTAGTTCCTCTTATTTATTGTTTTCAAACACATTAAATATAATGGGAGCATGGGACTGGACTGGCGGACTTGTATCTAACAATGATATTATCCTGCAGGATATAGCTTCTGATGATGGTCAAAAAGGATGGAATTCAAATTCTGATCAACCCTGGATGGATGAAGTTGATAATTATACTTTTACTTCTTCTAACGGAGGTGCTAATGGTGTTTGGAAATACAATTACGAAGGAATTAAAAGAACGAACAGTGCCATTAATTTTCTAGTAAATCCGGAAATTGAAGCCATTACAGGAATTACTACAGCAAGAAAAAAACAATTACTGGGAGAAGCGTATTTTTTACGTTCGTTCTATTATTTTGCATTGGTTACTAATTTTGGAGATGTTTCTTTAATCCTGACTCCGGTAAAAACATTTCAGGAAGCTTTCGATCAGGCAGTAAGAGCACCTAAAGCTGAAGTATGGAATCAAATCAATAAAGATTTAGCTTTAGCAAAAGAATTACTTCCAAATCAAAAAATTACTTCTGATACTGAAAAGTGGAGAGTATCTAAAGGAGCTGTAATTGCTCTTCAGGCAAAAGCAGCTTTATACAATGAAAAATGGACAGAAGTAATTACCTACGTAAATGAACTGGAATCACTTGGATTTTATAGCTTAAATGCTAACTACTTTGATAATTTTAGTACTGAAACAGAATTTACAGATTCTGAGGTTATTTTTGCTTTCGATCATCAAAGCAATGTTGTTCCTCCAAGAGGAAATGGATATTGCGCATTAGTAGGTTGGGGATTCTTTGCTCCTACTACAGATTTCTTAAATTCATTTGAACCAAATGATCCAAGAAAAGCATATACCGTAAATGTTGCTGACCAAAGAGTAAACAAAATATTGGGTACTACAAATGGCAATAACAAAGGAAATGATCAATCTCCTAGTAACAAAGTATTTATTCGTATGGCAGATGTATTGCTCTGGAAAGCAGAAGCTCTAAATGAAACTGGAGATTATGCTACTGCAATTACTTACATCAATAAAATAAGAACAAGAGCGAGAACTACTCCTACTGTTGACGGAACTCCGGTACCAGCAGGAACATTAGCAGACAGACCTGCATCTACTGATAAAACCACTATTAAAAATTGGTTGATTTCTGAAAGAAGAGTCGAACTTGGTTTTGAAAATCAAAGAATGGCCGATTTAAAAAGATGGGGAATTGCCAAACAAGTAATGACCGCAAGTGGAAAAAATTTCCAGGACAAACACATGCTATATCCAATTCCTCAGTCAGAAATTGATGCATCTGCAGGAACTTTAACACAAAATCCTGGCTACTAAACATTTATAAAGGGTAACCTTCTTAACTTTAATAAAAATTAGGTTACTCTTTAACTATAATAAAAACAGAATCTAAAATTATGAAAGATATAGCAAAACGTTTTACAGATAACCCATTACTATCTCCTACAGATATTCCTGCAAGCAGAGAAGGATTAGAAATTACATGTTTACTAAATCCTGGTGTATTTCAATATGAAAATAAAACCTGGTTAGCAGTTCGCGTGGCCGAAAGACCTAAGCAAAAGGACAGTATTATTTCTTTTCCTATACTAACAGAAACGGGAGCTATTAAAATCATTGAAATTCCAAAAGACGATCCCGAATTAATCGCGACAGATGCAAGAGTTATTAATTATAAAGGCGTTGATTACTTAACAACACTTTCTCACTTACGCCTATTGTGCAGCGAAGACGGACATCACTTTTATGAACCTGAAAATTATCCTTCTCTGGTTGGAGAAGGCATGTTGGAAACTTTTGGAATTGAGGATTGTCGAGTTGCTTTAATCGAAGGAACGTATTATTTAACTTTTACCTCTGTATCAGATAATGGTGTTGGCGTTGGTTTACGTACTACTACAAATTGGAAAGACTTTACCAAACATGGTATGATATTACCTGCTCACAATAAGGATTGTGCCATTTTTGAAGAAAAAATAAACGGATTGTTTTATGCTTTACATCGCCCAAGTAGTGTAGATATTGGTGGAAATTACATCTGGCTTGCCTCGTCTCCCGACGGTGTTCACTGGGGAAACCACCATTGCATTATTAAAACCAGAAAAGGGCTTTGGGACAGTAAAAGAGTTGGCGCCGGAGCAGCTCCTATAAAAACAGATAAAGGATGGCTGGAAATTTATCATGGAGCCAATGAAAATCATCAGTATTGTTTAGGTGCATTTTTAATGGATTTAAAAGATCCTTCGAAAGTAATTGCAAGAACCGAAGAGCCAATAATGGTTCCTACAACAGAATATGAAT
>Ga0247810_10001643_pt1 | contig 13670 bp, 10 predicted proteins | sample UWRJL119311C1_FD_179918 | JGI IMG/M metagenome (GOLD analysis project Ga0247810, IMG submission 179918) | Plant litter microbial communities from Arlington Agricultural Research Station in Wisconsin, United States - UWRJ-L119-311C-1 | ecosystem: Environmental > Terrestrial > Plant litter >...
ATTAGTGACGTAGTAGGCATTATTACTGATCGTTGAAATAGTTCCACCTCTTAAGAATAAGCCATATTGTGTATTAGATTGCGAATTAACAAAAATATTGTTCACAACATTTATATTTGAACCTCCACTAGTATATAAACAAGAATAATATGATGAGCCACTTGGTGCGCCATACATTACAATGGTATTATAGTAAATATTTGTTGTGCTGCCTGATGTAACAAAAATACCATGCCCTTTATTATGGAAATTATCATTCTCAGAATCTGTAGCAGTATTATAAACATTACTAATAAAATTATTATTTATATTGGTAGTACCACTAGATCTAATCAAAATTCCTGCCGTCAAGTAGCTATTATTATAAACTGCATTTGCAATATCACTAATTTTATTACCAGAAATACTGCCCGAACTTGTCCCTAACAAAATAATTGCTGCTGCATCATTACTTTGACTTTCAATATTTCTAACTCCTGATATTGTATTACCTGAAATTTCATAATTTAAAGCATTGGATACATATATTCCTCTAATGGGTTTTTCAGAATTTATAGTACTTCCAATAGTGTTACTTTGCATTTTCCATCCTGAAGGAGAGGAACTACTAGTTGCACTGCCATTAATGTAAATTGCTTCCTTAATACTTTTTATTTCATTACTTACTATAGATATATCTGAATTTGCAGATGTAGATGCCTGAACAGTAATTGTGTTGTCAGTGCCTATCGTATTGTTACCCGAATAAATTCCTGCAAGTAAACGCCCATCTTGATTACGATTTTTTAATTTTAAAATAGTATTCTTTACAGTTATTTTAGATGATGAAGCTGCTCCATTACTAGCAATCCAAATTACCGATCTGTTATTATAAGTAATATTGTCATTATTTATTAATGTAAGATTTTTTGTAGGTAGTAACGAATTACTTCCGTCAATTATTATATTTTTAGTACCGTTAAATAAAAATACTGCTGCAACTCCTGTATAGCCGTTGGGCATGTTAGCGTTGATAACTATATCCTTTCCTGTATTAGGTTTTATAGTAACGGTATTATTACCAGCATTAGTAAAAGAATTAATTGTAATTTGAGAAGTTATTGTTTGATCATTATCTAATAAAAATCTAACATTCCCACTAATTCCATTTGTATTTAAGTAATTTACAGCAGATGTTAAAGTCCTAAAAGTTGGATAACCATCTGTTGGATATGCACTGGATATAATGTAATCATTCGCAGGTAAAGCCTGTCCAAATCCTATAAAAGGCAATAAAAACAAAACAAGTAAAATTCTTTTCATAAAACTATTTTTGTTGACAGAAAACTTATTATAATCATCTTCTATCATTATTTTAATATTATTCAAATAACATTTTAAAAACTTCAAAATCTATTTTTCGTTTAGATTCTATATTTAAATCTCACCTACGTAAAAACACGCAGGAAGGTTTTAATTATTTATAGATTTACCTATAAAACATTGGGCAAAATTAGCTCGTAAATTCAGGTTTTTTATGGAATTTCTGACCTTTTAGATGAAAAGCATTATTAGTCGATGAGCGACATCCTTTGAAATAAAATTAGTAAGAATAAGAAGTATTTACTTACAATAAAAAACAACCACACATCCTAAATAAATAGGGGAAATATTACATAAAAAAATACAAAACAGCTGATTGTCAATCTTCAACATAACTTCATAAAAAACAAAATGTAAAAAGTTAGATTTCTCAATTCTAAACCATGAAATTTTAGAGAAAAGCTTAACATTTTTTAACTTTTATAACTTTTCCATTTAAAAAATACGGTTGTACATTTGGAAAAACAATGTTATATCACAAAACATGAAATACACTACTTTACCCAATACTGATATAAAAGTTAGCAAAATCTGTCTGGGCACTATGACTTTTGGAGAACAAAACTCAGAAACAGACGGTCATCAGCAAATGGATTATGCACTTGAACAAGGCGTGAACTTTTTTGATACTGCAGAGATGTATTCGGTTCCGGCTCGTGAAGAAACCTATGGCAGCACAGAGAAAATTATTGGAACCTGGTTCAAAAAAACAGGGAATCGCGATAAGGTTGTTCTGGCTTCTAAAATTGCCGGACCAAATCCGAATTTCACTTACATGCGCGAAAAGGGAGACTTCTCTCCCGCAAGTATAAAATATGCTTTAGAGAACAGTTTAAAACGCCTTCAGACAGATTATATCGATTTGTATCAGCTGCATTGGCCTGAACGCAAAACCAATAATTTTGGACAAAGGGCTTTTAGTGGTTATGAAGATGCCTGGGAAGATAATTTCAGGGAAGTCCTGGAAACTTTTGATGGGTTGATTAAAGAAGGAAAAATAAAACATCTTGGCGTTTCAAACGAAAATGCCTGGGGAATGATGCGCTTTTTGGAAGAAAGCAAATACCAGAATTTACCGAGAATCAAAACGGTTCAGAATCCGTACAACTTATTGAATCGCCTTTTTGAAGTAGGTTCGTCCGAAGTTTCGATTCATGAAAACGTGGGATTACTGGCCTATTCTCCCCTAGCCTTTGGAGTTTTAACGGGCAAGTTTTTAACGGGTGAATATTTGCCAAATGCCAGAATCAATCTTTTTCCGCAATACAAACGCTACAATAGCGACGAAAGCAGGCAAGCCACTCGTTTATATCAGGAAATTGCTCATAAACATGGCTTGACCTTAACCGAATTGTCTTTAGGTTTTGTGCTACAGCAGCCTTTCGTAACAAGTGCTATTATTGGCGCAACAACAATGGAACAATTAAAAGAAAACATAGCCACAATTGACATTACACTTTCAAAGGAAATCTTAGCTGAAATTGAAGAAGTTCAGACTATTATTCCGGATCCGGCTCCTTAAATTAGAATTTAATAAAAACATAAATCCCGATAACTTCGAAGTTATCGGGATTTTGTGTTCAGAATTGTTTCAATAGTACATCACAAGAATGATTTTCTTTTTTGAATTATCAATCAGTTTCTCCATAACTCCAAAAAACTTTTCATTCACCATTGGACAGCCCAGACTATTACAGATTGGATTTTCCTGCTCTCCAAATGGAATATCTGAATATTTGTGCAGGACTATATTTCGGTCAAAAGCATTGCTGTTGGTTTCGTCCAGACCATATAACTTATAGGCTTTTCCAAATCTTCCGGAATAAGAACCGCCAACAGCATACTTTCCTAAGGAACTGCAATTTGAATTCTTTACGTTACTAAATTTAAGTTTTCCCAAAATTCCGGTTTCAGAACCGGAGCCATGACCTACCAAGCCTTTGTCAAGTAGTTTACTGTTTTTTAAATCGTAAATAAAAAACCGGTTTTTTCCTGATTCCACTTTCATATCTAAAAAGAAGGCAACATCTGAATTGTATTTCGGAGATTTCCCCAAAAATCTCCGAATCTCAGTGATCTCACTTTTTAATTTCTCCTCATAGGAATAAACCGGTTTTGAACTACAATTTATTAACGGCTTTTCGTTGTTGTTTCTGCATGCAAAACTCAAGCCAAAAATTCCAATTAAAAGCAAAATGCAAATATTCTTTATCATTTTTACAAATTGATTTTAGCAACTATTTATTTTTCAACCGTATAGCCTTTCACCTTGGCAAAACCAACTATTGAGGTATTGATAGCATTTCCCAAATCATCCTGCTTTTTGGTTTTCTTAGATTCGGTGTCAATGTATTCCTGACGTTTTTTAGCCAATACTCCAATTTCTTTTTGGATCGTTTCTCTCTCTTTTGATTTTTGAGCTACATACGTTTTTAATTCTTCTGCCGATTTGCTCTGAAGTTCCACAGGCAATTCTTCTTTTTTGATTTTTGAAATCGCTGCTGCGTCATCTTTTACTTTATCAACCAAATCCCAACTTTCGTTTTTATAAACTGCTTTTGATTTACTCACAGCACGTTCGGTATAATTAGACACCGAAACTTTTTTTGCATTTTTATCCTGATTCGTTTGATTCATTTTTTTCTCATGCCCTTTTGAACCATAATTAATGTACGTTTTATTTATTTTCTCATCACATTTTGAAATTTCATCATCATACGGAGTTGCTATATAGCGCACCGATTCATTAGAATCAATATTAAAATATTTTCCCTTTCCGTAATCTGCCCCATCTTTCCAATGCGTGTTGATGCCTTCGGTTTTATCTCCGCAAAAGATAGTATTGACGTAAATATCATTTTTCAAAGCGTCACTAATTGCTTCTTTATAATTTATCCCGCCTTGATTAAAATCTTCATTTCCGGCAATGTAAATGAGTTTCATATTACTTTTTTCTCTCGCCCATTTTAATTGTTTCGTAGCATCCTGAATTACGGCTCCGCAATATTCATTGCCCCCATTCGTACTTAAAGCAAATAGTTTTTCTGAAATCAAATCCAAATCTGTAGATAGTGGCGTTATTTGTCGGATGTAATTGGATTGTTTCGATAGTCCGTCATTCCCATATTCATACAAAGCAATTTCAATATCCGGAGCTTTGCCTTCATATTTTAATGTAGTTAAGGTGTTGACAATATTCCAAAGCCTTGATTTTGCCTGATCGATTAATCCATCCATACTGCTCGAAGTGTCCAATAAAAGCGCAACTTGTATTTTAGTATTTTCCGCTGTGGGTTTTTTAATTCTGGGATCTTTTTTTGGATTTGCATTGGATGAGTTACAGCTTGCAAAACTGATTGCAATTACAAAAAGTGCTGTGATAAAGAAGTTTGATTTCATGTTTTCTGATTTTAAAGGTTCGATTACAGATCAAACTTAAAAACTAAAAATCCTCGTTTTTTGAAGAAATGGTGAAACCGTATTTTGACTTGGTGAAACAAGTTGTAAACGGAACATAAAATACTTTACTTTACAATATTATTTTTTTTGAAGGTTCTTATAATCTAAGTTGCTAAGAACTCGCATTAATTAATTGTAATAATATGAAACGTTTATTACCAATTGCTGTTTTATCTTTCTTTCTATTGTTGTTGTTTCCTTTCGGAATGGCAGCACAAGATTCTATTTCAAAAAAGAAAGCGGCACCAGTATCTAAAATGAGTAAAACTGTAAAGAGTCTGGAAAAGTCTCTGGATGTAAACGATGAAGGACAAATTGCCAAAAACTACGAAAGTCTCGCCAATGAATTTCAAAATAAAGGCGATAATGCAAAAGCCGAAGAATATTTTAAAAGAGCATTAAACAGTTATACAAAACTGAAACTTACTGAAGATAAAACCCGCGTGACACGAAGTCTTGCGAAAGTACAGGAAAATCAGAAAAACTTTGGATCTGCTATAAAAAATTATGAAGCTGCAGGTTCATTGGCAAAAGATGTTTCTGAAGAAAAAATCAATCAAAATGATGCCAATCGTTTACGTAATAACGCAAATCCCGCCAGTCAGACTAATTATGTAGATTCTAATATTGAATTGCTGAAAAAGGAAAAGAAAAGTAGGGAAGTTACAGAAGCTTATGTTCAGAAAGCGCAAAATTCATTAGAGCTAAAAAACAAAAAGGTTGCAATAGAAAGCTATAAAAAAGCATTAGTGTATGCAAAAGACAAACCTGAATCTGTAATTAAAATCAAAAACGAAATTGCCAAAGTTTACGCGTCAGACAATCAATTTGAAAAAGCAATCGGCATCAACGAAAAGCTTTTGGCGGAAGCCGTAACCAATCAGGATTTTTATACCCAGATAAAACAATTACAATCGCTGGCAACTCTCTATTTCAAAAAAGAAGAACCTAAAAAAGCACTTATCTCTCTGAAAGAAGCATATGATCTGGCTTCCCGAAAAGGAAAATCAGCGGAAGCGAAAAGAACATTATTAGAGTTGGTAAACTACTATAAAGCAGAGGGAAACGAGAAGGAAAGCATGGCACTTTATGACCAATTCCTTCAAAATTTCGATCAGTTAATTCAATCGGACACAACTTTGATTAATACTAAAAAGTTCCAGATTACGGAAGGCAAAATTCGTCAGCTGGAGAAAGAAAAATCACTTAAAGATGAATTAATTACAAAGAAAAATACGTTCAATTATTTTCTTATAGGATCTGTTATATTGCTTTTACTTTTGTTCCTTTTTATTGTAAAATCACTTTTTTCGATCAAAACAAAGAACAAGGAAATCGCTTTGCAATCGTTAAGACGTGAAATGAATCCGCATTTTATTTTTAATAGTCTGAATAGCGTCAATCAGTTTATTTCTGAAAACAAGGAACTCGAAGCCAATAAATACCTGACTTCCTACTCGACCCTGATGCGTGATATGATGGAAAACTCCAATAAGGATTTCATTATATTGGACAAAGAAGTGGAACAATTACAAAAATATCTTGACCTGGAACATTTGCGTTTTCAGAATAAGTTTGACTTTGAAATTACAGTTGATAAGGATCTGGATGCTGAAACTGTTTTTGTACCCAATATGATCATTCAGCCACATCTTGAAAATGCGATCTGGCATGGCTTGCGCTATCTTGACAAAAAAGGATTTTTACATCTAAAATTTCAATTGAATAACGGAAAAGTAAATGTAATCATTGAAGACAACGGAATTGGTTTAACCAAAAGCCAGGAACTCAAAACAAGCAATCAGAAAGTACATGAATCACGAGGGCTCAACAATACCAAAGAACGAATTGGCTTGCTGAATGAATTGTACAAAAAGAATATCTCTTTTGCCATTAGCGAAAAAGAATTTCCGGAATCAGGGACCATAGTCGAAATTGTTTTCCCTTTAATTGACACGATATGATGACGTTTCAAAAGATAAAAAGTGTTATTGTCGAAGATGAACTGGCAGCGCGTGAAGTTCTTAAAAACTATTTAAGTAAATATTGCCCACAAGTTGAGATTGTTGGAGAAGCACAGAATATAAAAGAAGCTGTACCGTTGTTGCATGAAATTCGGCCACAATTGGTTTTTTTGGATGTCGAAATGCCTTTCGGGAATGCTTTTGATGTTTTGGAAGCCTGTAAAGATTTGCAATTTGAAACCATCTTTGTAACGGCCTTTTCTGAATATTCCTTAAAAGCATTAAATCAAAGTGCTGCTTATTATTTGCTGAAACCTATTTCGATCGAAGAATTAATTGTAGCAGTAAACAAGGTGCATCATCAAATTATGAATCATGAAATTTTTAACCGGAATAAAATCATCGTCGAGAATTTCCATGAATCCAAACCCGAAAAACAACAGGTCATTCTGCCTACACTTGAAGGATTTGAAGTCGTAAAAATGGAAGAAATCGTTCGCCTACGAGGAAATGGAAATTTCACTGATCTCTATTTGAATAACGGAAACAAAAAAATGGTCTGCCGCTTTTTAAAACACTTTTCAGAAATTTTGCCATTGCCTTTTATTCGCGTACATAAATCGCATATCATCAATGTGAGTTGCGTGAAATCATATAATAAAGGCGGAATTATTACCCTTAATGATGGATCTGAAATTGAAGTTTCACCAACTTATAAGGAAGAATTTTTGAAGAATTTTAAATAATATTTTAATTTTAAGAAGAAAAACACAAAGTTTTAAACCCAATCTTGTCATTTCGACGAAGGAGAAATCACACCAGTAACTCAGCTTCTATTTCGCCAATCTTTGTCGAATTTCGCGTGTGATTTCTCCTTCGTCGAAATGACACAAACTACGTCACGAATTTCGTGTTCTTTAAACCCTACAAATCAAACTCATCACTTATAGATAAAGAATCAACCGGAATTGCTGTCGAATCGGGAGCTTTTATTCGCAATAACGAACGTGCATTACCTGAAATATAAACCGGCAATTGCCCAAGCGTATCTTCGGGAATTAAAAGACCTCTGCGAAACATTAAGTTTTTTAAGAATTTTTGATTTTGCAATGCATAATCTTTCAGATTTCCTTCATCATTAAACTGATACATGAATTTTCGCGGCTTCGGAATAATAGTGGCCAGATACAAACATTCATCAACACTTAAACCCGAAGGGCTTTTCTGGAAATAAAATTGACTTGCTTCGCCAATTCCATACACATTTGGTCCCCATTCAATAATGTTGAAATACACTTCCAGCATTCTTTCTTTGCTTACAATTCGGTTATTTTCTAAAATATAAACCAATAAAATTTCTTCCAGCTTTCGCGAAAGTGTTTTTTCACGTGTCAAAAAAACATTTTTAATCAATTGCATGCTGATGGTACTGGCACCACGTGAGAATTTTTTGGTTCTGATATTCTTTAAAATGGATTGTTTGAAAGCTTCATTGATAAATCCGCGGTGCGAAAAGAAAGATGGATCTTCGGTAGTCAGTACAGATTTTTGTAAATAAGGTGAAATCTGGTCCAGAGGTGTATAATTGGGGTTAGCAGTTCCAACTAAAACCGGACGCTGCAATACATTTTGAATTATGGCACGATAAACGAATTCGCCATTTAATTTGTTCAGATTGGCTTCTCCGTATTTGGTAATTCTAAGGTTTTCTTTATTCAGTTTACTGTCAAAAACTAAAGTATTTGGTCTGTTTTTATTGAATTTAAAATCCAATTTATAATCAAAATTTCCAGTTGCTTCCATTCCCTGAAAATGGGTAAACAATCCATCAGGTAATGAAACGATAAAGTCCTGCGCAGTCATTTTCGGAATATCAACTTTCAAAGTATAAACCGTATCCTTTTCTGTATTATAAGAAACATAAGGTTTCACTTTTATTTTGTTCAGCTGCATTGTGGAAGTGCTGTCAATCGAAATAAAATCAGAACCTAATAAAAAGCGATAATCAAATCGTGCGTTTTTAATTACAACGTCTTTACTGGCTATTTTTGGATGATTAATTTTTAAATTGGCGATAGAAGTGTAACCGTCAATATGCAATTCGGTTCCGTCTTTATCAATATTTGCTACGTTTAAACGAATCGAATCGAAACTTGCTTTTAAGTTATAACGTTCATCCAAATATGGGACTTTTATTGCTCCGGTATCCAGATTAAAAAAACGAATATCAGCCTTTTTATTTCTTGGGTCGGCAAAACCTTTTATGTTCCAGCGCTGATCAAAATTCTTGCTTTGAACATGCAGATTAGTTGTAAGCTGTTTGTTTTCTAAAACAAGTTTATTAATGGCAATAGATGCTTTTTTTCCGTTATCATCAATTTTGAAATTCAGATTTTCCAGCTTCATATCCGTCGGAACCAAATTCAGTAGTTTTGAAATAATACGATAGGCAAAATTGGCATAATTTCGTTTTTCATCTGATTTTTCTTCAGTATTGTCCCTTTTTAAAAAGGCATCAAAATTTTTGATTTTTCCTTTTTTAACCAGTTGAATATAACCATTATTGATTTTTAAAGTCCCAAGCTGAACATCACCAATCAACAGATTACTCAGACTAATAGTGGTTTCTATTTTTTTAATATTGAAAAGAGTGTCAGCATTTTTTGGAACCAAAATAACATCGGTTAATCTAATTCCGGATAAACCATCAAAAGAAGCTTCTTTTATTGAAAAATCACTATTGTAATCCACCGCCATTTTATGGGTTACTTTTGCAATAGCTTGTTTTAAAAGTGAGTTACGAAAAGAGTAAAGTCCGATGCAAAGCAGTATAAATACTACTGCTAAGATTTTTAAGGCTTTAAATATTTTTTGTTTTGGAAGTTTCATAAGTCCATTTTATAAAATTAACCAAACAGAATACTCGCTACATCTTCAATTTTGGCCACAAGTTCAATTTTGATACCAGTATTTTTCAAGGCAATTTTATTGTATTTGGAAACAAAGATAGTATTGAAACCTAATTTTTCTGCTTCCTGAATGCGCTGGTCTACACGATTTACCGGACGAATTTCTCCTGAAAGTCCAACCTCACCGGCAAAACAGAAACCTTTGGTCACCGGAATATCTTCGTTGGATGATAAAATTGCAGCCACAACCGCTAAGTCAATTGCCGGATCATCAACAGAAATTCCACCGGTTACATTCAGGAATACGTCTTTTGCGCCTAAACGAAATCCGGCTCTCTTTTCTAAAACTGCCAAAATCATATTTAGTCTTTTGGCATTATATCCTGTTGTGCTTCTCTGTGGAGTTCCATAAACTGCCGTACTTACCAGCGATTGAATTTCGATCATCAAAGGACGCATGCCTTCCATGGTTGTAGCAATTGCAGTTCCGGACATTTCTTCGTCTTTGTGCGAAATCAAAATTTCTGATGGATTACTTACTTCACGCAAACCGCTTCCTAACATTTCGTAAATTCCAAGTTCTGCTGTTGAACCGAAACGGTTTTTTAAAGACCGTAAAATTCGATAAACGTGATTCCTATCTCCTTCAAATTGCAAAACGGTATCGACCATGTGTTCCAGGATTTTGGGTCCGGCAATGTTTCCGTCTTTGGTAATATGCCCAATCAAAATTACCGGAATATTGGTTTCTTTGGCAAACTTGATTAATTCGGCAGTAGTTTCCCTAATCTGAGAAATACTTCCGGCTGTTGATTCAATATAATCGGTATGTAAAGTCTGAATCGAATCGATAATGACAATTTCAGGCTGAATGGCTTCAATTTGTTTGAAGATATTCTGCGTTTTGGTTTCGGTCAGAATATAACAATTGTCGCTATCCGGCGTGATTCTTTCGGCACGCATTTTTATTTGTTTCTGACTTTCTTCTCCGGAAACATAAAGGGTTTTATAAGGTAATTTTAATGAAATCTGCAGCAAAAGTGTACTTTTACCAATTCCGGGTTCACCACCCAAAAGGGTTAAAGATCCGGGAACTATTCCACCACCCAAAACACGGTTCAATTCGCCGTCAGTAGTATCCATTCTGATTTCCTGAGCCGAATCAATTTCATTAATCTTTAAGGGACGTGGCGCTTTACTTGTCGATGTAGGTTCGCTTTTCCAGGCTACTTTTTCCTGCTTTTGAATAATTTCTTCGGCAATAGTATTCCATTCTTTACAGGCATTGCACTGTCCTTGCCATTTGGCATATTGTGTTCCGCAATTTTGACAAAAGAAGGAAGTTTTAACTTTAGACATTATTTTGTTTTTTTGGCAAGCGTATTCATTTCATCAATTTTCTCATACATCAAATCTTTCGTCAACTCCCCAATTGGCTGCATTTGTGAAGCATTTTGATATCTTTTTGATGCTCTCTTGGGATCACCTCTTTTTTCATACATTAGACCTAATTCATATTCTCCCAACATGGCCAATGGATAATCAACATTTGCGATTTCTGCCATTTTCTCTAATTCATCGTAGGCATTGTTTTTCAAAATAAGGTTTTCGATCACTTTATAATCATTCATTCTCACCGGAATATCCACTCCTAAAACTTCTGACATGGTGTTATATTTATTTTCTAAATAATTGGCATAACCCGATTGAAGAACAGCGATTTTCTCTTTGAATTCAACAGAATTAATCGGTTTGTAAACTTCAAAAATATGATACAAAGCATTCGGGATTGAATATAAAACTTCTGAATAATGAGTTGCATTTTTAAATACATCGTATTTAAGATTTACCAGAGGATTATTTGCAACTTTAATATTGCTGGCTAACTTTTCTATAGGTTCTTTTATTTTATTAATATCCCCATCTCCTGCAGACAAATAATAAAAAAATGGTTCTTTTACTTTAGCAAATTTCTCCGGTATGCGTATTTCCATTTTTGGCGCAAGCTCAGGACTCAAACAAATATATCCGTTAAAAAGAGGAATCTCTTTATATAAAAAGAAGTTTATAAAACTGGCCGTTATATCATGCCCTGCAATAATTTTGAAAGGGGCGGTACGATATTGCTTGTCAATGTAAGGAACCAATTCAGCTCCGATAAATTCGAAAAACTCTGCCCCTTTTTCAAAAGGTACGCCTTGATTTTGATCGATAGTAGAGTCATCATAACGTTCTCCGTCATGATTCTGATGAATTCCTATAATAATCATTTCAGGTAAATCATCCCAATAAACACCATAACTTAAAGCTCCTGAAAAAGGATCGAATAAATAATCGCCATCAAGCAAATATAAAACCGGATATTTTTTTGACGGACTGGTTTCATAAGAGGCAGGAAGCTCAATAGTTATCCTTCTGTCAGCATCCAATTTTTCAGATTTAACAGTGTCGAATTTTTTTTGTGAAAAAACTGAAATAGAGATTAATAAAGCAAAAAACAAATAAACTTTTTTCATGATTGGGGAAAATTAAAAAGTATTAAAATAAGGCAGCAATATAATACTTTATTTGCTTTTTTGTTAAGGAGGACTTTTAAAAAGCAAAGAAATTTAGGACAAAAGAAATCATGTTTGTGCAAAATAAATTTGACAAATTGAGAAGATAGTTGAAAAAAGAGAAATTATGTCAGTGAATTGTCATTTTCATTCGGGAAAACAATCCATGGTTTGAAGGTTTTAGCCTCCTCAAACTCCAGGGTTGCATATGAAATGATAATAATGATATCGTCTTTTTGAACTTTTCTGGCAGCAGGCCCATTCAGCGTGATTTCGCCCGAATTTCTTTCGCCTTTTATGGCATAAGTTTCAAAACGTTCACCGTTATTAATATTTACAATAGATACTTTTTCACCTTCAATAATATTTGAAGCGTCCAGTAAAGTTTCATCGATAGTAATACTGCCAATATAATTTAAATCGGCTCCGGTTACTTTAACACGATGAATTTTTGATTTTATAACTTGAATTTGCATGTTGCAAAGGTAAATTAATTTAATGAAATGGTATCAATCAGCCTTATAGAATTAACAAATACCGCTATAAATGCACGGTAATTTTTGTCTTTACTCTTATGATCGATAGGTAATAATGTCGATTCGTCAGCAATTACAAAATATTCCAGGTCAAATCTTTCATTGTCTTTAAAAGAATTTTCTACGAATTCAATAGTTTCCTGAGGACTTTGTTTTTGAAATACTTCTTTTGCTTCCGTTAAGGTTTTATAAATAATGGCAGCTTCTTTTCTTTCTTCAGAAGTTAAACGTTCATTTCTGGAACTCATTGCCAATTGGTTTTCTTCTCTAAAAATAGGACAACCCACCACATGAACCGGTAAGTTATTTTTTTCAACCATTTTTTTTACAATCTGCAATTGCTGAAAATCTTTTTCTCCAAAATAAGCATTCGTAGGTGTAACAATTTCAAACAGACGCTTAACAATAGTTCCGACTCCGTTAAAATGTCCTGGTCTGAACTTTCCTTCCATCTGGTTTTCCAAACCATCAAAATCAAACGATTGTGACATGGTGTTTCCTTCGTAAATATCATCAACAGAAGGCGCATATAAAATTATTTTATCACTTAAGCCCCTCATTTTTTTCACATCTTCTTCAAGTGTACGAGGATATTTTTCGAGATCTTCAGGATTATTAAACTGTGTTGGATTCACAAAAATACTCACAACAGTATCATCATTTTCTTTAAGCGAGCGTTGCATTAAAGCCAGATGCCCTTGGTGTAAAGCGCCCATTGTTGGTACAAACCCGATAGTAGAATTTGCTGTTTTGATAGTTTTTAAATAGGCTATCAGGGCTACTTTGCCGTAGAAAATATGCATGGCGGTATTATTAAAATTTAGTGCAAACATAATATATTAGTTATAAACTGCATAAATTTTTGTAATTTTGCAACGTTTTTAT
>Ga0247810_10001649_pt1 | contig 13655 bp, 17 predicted proteins | sample UWRJL119311C1_FD_179918 | JGI IMG/M metagenome (GOLD analysis project Ga0247810, IMG submission 179918) | Plant litter microbial communities from Arlington Agricultural Research Station in Wisconsin, United States - UWRJ-L119-311C-1 | ecosystem: Environmental > Terrestrial > Plant litter >...
CCTGCCCCAGCACCTGCCCGTCGCCAACCACGTAGAGGTAATCGGCGATACTCGCCGTCTCGTCCAGATCATGGGAAACCACGACACTGGTGATACCCAATGCGTCGTTGAGCAGCTTGATCAGCCGAACCAGAACACCCATGGCAATAGGGTCCTGCCCAACGAATGGCTCGTCATACATCAGAATCTGCGGATCGAGCGCGATGGCCCGGGCGAGCGCCACACGGCGCTTCATGCCGCCAGACAGCTCGTCAGGCATCAACTCGAAGGCGCCACGCAGCCCCACCGCCTGCAATTTGAGCAGCACGATGTCCCGGATCATCTCTTCCGGCAGTTGGGTATGGACACGCAGCGGGAATGCCACGTTCTCGAACACATCGAGATCCGTGAACAGGGCGCCACTTTGAAACAGAACCCCCATGTGCTTGCGTGCGTCAAACAGATCGCTGCGCGACAGCTCGGGCAAATTCTGCCCGTTGACCCACACCTGGCCTGCCGAAGGCCGCAACTGGGCACCCATCAGACGCAACAGAGTGGTCTTGCCGCTGCCCGAAGGTCCCATGATGCCGGTGACTTTGCCACGGGGGATGCGAATATCGATATTTTCGAAGATGCTGCGCGTACCGCGCTTGAAGGAAACGCCCTTCAACTCGATCGCGTAGGCGTTATCGGCGCTCATCTAAACTCCTTGCGATACAGCCTTACGCTCAGCTGTCGGGCCTCTTGCGGACGACATGCTGTCTAGGTAGACCGAACAAGCCGCGAACTATACCACCGCCGTATGGCGCGCCCAATAGCGAACCCGGACCAAAGAGTAACGGCGTAATATTTTGAGACATGCCGTGCACATCTGCAGGCACAGATGTAACAGCAAAGAGACGATTACCGATGTGGACGACGATCAGACGTGAGGGATTCGTGCATTACCGCTATAATCGCCGCCTTTTAGCAGGCTGATCAATTTCCACATGAGCCAATCCAGCGACCTGATCCAATCAGCACAACGCACTATCCGCCTCGAAATCGAAGCTGTCGAAGGCCTGCTCGGCCACATTGACGCCGATTTCGTTCGTGCCTGCGAGATGATTCTGGCCAGTAAAGGCAGAGTCGTCGTGGTTGGGATGGGCAAGTCCGGGCATATCGGCAAGAAAATCGCAGCGACTCTGGCGAGCACCGGCACCACCTCGTTTTTTGTTCACCCGGCCGAAGCCAGCCACGGTGATATGGGCATGATCACGTCCGAAGACATCATTCTGGCCCTGTCAAACTCGGGCACCACGGCAGAAATCGTCACCCTGTTGCCGCTGATCAAGCGCCTGGGCATCAAGATGATCAGCCTGACCGGCAATCCGGCGTCGACTCTGGCTAAAGCGGCAGACGTCAACCTCAACGCCCACGTCGAGCACGAAGCCTGCCCGCTGAACCTGGCACCGACCTCGTCGACCACTGCGGCACTGGTGTTGGGCGACGCACTGGCGGTCGCACTGCTGGAAGCCCGCGGCTTTACGGCCGAGGACTTCGCGTTCTCCCATCCCGGCGGCGCACTGGGCAGACGTTTGCTGCTCAAGGTCGAGCATGTCATGCACACCGGCGATCAGTTGCCCAAGGTCCAGCGCGGTACACTGCTGCGCGATTCGCTAATGGAAATGACCCGCAAAGGTCTGGGCATGACCGCTATTCTCGAAGCTGATGGCCGCTTGGCCGGCATCTTCACCGACGGCGACCTGCGTCGCACCCTCGATCGCCCTATTGATATCCGCCTGACCACCATCGATGAAGTGATGACCGTCCACGGCAAGACTGCGCGCCCGGAAATGCTCGCAGCCGAAGCGCTGAAAATAATGGAAGATCACAAGATCGGTGCGTTGATCGTCGTCGACGAAAACGACCATCCTGTCGGCGCATTCAACCTTCAGGACCTGCTGCGCGCAGGCGTCATGTAAAGGAAACCTGCAAATGACCACCGACCTGCTGCAACGCGGCAAGAACATCAAGCTGGCAATTTTCGACGTGGACGGCGTGCTGACCGATGGCCGCCTGTACTTTCTGGAAGATGGCAGCGAGTTCAAGACATTCAATACGCTGGATGGCCAAGGCATCAAGATGCTGATCGCGTCCGGCGTGACGACAGCTATCATCAGTGGACGCAAGACGCCCGTGGTAGAGCGTCGAGCGAAGAATCTTGGCATCGAACACTTGTATCAGGGCCGTGAAGACAAACTGGTGGTGCTCGACCAACTGCTCGCCCAATTAGGTCTTGATTACGAACAAGTCGCCTATTTGGGTGATGATCTGCCAGACTTGCCGGTCATACGACGTGTAGGCTTGGGCATGGCGGTTGCAAATGCCGCCGGTTTCGTCCGGCAGCACGCTCACGGCATTACACAGGCTCGCGGCGGAGAAGGCGCTGCGCGCGAATTCTGCGAACTGATCATGAGCGCTCAGGGCAGCCTTGAAGCAGCCCACGCCGCCTACCTATAGAAGCCATTTATGTTCAGCAAAAAAATTCGAACCTTTGTAGTCCTTGGCGTGCTGGCTTTATTGCTGGCCGGCGTGGGCTACTGGAACATCAGCCCTGAAAGCTTTATGGATCAGCCCAGCGCGGCGGTAGATGAAAGCGCGATCGACTTTTATGCGATCAATGCTCACAGCGTTCAGTACCTGCCTGATGGCAAACTGCAGTACGAAATGACTGCCGACAAAGTTGAACATATCAAAGCCACTGACGTGACGATGCTGACAACGCCTGATCTGCAGATGTATCGCGGCACCCTCTTCCCTTGGCATATCCAGAGCAAGACAGGTGAGGTATCGCCAGGCGGCGAGCAGGTTGAGTTGATCGATTCTGTACGCGTAGCACGAACCGACGAAAAAAACCGTTCGACGATTATCACCAGCAGTCGAATGACTGTATTCCCACAGAAGCAATATGCGCAGACCGAGCAAGCCGTTAGAATCGACGGCGCAGGCGGTGTGACCACGGCCAAGGGAATGAAAGCGTATTTGAACGAAGGCAGGATGGACCTGCTTTCTAACGTAAGAGGACAGTATGAGGCTCGTTAAAACCCTTCCTTTTTTGCTTGGCCTGGGCGCAGCACTGGGAAGCGCGAGCGCCTGGTCCCTGCCGACTGATCGTGATCAGCCGATCCACATCCAGTCCGACGATGCGCAACTCGACGACAAGAAAGGCGTTGCCACTTATAAAGGCAACGTAATCATCACCCAGGGCTCGATGAAGATCACCGGCAACACGGTGACCATCACGCGTAACGCTCAGGGTGAAGTCGATGTATTCACTTCGGTGGGTAACCTGGCTTATTACGAGCAGAAGCCGGCCGTGGACAAGCCCATCGTCCAGGCCTACGCCATCACTATCCAGTACTACGCGGCTCAAGACCGCATCGTGCTGATCGACAAGGCCAAGGTCATCAATGACGGCAACACGTCCGAAGGCGAGAAGATCGTCTACGACACCGTCAAGCAGATTGTCAGCGCCGGGCGCGCAAATGGTGGCAGCAAAGTCACCACGCCGCGCCCGCGTATCGACATGGTGATCCAGCCGAAAAAGAAAACTGACCAGCAGAAGGCCCAGTAATGGCGACGCTGAAAGCCCAGCATTTGGCTAAGAGCTACAAGAGCCGCCAAGTGGTTCGCGATGTGAGCCTTTCAATCGAAAGCGGTCAGATCGTCGGACTACTGGGCCCGAACGGTGCCGGCAAAACCACGTGTTTCTACATGATCGTCGGATTGGTCCAGGCTGATCAGGGTCGAGTATTGATCGACGATCTGGACGTCAGCCACCAGCCGATGCACGGTCGCGCTCGCGCTGGCATCGGTTACCTCCCTCAGGAAGCTTCGATCTTTCGCAAGCTGTCGGTCTCGGACAACATCATGGCGATCCTTGAAACACGCCCTGAGCTGGACCGTGCTGCGCGCAATAAAGAACTCGAAAGCCTGCTTCAGGAATTTCACATCACGCACATCCGCGATAACCTCGGGATGAGCCTGTCTGGTGGTGAACGCCGCCGCGTCGAGATCGCCCGCGCCCTGGCAACATCGCCGAAATTCATCCTGCTGGATGAACCTTTCGCCGGCGTTGACCCTATTTCGGTGGGCGATATCAAGCAGATCATTCATCACTTGAAGGCTAAGGGTATCGGCGTTCTGATCACCGACCACAACGTCCGTGAGACGCTGGATATCTGCGAAACCGCCTACATCGTCAATGACGGGCAACTGATCGCAGAAGGCGATTCGGAAACCATCCTGGCAAACCAGTTGGTGAAAGAGGTTTACCTCGGACACGAATTCCGCCTGTAATTGCGCAAGTGCCTGCCAGCCCGGTGGGCGATGCCCGGGGTATTTTGGGTGATCCAGCATTAAATGCCATCACACCCTAGGCAAACACTTCGGTTTCAGGCATATAATTTGCTTATGTTGGCGCCCCGGCGCTCTGTAGTGGATGGCGCATGTGCGCCGGCGAATAAGGTGTTAAGCCCCAGCCATGAAACCATCGCTAGTCTTGAGAATGGGCCAGCAGCTGACGATGACGCCGCAGCTGCAACAGGCCATCCGCTTACTCCAATTGTCTACGCTGGACCTCCAACAGGAGATTCAGGAGGCGCTGGAGTCCAACCCTATGCTGGAACGCCAGGAAGAAGGCGACGACTTCGACAACGCCGATCCGCTGGCTGACAATATCGAGCAAAAGCCCAACCCTGACGTTCAGGAACCGACCTACCAGGAGTCCGCACCTACTGTGGATAACCTTGAGGAAGGCGACTGGAACGAGCGCATTCCCAACGAACTGCCAGTCGATACTGCCTGGGAAGACGTCTACCAGACCAGCGCCAGCAGTTTGCCAAGCAACGATGATGACGAGTGGGACTTCACCACCCGCACCTCCGCCGGTGAGAGCCTGCAAAGCCATTTGCTTTGGCAGTTGAATCTGGCGCCGATGTCGGACACCGATCGCCTGATCGCCGTGACTCTCATCGACTGCATCAACAATCAGGGTTACCTCGACGAAACCCTTGAAGAGATTCTCGACGCCTTTGATCCCGAACTGGATATCGAACTCGATGAGATCGAAGCCGTCCTCCACCGTATTCAGCAATTCGAACCCGCTGGTATTGGCGCTCGCAATCTGAGCGAATGCCTGATGCTGCAACTGCGCCAGTTGCCTGCCAAAACTCGCTGGCTCGCCGAAGCGCAACGACTGGTCAGCGACTTTATCGACCTGCTCGGCAGCCGTGACTATGCCCAGCTGATGCGCCGCATGAAGCTCAAGGAAGACGAGCTGCGTCAAGTCATCGAACTGGTCCAGAGTCTCAATCCGCGCCCAGGCTCGCAAATCGAATCTACCGAAGCTGAGTATGTCGTTCCCGATGTGATCGTGCGCAAGGACAACGAGCGCTGGCTTGTGGAGCTCAATCAGGAGTCCGTGCCGCGACTGCGGGTCAACCCTCAGTACGCTGGGTTTGTGCGCCGGGCAGATACCAGCGCCGACAACACCTTCATGCGCAATCAGCTGCAGGAAGCTCGGTGGTTCATCAAAAGCCTGCAGAGCCGCAATGAAACCCTGATGAAAGTGGCGACGCAGATCGTCGAGCATCAACGCGGGTTTCTTGAATACGGCGACGAAGCCATGAAGCCGCTGGTCCTGCATGACATCGCTGAGGCGGTCGGCATGCATGAATCGACGATTTCCCGCGTCACCACGCAAAAGTTCATGCACACCCCTCGCGGCATTTACGAACTGAAATATTTCTTTTCCAGCCACGTAAGCACCTCCGAAGGCGGCGAGTGTTCGTCCACAGCCATTCGCGCGATCATCAAAAAACTGGTTGCGGCTGAAAATCAGAAAAAGCCGTTGAGTGACAGCAAGATCGCTGGTTTACTGGAGGCACAAGGCATTCAAGTAGCCCGTCGCACAGTCGCCAAGTACCGCGAATCACTTGGCATCGCGCCCTCCAGCGAACGCAAGCGATTGATGTGACGAGAGGCCCTGTACCGACCTTGCTGATGAGGTCGTATGCAGCCCAGGTTGCTAGCCACAGCGTTCCAGTGGCAGGCAAAAGCCTGCCTCTTTATGCACTGGCAATAAGGAGAAAGCGGTATGCAAGTCAACATCAGTGGACATCAGCTGGATGTGACCGACGCGCTACGCGACTACATCAACGAGAAACTCGGACGATTAGAGCGCCACTTCGACAAAATAACCAATGTGCAGGTCATCATGGAGGTCGAGAAATTGAAACAGAAAATCGAAGCCACCCTGCACATCCCCGGAGGGAAGATCGTCGCCAATGCGGAACATGATGATATGTACGCCGCGATCGATCTTCTGACCGACAAGCTGGATAGACAACTGCTCAAGCATAAGGAAAAGCAGATCGGCCACCTCCAAGGTGCGACGGCTCGCTGATACCCCCAAAAAATGATCCGAATTGAAAACATCCTGACCCCCGGCCGTTCACTCGTGAACGCGCCGGGCGGCAGCAAGAAAAAAGTCCTCGAACTAATTGCCAGCCTGATCAGCAGAGAAGTGCCCGATCTGGACGAACAAACTGTTTACGAGAGCCTTATCGCCCGTGAAAAGCTGGGGTCTACCGGCTTTGGTAATGGCATTGCGATTCCCCATTGCCGCACGAAGAATTGCGCCTCCCCGATCAGCGCCTTGCTGCATCTGGACGCACCTGTTGATTTCGACGCCATTGATGGTGCGCCCGTGGACCTGCTGTTTGTACTGCTCGTCCCGGAAGCTGCCACCGATGCGCACCTGGAGTTGCTGCGCCAGATAGCCAGCATGCTCGACCGCAAGGAAGTACGTGACCGTCTACGCAGCGCCGCAAGTAACCAGGCGCTTTACCAGGTCGTGCTGGACGAGCAGAACGGGCATTAATCATGCGGATGATCATCGTCAGCGGTCGCTCGGGCTCGGGTAAAAGCACCGCGCTGGATGTTTTGGAAGACAACGGCTTCTATTGCGTTGATAACCTTCCAGCCGGACTGCTTCCCGAACTAGCGGAACGCGCGCTGATCAACACCGAACTGGCCGAGCCGCTACTGGCCGTGTCCATTGATGCTCGGAACCTGCCAAGCCACCTGACGCGCTTCCCCCAGATGCTTGAGGAAGTCCGCTCACGCAATATCCAGTGTGATGTGTTGTACCTGGATGCGGATGAATCGACGCTGTTCAAGCGCTTTTCGGAAACCCGCCGTCGCCACCCGCTGAGCAATGCCGAACGCTCTCTGGCAGAGGCTATCCGGGATGAAACCACCCTGCTCGGGCCGATCATTGATCTGGCCGATCTGAAGATCAATACCACGCATCTGAACCTGTATCAGCTGCGCGACACACTCAAACTTCGATTGCTGAACAAGCCGGAACCCGGCACCGCGTTCCTTATCGAGTCCTTCGGTTTCAAACGCGGTATGCCCATCGACGCTGACCTGGTATTCGACGTGCGCTGCCTGCCAAACCCATACTGGAAGCCGGAACTGCGCGAGCAATCGGGCCTTGATCAGCCGGTTGTGGATTACCTGGCTGCCCAACCTGATGTCGAAGAGATGTTTCAGGACATCTTCACCTACCTCAACAAATGGCTCCCACGCTTTGCGGCCAGTAACCGCTCATACGTCACGATCGCCATTGGCTGCACTGGCGGGCACCACCGTTCGGTTTACCTGACCGAGCGTCTGGGTCAGGTTCTGCAACAATCCCTCAAAAATGTTCAGGTCCGCCACCGCGACCTAAGCTGAAAGGACTTTCCCTGCGATGCCCGCTCATCAAATCACCATCATGAACAAGCTGGGCCTACACGCCCGTGCCGCAGCCAAATTCGTTGGCGTTGCGGGGAAATTCCCCTGCCAGATCCGCGTGGGCCGCAACCCGGAAACCATGGTCGATGGCAAAAGCATCATGGCCGTCATGATGCTCGCCGCCGGTAAAGGTACGGAAATCCTCCTGATGACCGAAGGCGACGATGCGCAGGCCGCGCTGGACGGGCTGATTGAGTTGATCCAGAACAAATTTGATGAGGGTGAGTGAAAAGAACTCGCTCACGATAACGTCCATTGTTCTGCAAGAGATACCTATCGCTCAGCAAACATGGCACCTGTAGGAGCGCACGAGCAGCGCGAGGCCGCGATAGCGTATCCACCTGATACACAGCCATCGCGGCCTCGCGCTGCTCGTGCGCTCCTACAAAGTAAGCATTCCAGTTCAGATTGTTACTGAATGCTCATCACCCCTTCTTAACAAACTCCGACTTCAATTTCATCGCGCCAATGCCATCGATCTTGCAATCAATGTCATGGTCGCCATCCACCAGACGAATGTTTTTCACTTTGGTGCCGACCTTGACCACCAGAGAAGAGCCTTTGACTTTAAGGTCTTTGATGACGGTGACAGTGTCGCCGTCCTGCAAGGTGTTGCCCACGGAGTCCTTGATGACCTTGACGTCTTCGGCGGCTTCACTTGAGCCGTCGGCAGACCATTCGTAAGCGCATTCCGGGCAGATCAGCTGCGCGCCGTCTTCGTAGGTGTATTCGGAATTGCATTTTGGGCAGGCAGGTAAGCTCACGGGATTCTCGCGTCGAAGGGTAAAAACCATGGATTATAAGTGGTTTTACCCTTCGTCAGGGAGCGAATGTAACCCCGCACCTCCCAGCACCCAGACCAGCGCACTGGAATAGCACCTAAAGCGCCACGGAGCGTGCATATCAACACTCCCCACTCCGCGTCAGAAGCGCGCCAGTTTCAACCACTCAAGTCCGTGCGCAAACAAAAGCGCCATACCTGCAATCAGCAGAGTCGAACCCCATGCCAGACGAAACAACCGCCTACTGCTGTTGGTCAGTATTTCCGTGCGCATAAACTGCCTTGGATCTGATTATTAGAGGTTCAGGCCAGCGCAGCCTGATAGCGACGAGCGACTTCTGCCCAGTTGATGACGTTGTAGAACGCGTTGATGTATTCCGGGCGACGGTTCTGGTAGAGCAGGTAATAAGCGTGCTCCCAAACGTCGAGGCCGAGGATTGGGGTATTTCCATTCATCAACGGGCTGTCCTGGTTACCGCTGCTTTCCACCACCAGCTTCTTCTCGGGGGTAACGCTCAACCACGCCCAACCGCTGCCGAAGCGGGTCAGCGCCGCTTTGGTGAAGGCATCCTTGAAAGCGTCAAAGCCCCCCAACTGCTCGTCGATCGCCTTGGCCATCGCGCCCTCTGGCAAACCCCCGCCATTTGGTGTCATAACAGCCCAGAACAACGAGTGGTTGGCGTGTCCGCCGCCCTGATTGATCACTGCCGGGCGCAGCTTTTCAGGCAGTTGGCCAACAGCGGCGACCAATTTCTCGATTGGCCATTCAGTCCACTCAGTACCCTCGACGGCAGCGTTGAGGTTGTTGATGTACGTTTGGTGGTGCTTGCTGTAGTGGATCTCCATGGTTTGCGCATCGATGTGCGGTTCCAGGGCGTCATAGGCGTAAGGCAAGGCAGGCAAGGTAAACGGCATTTCAATGTACTCCGTAATAAAGGCCGGACGTGGCAGCGGCATTGCGTTGCAAAGATGAACGCGAGTGTTCGCCGCCGCTGTTCAACAGCCGATGGGTTCGCGGGTATTCACCGTGCTCGCTGATAAAACTCAGCAGCTCGGCATAGGTTTTACTGCTATGGCGCAGTGCGGCCTGACGCAATGACGGCGGCAGGCGCTGATCCTGCACGACCTGCAGTAAGCATTGGTGGATCGCGCACAGGTACTCGGCGCTCTCCTCAGGCTGGCCGAGGCTCAGGTGCAGGTCAGCCAGGTTGTGATGGGAAATGACACAGGCGGCCACCGCTTCATCCGGATTGGGCCAGCGCTCGAACAGCACTTGAGCCAGCGCCAGGGCCTGCAAATACAACTCACGAGCGTCGACCAGCTCACCGGCGATGAAACAGTGATTGGCCTTTTCGATGGTGCGTTTCCAATGCTCCATGGCGCGACTCCTCAAGCGATGGCCGACAGGTCAGATCCCGCCAGCGGTGAGTTTTTCCGGATCCAGCAACGCTTCCAACTGGCTGCGTTGCAGGTCGGTGTGTTCCAGGGCGACATCAATGATCGGCCGGCCCTGTTTGTAAGCGGTCTTGGCGATTTCCGCAGCCTTCTGGTAACCAATGATCGGGTTCAGCGCCGTCACCAGAATCGGATTGCGTGACAATGCCTCCTTGAGCTTGGCTTCGTTGACCTTGAAGGTGGCGATGGCCTTGTCGGCCAGCAAGCGGCTGGAGTTCGCCAGCAGCTCAATACTGCTCAGAAGGTTCTGGGCGATGATCGGCAGCATCACGTTCAGTTCGAAATTTCCCGACTGACCGGCGACGGTAATTGCCGCGTCGTTACCAATGACCTGCGCTGCCACCATGGCGGTGGCTTCCGGAATAACCGGATTGACTTTGCCCGGCATGATTGACGAACCCGGCTGCAACGCTTCCAGTTCGATCTCACCCAGACCCGCCAACGGTCCTGAGTTCATCCAGCGCAGGTCGTTGGCGATTTTCATCAGCGATACCGCTGTCCCCTTGAGTTGCCCGGAGACGGCGACCGCGGTGTCCTGAGATCCGATCAATGCAAACAGATCCTTGCCGGGCACAAACGCCACATTGCTCAAGCGGCTCAAATGACTACTGAATCGCTGGGCAAACTCTGGATGCGCGTTGATCCCGGTCCCAACTGCAGTGCCGCCCTGGGCCAAGGCCTGCAGGCTTGGCAGCAAACCTTGAAGATGTTCGATATTGGCGCGGATCTGCTGGGCCCAGCCGTTGAGCACCTGGCTCATACGCACCGGCATGGCGTCCATCAGGTGCGTACGGCCGGTTTTGATAAACGGGTGCACTTCATCCGCCTTGCGCTCAATCACCTGCACCAAGTGGATGAGCGCCGGCAGCAGTTGCTCGTGCAGCGCCAGAGCAGCGCTGACGTGAATGGTGGTCGGGATGATGTCGTTACTGCTCTGCCCGCAGTTGACGTGATCGTTGGCGTTGACCTTGTCGCCCAGCACGCGGCTGGCCAGGGTTGCGATCACTTCGTTGGCGTTCATGTTGGTGCTGGTGCCGGAACCGGTCTGGAACACGTCCACCGGGAAGTGCGCCATGTAGTCACCGTTCAACAATTCCTGGCAGGCACTGACAATCGCCTCGCTCTGCCCGGCGGATATCTGCTCCAGCTCCAGATTGGCGTGGGCGGCTGCGGCCTTGGCGAGCAGCAGCGCACGAACGAACTGTGCGGGCATGCGCAGATTGCTGATGGGAAAGTTATTCACCGCACGCTGAGTCTGAGCGCCGTATAGCGCCTCGGCCGGGACCTGCAGTTCGCCCATGCTGTCGCGTTCGATACGGGTATTACTCATCGGAGTTTCCTTGTACCAGTTCAGTGAGTGAGATCGAGGGTTGCAACAGGCAGGTCGCCAGTTGCCAGGTACAGGCCTGCCACCGCTGATGGTCGGCTGGGGAGTTGATCAATGCCTGCAAGTCACGCAAAGGCCGCCACGCCTGATCGACGCACAAGCAACGCCAGTGCCAGGGCAACAAGGTATCGCGGGCAGTATTCATGAGTAGTCGAAAAGAGGTTTCAGCGATCATGCGATGCGGCGTTGCGGTAAAACGCGCCAGATAACGGCCTTCAGCCAGGTAATGATCAATCAGCCGTGGCTCGTCAGGCTCAAGGGCACAGCGAATTCTGAAACTCAGCGTTCGCCAGTTCTCCAGGTGCGCAGGAAGCGGATGCAAAACAGGACCCATGACCACGGCTCATTTTGGATAATGATATTCATTATTAAATGATATTGAGAATCAAAACAACCGTAGAGGGTGAATGGTTTTAGGAATGGAAGGGGAAATATGTTGGAGCATGTGATTACCCGTGGGAGCCGAGCTTGCTCGCGAAGAACGATGACGCGGTCTGCCTGATCCACCGAGTGGTCCTTATCGCGGGCAAGCACCGCTCCCACAGAAAAATCTCGCTCATCTGTTGGAGCCGGGCTTGCCCGCGAAGAACGGTGACGCGGTCTGCCTGATACAACGCATCGACTGATTCGCGGGCAAGCCACGCTCCAACGGGCCGAGCCATTCGTGTGAGAAATCAGCTACCGGCCACGGTCATGCGTTCGATCAGCACGGAACCCGTACGGATATTGCTGCGTAGTTCAAGATCGCTGCCAACGGCGACGATCTGCCTGAACATGTCGCGCATGTTGCCGGCAATGGTCACTTCTTGGACCGGGAACTGAATCTCGCCGTTTTCCACCCAGAAGCCAGCCGCGCCACGGGAATAGTCGCCGGTTACCATGTTCAGACCGCTGCCCATCAACTCAGTCACCAACAGCCCGCGGCCCATGCGGCGGATCAGCGCCGCCTGGTCTTCGGTGCCGTGGGTGACGAACAGGTTGTGTACACCCCCTGCGTTGGCTGTGCTCGGCAGGCCGAGTTTGCGACCCGAATAGGTGCTGAGGATGTAGGAAACCAATTCGCCATTCTCGACAAACGGCTTGGCGTAGGTCGCCAGACCATCGCCATCGAACGCCGAACTGCCCATGGCGCGCATCAAGTGTGGACGCTCATCAAGCGTCAGCCACTCAGGGAACAGACGCTGCCCGATGCAGCCTTCCAGAAACGATGACTTGCGATACAGGTTGCCGCCGGAAATCGCCCCGAGAAAGCTGCCGAACAACCCGCCGGCCAATTCAGCGGAAAACAACACCGGCACTTCGCAGGTCGGCACCGGCCGCGCACCCAGGCGACTCGCAGCGCGCTCGGCGGCCTTGCGCCCGATGCTCAGCGGATCAGCCAACAGCTCGCCCTGGCGACTCACGTCATACCAGTAATCACGCTGCATCTGGCCTTCGCCCTCAGCGATCATTACGCAGCTCAGGCTGTGGCGCGTCGAAGCGTAGCCACCGATGAAACCATGGCTGTTGCCGTAAACCCGGCAGCCCTGGTGAGTGTTGAGGGTGGTGCCATCAGCGTTCTTGATCCGCGCATCGGCATCGAACGCCGCCGCTTCACAGATCAGGGCCTTTTCGATGGCTTGCTCGGGGGTGATATCCCAGGCGTGGAACAGGTCGAAGTCCTGCTGCTCCTTGGCCATCAACGCCGCATCAGCCAGACCGGAGCTTTCGTCTTCGGAGGTGTGTTTGGCGATGGCCAGGGCCGCAGCAACGGTTTCGCGGATGGCATCGGCGCCACTGGCGGAGGTGCTGGCCGAGCCTTTGCGCTGGCCGACATACAAGGTGATACCGAAACCCTGGTCGCGATTGAATTCGACGGTTTCCACTTCTCGCTGGCGAACCGAAGTCGACAAGCCCTGCTCCAGCGATACTGCCACTTCACAGGCACTGGCACCCTGACGTTTGGCTTCGGCGATGATTTGCTCGACCTGATCCTGCAGTGCAGGCAAGGCTTGTGGGCCGACGCTTTGTGATGCACTCATGACTTTCTCCATCAAATTCTGCTTTCGGCACTGGCCGAATACCGAGCGGGCCGGACAAGAGGCCCCCGACTGGTTATCATGGCGGCGTTTATTTGCGGACTGCCCCCATGGTTGATTCTTACGACGACTCCCTCGACGGGGAGAAAAGCAAAACCCAGGTCAAACGCGAGCTGCATGCTCTGGTTGA
>Ga0247810_10001651_pt1 | contig 13650 bp, 10 predicted proteins | sample UWRJL119311C1_FD_179918 | JGI IMG/M metagenome (GOLD analysis project Ga0247810, IMG submission 179918) | Plant litter microbial communities from Arlington Agricultural Research Station in Wisconsin, United States - UWRJ-L119-311C-1 | ecosystem: Environmental > Terrestrial > Plant litter >...
TTAGAAAGAATGGCGCAGAAATCTGCAGAGAACCTGATTAATGGAATTGAGAAATCTAAAGAAATCCCATTTGAGCGTGTATTGTTTGCGCTTGGAATCCGTTTTGTGGGAGAAACAGTAGCCAAGAAACTCGCGAAACACTATAAGAGTATTGATGCATTGTCTAAAGCCAGCCTGATGGATTTGATTCTTGTGGATGAGATAGGAGAAAGGATTGCGGGCAGTGTTATTGAGTTTTTTCAGAACGAGGCCAATACAATTATTATCGAAAGGCTTAAAAGATATGGGGTACAGTTTGAAAGTATAGAAATAGTAAATCCCGAAGCTACTGATAAATTGCTGGGTAAAACTTTTGTGGTATCGGGTGTATTCGAGATTTTTTCACGTGATGAATTAAAGAAGAGCATAGAAGATAACGGCGGTAAAATAGGCAGTTCTATTTCTGCCAAAACAGATTATGTGGTAGCAGGAAGCAATATGGGGCCTGCAAAATTAGAAAAGGCAACCAAGCTGAATATTCCTGTGATTTCAGAAAATGATTTTATAGCGATGTTGAATTAATCAGCTATAGCAGTATGGTTTTTTTAGCTACGAAGGCGCTAAGTGGCTAAGCATTGAGGTTGTGTTTTATGTTGAGAAAGGCACAAAGGATTATTGCATAATCTGTAAAAAAAGACACCTATCGGATTGAACAAACCGATAGGTGTTATTATAATAAATAGGCTATCCACACTTGTGCATAGCCCATTTTTTTATTTGTTCAAGGGTTTATACTAAACCGATTAAACAGTGATTGTTGTTCCCTCGGCACCTTTTTTCTTGTCTGTATCAAAGTAAAAATCAATTCTTCCAAGGTTGATTCCATAACATCCAACCTGGTTAACGAGTACATCTTTTCCTTCACTGTTTTTTACGATAGTTGGCTTGTCAAGGAATGTATGGGTATGTCCACCGATAATCAAATCGATATCTTTGGTCTGGGCTGCCAGTTTTAGGTCAGATATTTTATTGCCGTCATCTTTATAATTGTAACCAAGGTGGGAGAGGCAGATAATCAAATCACATTTCTGTTCTTTAAGCGTCCGGGTCATATCGTGGCTGATTTCTACTGGATCTAAATATGCCGTTTCCTTATAGTTCTTTTTGTCTACTAATCCTGCCAGTTCTATACCGAGTCCAAACACGCCGACTTTAATCCCATCTTTCATAAAGATCTTGTAGGGCTTGACTATGGTATTCAGTGCTGTATTTTTAAAGTCATAGTTAGCCGAAACAAAGTCAAATTTAGCATGCGGGAGTTGGGAGTAAAAACCTTCTATTCCATTGTCGAAATCGTGGTTTCCCATTGTAGCCAGGTCGTATTTTAGCATACTCATGAGTTTGAACTCAAGTTCGCCGCCGTAATAGTTAAAATAAGGGGTTCCCTGAAACACATCACCTGCATCGAGTAACAATACGTTGCTGTTTTCCTTTCGAATGCTTTCGATCAAAGTGGCACGGCGTGACACGCCGCCCATATTTGGATTCCTTGGGTCATCTGCCGGAAATGGATCAATATGGCTATGGACATCATTGGTATGAAGTATAGTAAGGTGTTTGGTTTCTGAAGAAGTAAAACTCATCAGGGGGATGCTGGGTAGTGCTAATAATGCAGAACTTGCGGCCGTTTTTTGTATAAAATCCCTTCTTTTCATCGTTGCTTTTTTAGTATTCTGCTGGTGCTTTAGTAAATAGGATGACTGCTTATTCTGTAAAAATCCTTTTGTCATTAATTACAGGGATTGTATCTACTTCCTTAAAGTAGTCAATAAGTAAATTCCTGAGTTTATAATCGAGGTCGTACGTTTTGATTCCACTCTTAAAGAAATTCATATTATCTCCACCATTGGCTAAATAATCGGATGTTGCCACATAATAGATGCTGTCGTCTTTAAGAGGCTTGCCGTTAACCATAATATTTTTTGCTACATTGTCTTTACCTACTGTAAATGTCATTCCTGATAAAGGGTGTGGCTTTTTATCTTTAATGATATAATTGGCTATTTCCTTTATTTGGTCGCTTCTTAATCCGATAACCAGTAGGCTGTTTTCAAAAGGCATGATTTCATAAGCTGTCCTTGCAGTAACATTTCCTTTTGGGATACCAGCTCGGATTCCGCCGTGATTCAGCAGGCAGATGTCTATATGTTTGTTTTCTCTTTTTTCAAAAACTAGATTTCCCCTTTGGAGTGTAACGTCAGCAAGCAGATTGCCTATAGTGGTTTGCCACTGACCTTTGGATTTATCAATTGTTTCAGGCGCATAGGCGAGAACAGCACTTAAATCCTTATCAATATTTTCACGGTATGGCTTTACAAAATCTTCTATTTCCTGGGTTTGTGGGTTGGCTGTAGTGACTCCAACTTGTTTGCCGTCAATGTGTGTTACATATATTTTGTGTGATGCACACGATATTATAGAAAGAAATGTTAAGAATAAAACAAAATGTTTTAAAACAACGTTATACTTTTTTAGTTTTACCATCCGTTTATACTGCGAGATTAATTAATTTTGTAAATCAGGTAAAAGTACTATGTTTTTAAAATTATTAAAGAATTTTGTATTAAAAAGAAAGTTAAAAAATAGTTTGCTGAATGTAAACACTATTTCTTCTGAGGCTAAGATTAAAACAGTGGGGATACTGACTGATGAAACTTATTTTAATAACCGTGAAGGATTGATAAAGGAGTTAATAGGTAATGGTATTCAAACTGAAAACATTAAAATCCTGATTTATAAAGATAAGATAAAAAAAAACGAAGATTCCATTTATCCGGTATTCGGACTTAATTCAATTCATTGGGATGGGAGTTTTAAAAGCGATGAGGTAAGTAATTTTACAGGTCTTGGTTTTGATATGCTGATTAGCTATTATGACATAGAAAAAGCAGCTTTGTTATTGGTCACACAGCGGACCAACGCAAATTTTAAAGTTGGTTTCTCTACTATTGACAAAAGGCTGAATCACTTTATGATCAATACTGTTGCCGAAAACTATACTGTTTTTACCAATGAACTTTTTCGATACCTTAAAATATTAAACAAAATATAAAATATGCAATCATTTATTGGAACCGGTGTTGCACTGGTTACCCCGTTTAGGAAAGATTTTTCTGTAGATACAGAAGCACTTGCCAAAATTGTAGATTATGTAATAGACGGTGGGGTGGATTACCTTGTTGTACTTGGTACAACCGGGGAGCCTGCTACTTTGACAAGCGAAGAAAAGGAGCTGGTTATCCGCACAATAATCAAGGCTAATAACAATAGGTTGCCATTGGTGTTGGGAGTAGGCGGCAATGATACTTTGGGTATTGTTGAAGAATTGAACACAAGAGATTTTACGGGCTTCTCGGCTATATTGTCAGTTTCTCCTTATTATAACAAACCAACGCAGGAAGGTATTTACCAGCATTTTAAAGCGATAGCAGAAGCTTCACCGCTACCGGTTATTTTGTACAATGTTCCGGGTAGAACCGCCAGTAATGTATTGCCTTCGACTATTATACGTCTGGCTAATGACTTTAAGAAAATTATCGGGGTTAAGGAAGCGGCAGGAGATATTGTTCAGGCGATGCAGCTGATCCAGAATAAGCCTGAGGGGTTTTTGGTTATTTCTGGAGACGATATGGTTACGCTTCCAATAATACTTGCCGGTGGAGCGGGAGTTATTTCGGTTATAGGAGAAGGTTTTCCAAAAGAGTTTTCACAGATGGTCCGTCTTGGGCTTGAAAGGAAAACGGACGAGGCATATGAATTGCATTATAAAGTTGCAGATTCTATTAATTTAATTTTTGAGCAGGGTAATCCTGCGGGAATTAAACATATCCATAAAACCCTTGGGCTTTCTGAAAATATAGTAAGATTGCCATTAGTAAGTGTAGATGGTGATCTGGCTGGTAGAATAGAGCAGTTTGTGAAAAAGATAGGGTATTAGTTGCTGTTTAAATAAATTGCAGAGTTCCTTTTTTTTTAAATAATTATCGAACTGTCTGTTATTTTAAACCCTTCATAAACAACCCAAAAAAATGTTTTGTAGTCTGCAATTAATGACTAAATTTGCTCCGTGATTCGCAAAGTTAAAAAAACAACTCAATAACCTTTAAGAATCATTAAATCCTAATAATTACAATGAAGAAATTTATTTCTGTATTACTTATCCTTGTTGCCTTGAGTTCATGTAGCTCGTATCAAAAAGCTTTAAAATCAGAGGATGTTGCGGTTAAATTTGACATGGCAACAAAAATGTATGAAAAGGGCAAGTATGCAAGAGCGATACGTCTTTTTGAACAGATAGCGCCATCATATAGAGGTAAGCCTCAGGCTGAAAAAATGTTTTATATGTATGCAAAATCTTTCTATGCAGAAAAACAATTTTATTCTGCTGGTTATCAGTTTGAAAGTTTTGCGTCCAGTTATCCTAAAAGCGAAAAATTGGAAGAAGCTTCTTACTTAGGTGCTGTAAGTTATTCTAATTTGTCTCCGGTATATAGCCTTGACCAGGTTGATACTTATAAAGCAATTGATAAATTGCAGTCATTTATTAATAATTTTCCTGATTCTCAATATTTGGCTGAAGCTAACGTTAAGGTTAAGTTCTTAAGAGAGAAATTGGAAAAGAAAAGTTTTGAGATTGCGAAACAATATAATACCACCGGTCAGTATATCGATTATAACTCTGCATTGATTGCGTTGGATAACTTTATTGCTGATTTCCCGGGTACACCATTTAAAGAAGAGGCCTTGTTTTACAAATTGGATTCTTCTTATAAATTAGCGATAAACAGTGTTCCTGCAAAGATGCAAGAGAGGCTGTTATCTGCGAAAGCGGCTTATGGGGTTTTGGTAAAATTTAATCCGAACACAGAGTTCAAAGCAAAAGCCGACGATATGTTGGTTAGAATAGATACAGATTTAAAACAATTTTCTAAATAAAAAAGTCATGGATTTAAAAAAGACGAATGCTCCAGTGAATACAATCACTTACAATAAAACTGTAATTGAAGAACCGACTGGAAATGTGTATGAAGCAATAACAATTATGGCTAAAAGAGCAAACCAGATCAATTCTGAAATCAAAAAGGAATTGACAGAAAAACTGGAAGAGTTTGCTACTTATAACGACAGTTTAGAAGAGATTTTCGAAAATAAAGAACAGATTGAAGTTTCTAAATTTTACGAAAAATTGCCAAAGCCACACGCTTTAGCGGTACAGGAATGGTTGGATAACAAAATTTATCATAGAGATTCCAATAAATAATAATAAGATGTCGGTTTTAAGCGGAAAAAAAATAGTACTGGGTATTTCTGGTGGGATTGCCGCGTATAAAACTGCAACTCTTGTAAGACTTTTTATTAAAGCAGGTGCTCAGGTACAGGTTGTTATGACACCTGCTTCAAAAGACTTTGTTACTCCTTTGACTTTGTCTACGTTATCTAAAAACCCGGTGCATTCCACTTTTTTTAATGAAGAGGATGAAAATGCAGTTTGGAATAACCATGTTGAAATTGCACTTTGGGCCGATCTAATAGTTATGGCTCCCGCCACGGCTAATACTTTATCCAAAATGGCTAATGGCAATTGTGACAACCTCTTAATGGCCGTATACCTATCGGCTAAATGTCCTGTGTATTTTGCACCTGCAATGGATCTGGACATGTACAAGCACCCTTCTACAATTATAAGTTTTAGTACGCTTAAGCAATTTGGCAATACCATTATTCCTGCTGAAAGTGGGGAGCTTGCAAGTGGATTGTCAGGAGAGGGAAGAATGGCCGAGCCAGAAAACATTGTTGCTTTTTTAGAAGCCGATCTCGAAAGCAGGTTGCCTTTAAAAGGAAAAAAAATATTAATTACTGCTGGTCCCACATACGAAGCTATAGACCCGGTACGTTTTATAGGGAATCACTCTTCCGGTAAAATGGGATTTGATATTGCTATTTGTGCGGCAAATTATGGTGCAGAAGTAGTGTTGATTGCGGGGCCGACTCATTTAAAAGTAAATAATCCTTTAATAAAAGTTGTGGATATAATATCTGCGCAGCAAATGTATGATGCCTGTCATCTCCATTTTAATGAAGCGGATGTGATAATTGCAGCGGCTGCCGTTGCGGATTACAGGCCAAAGAAGGTAGAGCCCCAAAAAATTAAAAAGAAAGAGGATTCGCTTACGGTTGAGCTTGAAAAGACCCAGGATATTTTGGCCTCTTTAGGGTTGATCAAGGGGCAGCGATTTCTGATAGGGTTTGCTTTAGAAACTGAGAATGAAATTGAAAATGCAAAACTTAAAATCCAGAAAAAAAACCTAGATTTGATAGTTTTAAATTCGCTGCAGGATGAAGGTGCAGGTTTTGGGAAATCTACCAATAAAATAACTTTTATTGATACTGACTTCAAAGTTGAATCTATGGAGCTGAAAACGAAAGAAGCTGTTGCTGAAGATATATTAAATAAAGTAATACTACATTTCCATGCGTAAGATAATTATTTGTTTTGTACTGTTGTTTTCCTGCCTGGTTCAGTCTCAGGAGCTCAATTGCGTTGTCCAGATCAATTCAGACAGAATAGCAAAGACAAACCAGCAAATTTTTAAGACTCTTGAAAAGGCGCTTACTGAATTTGTAAACAAGACGAAATGGACAGATAGGTCTTATAGACAAAGCGAGCGTATCGACTGTTCGATGTTTATTAATATAGCCAGTTATAGTGGGGACCAGTTTTCTGGTACAATCCAGATACAGTCTTCAAGGCCGATTTTTAATTCGACTTACACTTCCCCAATTTTTAACTTTAATGATAAGGACTTTAGTTTTAAATACGTGGAGTATGAAAACCTGTTTTTTAATCCCAATAGTTTTGATTCCAATTTGGTTTCGGTATTGGCATATTACAGTAATATTATAATAGGAATGGATGCAGATACGTATGCACCGCTTGGAGGGACCCCATATTTTTCGGCCGCACAATCTATTGCCAACACAGCACAGCAAAGCAGTTATAAAGGCTGGAGCCAGTCGGATGGAAACCAGAATAGGTTTTTCCTGGTCAATGATTTGTTGTCTAATACTTTTGCACCTATACGCGAAGCAATGTATAGTTATCATTTTGTAGCACTGGATGGTATGGGTGATGATTTAAAGGGGAGTAAAGAGAAGGTAAAGACCGCCATAATGTCTTTGGATAAGGTGTATAATCTACGTCCGAATGCTTTTGTTACCAGAGTGTTTTTTGATGCCAAGGCAGATGAGATACAGTCTATTTTTTCTGCAGGTCCACAGATGAATATAGCGGATCTGGTAGAGATGTTAAATAAGCTTTCGCCTATTAATTCTACTAAATGGGCTGCGATAAAATTATAGCCTTTAGCAATATATATAAATAGCGTTTGGAACAACTGAAATTCATTATTGAAACTTAAAAATTTAAAATGCTGTCTTCACTTTCGATTAAAAATTTCGCATTGATAGAAAAGCTGTCTATCAGTTTTTCTGAAGGATTCTCCGTAATTACCGGAGAAACAGGAGCCGGTAAATCTATTGTATTAGGTGCATTAGGTATGCTTTTAGGAAAAAGAGCCGATTTGACTTCGTTGCGCAATAAGGAGGAGAAGTGTGTTGTTGAGGGTTACTTTAATATATCGGGTTATAAGTTACAGGAGTTTTTTGAATCCAAAGATCTGGATTATGAAGATATGACTATAATTCGCCGAGAGATTTTGCCTTCGGGTAAATCGCGGGCGTTTGTAAATGACAGCCCTGTTAATTTGCAGGAGCTTCAGGATTTGGGATTTTTTCTTATTGATATCCACTCCCAGCATCAAACCCAGGAATTATCAGATGAGAGTATGCAATTCCAGATACTCGATTCCATTGCGGGAAATCAGGAATTGACAGCTGATTTTGGTCTGCACTTAAAAATTTTCAAGAGAGACCAGCAGTCTTTGGCTGCTTTGGTAAATAAGCTCGCTGAGGCAAAAAAAGAACAGGATTACAACTCTTTTTTATTAGACGAACTGCTTTCTGCCAAATTAGTTTCCGGTTCGCAGGAAACTTTAGAAAGCAGCTACGAGCAACTCAGCAATGTGGAACTGATTAAAGAAATGCTGAGTAAGTCGTTAGCGCTTTCTGATGAGGAACAATTCGGAGTATTGCAGAATTTAAAAGAGATTAGGGCATCGTTACAAAAGATTGCAGCGGTTTCCCAGGACTATAATGTTTTGGCGGAAAGGGTTGGCAGTATGACTATAGAATTCGACGACATTGTTTCGGAGATGAATAATTATACAGAAAGACTTGTTGATGATCCTGAAGAACGAGAATTGATCAGTACGAAACTGCAGACTATATATACACTACAGAAAAAACATCAGGTTTCAACTATTGAAGAGCTTTTGGCTATAGAGGCTGAACTACAAAGCAAAGTTGTATCTGTTGGGAATCTCGAAGCCGATATAAAAGAGCTGGAACAAAAAGTCCAGGATGCTAAACTCGCATTAGATGCTAAGGCGGCTGTGATAACCCAAAAAAGGCTTGAGGCTATACCGGTGTTGTCGGACAAATTGGTAGAGATACTTTCATTTTTAAGTATGCCAAATGTGCGATTCAATATAGAGTTGAAAAATTCGGATAGTTTTTATGCGAATGGCAGGGATGAAATCAAATTTTTGTTTTCGGCTAATAAAGGCTCTGATTTTGGATTGCTTAAAAAAGTAGCTTCCGGTGGGGAGATGTCGAGGATAATGTTGGCAGTAAAAGCAATTTTGGCCCGTTATTCTAAACTGCCTACTATTATTTTTGACGAGATTGATACCGGTGTTTCCGGAGAGATTGCCAATAAGATGGCCAAGATAATGAAAAGCATGAGTAAGGACATGCAGGTATTTGCTATTACACATCTTCCACAGATAGCAGCCAAAGGTGATGAGCATTTTAAAGTTTTTAAATCTACTACAGGAGAATATACACAGTCAGAATTAAAACATTTATCTCCAGAGGAGCGGGTTAATGAAATTGCGGAAATGCTTTCAGGAAAAGATATTTCGGAATCTGCACTGACACATGCTAAGGCTCTTTTAGGTTAAACTTAGCAATCATTTAATTTACTATATTACGATTTATACCCTATTTGGATTCCCCAAGTATCGCTCATTGCGTATTAGTTAATTTTTCTAATACAATTCTCAATATTCCTTATATTTTTTTCATTTTAAGGTTACATTAAGTTTTGTAATATTTATCTGCATAGGATTCGTATTACAAATAGGAAGTTAATGTAATAAATAATATCCACTTTGGTACTGCGGGCAAATGGTTGTTGTTACTACAACGGTAATATGTTTTTGATGCGCTAACTAATTAAAATGCCTTAAATGTTAAAGGTGTTTTTTTATTAATTTCATTAGTGTTTTTTTTACTATATTCGCTTTTGTATTAACAAATCATTATATATTATGAAAAAAATTACTTTTCTGTTAGCGCTCTTTGCGCTATGCGTCACGGGTAGTTATGCCCAGGTCCAGGTTGGTTCTGGAACTAATGTGTCGCAGTCAGTGCCATTTGAGCCATACTATGGCTACACTTATGCACAATCAATTTATACTTCGGCAGAAGTAAATGCTTCAGGAAATATTACGTCATTACAGTGGCGCTATTCTGGAGGAACTCTTTTGCCAAATTCACAAGAGCTTGTTGTATATCTGGGGCATACAGCTAAGACAGCATTTGAAAGTAATACTGATTTCGTTCCGTTAGCTGATTTAACTCAGGTGTATTCAGGAGGAATTACTGTTACAGCTGCAGGTGGCTGGGTAACATTGACCTTTACAACGCCATTTGCTTACAATGGGACATCAAATCTTGTTGTGGCGGTAGAGGAAAATAAAACAGGTTATGACGGTTCAGGTGATAGTTTCTACAATACTGCTGTTACTGGAAACCGTTCTATCTATGCTTACTCTGATAGTGTTAATCCAAGTCCGGCAGATCCTGCTACGGGTTCTCTGACTCGTGGAGCTATAGCATTTGTACCTAATGTTATTTTTGGAGGAATCCAACAGGCATGTCCAAATCCAAATAATATAGTATCTTCAGTACCTACTTTAGTAGGAGCTAGTTTTGCATGGGATGCTTCAGGAGCTACGGCTTGGGAAGTTTTAGCTTTAGAGAATGGTTCTACAGCACCTACTGCTACAACTTCAGGAACTGCCGTTACAGGAACACCTGCATTTACTGCAACTACTTTATCCGCTGCAACTACTTACCAATTTTATGTAAGAACAGTTTGTGGAGATGTTTATGGCCCATGGTCATCACCAATTACATTTACAACACTTTGTAATCCAACTGCGGGTGATCTTACTCAAGATTTCACAAGTACTGCAATAGGTGCTATTCCTGATTGTTGGTCTAAATTAAGGGTTTCTTCTAGTAACTCTTCCACAGTAGGAGTTGCTAATACAGGAAATACTGCTACGCCTAATAATGCATTAAGATTATACAATGACAGTGATAATTCAGGTACTATAATTGCAAGTACTCCAAATCTTTCAGCTTTAGCAGCTGGAACTCACAGATTGAGATTCACAGCCAGTGGAGGAGCTAACTATACACTTATTGTAGGAACTATCTCAGATATAACAAATCCTGATAGTTTTGTTCCTGTAAAAACGATTACATTAACCAGCACGAAAACGGAGTATTATGTAAATTTCCCAGTGACTCAAAACAGTGCAATTGCATTCAAACACGGTCTAGGTGGAACATACAGAACAATCAATATCGATGATATTTTTTGGGAACCAGTTCCGGCTGCAGCTCCTGATTGTATAGCTGAATTTGATTTATCATTAGCTATTAATGAAGAATGTGGAAACGCTGCGACTGTTTTCGAATGGCCAGCAGTTACAGGTGCAGAAGGATATTACTTTTCTATAGGTACTGCTCCAGGAGTATACGATTTGGTTACTAACCAGGAATTGCCAGGTACTGCAACTACTTTCTCTTATACTGGAAATATTGCAACGGACTATTATTTTAGTTTAGTACCATTTAACGGAGCAGGTGCTGCTGCTGATTGTATTGAATTTGCTTTTACAACTTCAAGTATCGGTTGCTACTGTCCATCAGTTCCAGCAAGTGTTGATGATTTAGGAATTACAAATGTTCAATTGGGCAGTGCAGATTTTCAAGTTCCAACTCAAACAGTAGACGGAGAAGAAGAAGCCCTTACTTATTATGATGCTTCAGAATCTCCAGTTCAATTAGGAACAGGCCTTACTGCTAACCTGCAGGTTACTTTTCAGACAGGGTTTACTTATAATACCCACGTTTGGATAGATTATAATGATAACTATGTATTCGAAGCTAGTGAAAAAGTTTTCACTGGAGAGTCTACTAGTGATGATATAGCAGTTCTTAATGCTTCTTTCGCTATTCCTGCGACTGCAGCATTAGGTCAGCACAGCATGAGAATCTCTGCTGCTGATTCAGGACTTACTACAGCAAACCCATGTTATAATGGAAATTATGGTGTAACAATTGACTTAGCGGTTGATATCGTTCAGCCAACTTGTACTCCAGGTACGGTAACAACTTCAGTGATAGCCGGTGCTTGTGCAACTTCACAATATTATGTGGATGTTAACGTAACAAGTTTAGGTACTTCTACAACTACTACTATCAGTAATGGTACACAATCGTTCCCTGTTACAGCAGTTGGTGTAGCACACGTAGGCCCATTCGCTTCAGGTAGCACCAATACATTGACGCTTGTCAATAGTGATGCTTTGTGTAGTACAGTTATAGGTACTTTTTCTTATACATGTCCTCCTTTAAATGACAACTGTTCTGGTGCTTTTGCATTGACAGTAAATCCAGCCTTAACTTGTACAGCTGTTACTTCAGGTAATGTAAAAGCTGCAACTGATTCAGGTGTTGCTGTTCCGGTAGACGGAATTGAAGGTGTTGCTAATGATGATGTTTGGTATAAATTTGTAGCAACAGCCAGTTCTCAAAAAATTACTATCAACAACATCGATTACAGCGATTTTGAGTTCTATTATTTGGTAGGAGAGGTTTTCCAAGGAACTTGTGATGGTTTAGTAAGTTTAGTAGAATTTGAAGGTGGTGATTCACAAATTGTGAACGGATTGACAATAGGCCAGACTTACTATGTAAGGGTTTATACTGAAAGTGATGAAGAAGGAGCAGATACCACATTTGATATCTGTGTAACAACACTTCCAGGCGCTCCTGCAAATGACAACTGTGCAGGTGCAGTTACATTGAATGCAAGTGCAACTACAACTTGTGCTGCTGTTACTGCTGGAGGATTGATTTCAGCTACTGATTCGGGTGTTGCGATACCTGCAGATAGTACTGTTGAAGGTACTCCAAATGACGATGTCTGGTATCAGTTTGTAGCAACATCTACATCACATAAAATTGATATTACAAATATTGATTACAGCGATTATGAGTTCTATGACTTAGTTCATGAAGTATTCCAGGGAACTTGTGATGGTTTAGTAAGTTTAGCAGAATCTGATCCTAATACGAGCGTTGTTACAGGATTGACAGTAGGCCAGACTTATTACATAAGAGTTTATTCTTACTCTGATGAGGATGGTGCTGATACGACTTTTAATATTTGTGTAACTACACCTCCTAATCCTCCTGCAAATGATGATTGTGTCAATGCTATTGCTTTGACTGTTGGAAATAGCTTGACTTCTAATGCAGTTGAGTCTACCGTAGCTGGTGCTACTAATTCAACTGGTGTAGCTAATCCTGATTGTGGTACCTATACAGGTGGTGATATCTGGTTTAGTGCTGTAGTACCGGCAGATGGAAACATTACTTTTGAAACTGGTGCTTCTGGGACTAATACTAGTTTTGATTCAGTTATAGCTGCTTATTCTGGAACTTGTGGAAGTATGACTCAAATTGGTTGTATTGATCAGGGATCGGCAAATAACTTCTCTAAATTGGTATTAACTGGTAGAACTCCAGGTGAGGTTGTATATGCAAGGGTTTATAAATATAGTACTTCTACAGTACACCCATTCGTTATGTCTGCTTACAATACTACTTTATCTGTAGGTGGATTTGATAATGCTAACTTTGCTTATTATCCGAACCCGGTTAAAAATGTCCTTAATTTATCTTATACTCAGAATATTTCTGATATTGCGGTATTCAATTTATTAGGACAACAAGTAATGACTAAAACTGTGAATTCTAACAGTGGTCAGGTAGATATGTCTAACCTTTCTGCTGGAACTTACATGGTAAAAGTTACTGCTGATAACCAAGTAAAAACTATCAAGGTTATAAAAGAGTAAAACACTTTTTTAATATATAAGGAGGGCTGTCCAAATGATTTGGACAGCCCTTTTTTTTGTGTCCAATTTTTTTGTTTTTTGAAGGATTATATGTTTTTAGGTAGATCAAAACAGAGGTGTTAGTTTTTGTTTTTTATAAAGGCTATATTTGTTAAAATTTATTATTATGTATTTTTCTTTGATTATTCCGGTATTTAATCGTCCTGATGAAGTTGATGAATTGCTTCAAAGCCTGGTGATGACCGAATATAAACACGACTTCGAGATAGTG
>Ga0247810_10001652_pt1 | contig 13649 bp, 11 predicted proteins | sample UWRJL119311C1_FD_179918 | JGI IMG/M metagenome (GOLD analysis project Ga0247810, IMG submission 179918) | Plant litter microbial communities from Arlington Agricultural Research Station in Wisconsin, United States - UWRJ-L119-311C-1 | ecosystem: Environmental > Terrestrial > Plant litter >...
AGATGGAGTTGGATCAGTATTATTGAAGAATTTAAAAGATAAAACTGTTTTTGAAAAGGCAAATCAGGAACTGGAATTCATTAATAAAAACAATATAAAAGTATCTTTTTTTAAAGAAGAAAATTATCCGGAAAGGCTGAAACATTGCATTGATGCCCCCGTTTTGATTTTTTCGACCGGTAATATTAATTTAGAAAATAAAAGAATAATCAGTATTGTAGGCACACGGCAAATAACATCTTACGGAATTGAATTTTGTAAAAAACTAATTGAAGATTTGTCTCCTCTTGATCCCATAATTGTTAGTGGTTTTGCATATGGAGTTGATATCGTGGCACATCAATTGGCGATGGAAAATGATTTGCAAACTATTGGCGTTCTGGCTCATGGTTTAAATCAAATTTATCCAAAAGCGCATAAAAAGTACATGGCAAAGATGGAACAAAATGGCGGTTTCATTACCGAGTTCTGGAGTTCTACTAATCCTGATAAAGAAAATTTTGTACGACGAAACAGAATTGTTGCTGGTATGAGCGAAGCAACAATCGTAATAGAATCTGCAGATAGGGGAGGTTCGCTTATTACGGCAAATTTGGCCAATGACTATAATCGGGATGTTTTTGCCGTTCCCGGACGTGTAACCGATAAATACAGTCAGGGCTGTAATCAATTGATTAAAACGCAAAAAGCAAACGTGCTTACCAATGCTGCCGATTTGGTTTATATGCTCAATTGGGATATCGAAAACAAGTCAAAACCGGTACAAAAACAATTGTTTGTAGATTTAGAATCAGATGAACAAAAAATTTACGATTATCTTCTGAAAAACGGGAAAGAATTGCTTGATATAATTGCACTTCAATGCGAGTTTCCTATTTATAAAATATCAGGAATTCTTTTAAATATGGAACTAAAAGGAGTGATTAGGCCTTTACCCGGAAAGTTGTTCGAAGCAATTTGATTTTCATAGTACAAAATTTTATTTATGTGATTTTAAAATATTTATAAAAAATAAGACTATTGAGAGTATACAAAAAATCATATTAACTATAAAATTTTCGAAAAATACTAATGTGAGAATAATGATCTCAAAATGTGCAATTGAAAGATAATAGCTTGTCTTTCGTTGAAGAAGGAAAATTATCAAATATCCAATGATAAATAGTATTTGAGAAAAGGTATAAATTAATGCAATGTAAATAAACTGATTCGAAATGTCATATGCCCATCCAACGGTTTTGTTTATTCCATAGGATTGCTCATCTCCAAATAAATAAGCCAATACAAAGCCAAATCCAAAAAGGAATATTAAGAGAAAAAAAAGATAATTTGTAAATATTTTTCTCAGCATTTTGTTTAATTTATTCTTGAAAAATAATCTAGAATTAGAATTTTAAATAGAAAACCCAACAGATTTTTAAACAGTTGGGTTTGTATTTTATTTTCCAAAACCAAGTACTTCTCGAACTTTGGAAAGTACGCCATTAGCAACAACTGAAGCTTTTTCAGCGCCTTTTTTCAATAAGGCATCTACTTCTTCAAGGTTGTTTATATAGTAATTGTATTTTTCTCTTTCGGTTTTAAATTTTTCGGTAATCAACTCAAACAAAGCTTGTTTTGCGTGACCGTAACCGTAATTTCCGCCTAAATAATTGGCTCTCATTTCAGTTATTTGAGTTTCATTTGCCAGTAAAGAATAAATAGCAAAAGCGTTACAGGTATCCGGATTTTTCGGTTCTTCAAGTGGTGTGCTGTCAGTTTCTATACTCATAACCTGCTTACGTAACGCTTTATCGTCCAGAAAAATATTGATAATATTATTGGCCGACTTACTCATCTTTCCGCCATTGGTTCCCGGAATCAGCATGCTGTCTTCTTGAATTTTAGCTTCCGGAAGCACAAAAGTTTCACCCATTTGGTGGTTAAAACGAGAAGCTACATCACGTGTGATTTCAAGATGCTGTAACTGATCTTTTCCAACAGGAACAAATTCAGCATCATATAATAAAATATCAGCAGCCATTAACATTGGATAAGTAAATAGTCCAGCGTTTACATCATCTAAACGATCTGCTTTATCTTTGAAAGAATGTGCCAATGTCAAACGCTGAAACGGAAAAAAACAGCTCAAATACCACGATAGTTCAGCTGTCTGCGCCACATCAGACTGTCTGTAGAACGTAACTTTATCAGGATTTAAACCACAGGCAAGCCAGGCTGCTGCAGTGCTATAAGTGTTTTCGCGTAATGTTTTCCCGTCTTTTATTTGTGTAATCGAATGTAAATCAGCGATAAACAAATAAGTCTCGTTTTCCGGATTGTTTGATAATTCGATTGCAGGAATAATTGCTCCTAATAAATTGCCTAAGTGCGGAGTTCCAGTACTCTGAACACCAGTAAGTATTTTTGCCATTCTAGTTTTTCTTATTTCTAATTGCAAAGTTCGCAAAGTTTTTCGCAAAGCCTACAAGGTTTATTTTTTTCTTCTGCAAAAATTAGAAAGTTTTCTAAAAGTTCTCATAGATTTCAAGTTTTATTTTCTAAAAGTTTAAATATTATAAAAATCTAAGGATCTAAAATCTAAATTCACATCTGTTTTCTTACTTTTGAAGCTATGAAAGGAATCAAAATTGTTTTTTGGATCATTTGGCGTATTTGGTTTTACATTGTAATGGCTATTCCAATATTGATTATGCTGCCATTTTTAGTGGCTTCAATTATAACTGAAAGCGGTTATCCCTATTTTTTTAAAATGGCCCGAATTTGGGCAAAATTCATTCTTTTCGGAATGGGTTTTTATTATAAAATTGAGCGTTTACAAAAACTGGAAAAGGGCAAAAGTTACATGATTGTAGCTAATCATACTTCAATGACTGACATTATGCTGATGTTAGCAGTTGTGAAAAATCCATTTGTTTTTGTTGGAAAAAAAGAGTTAGCAAAGATTCCATTATTTGGTTTTTTCTATAAAAGAACCTGTATTTTGGTAGATAGAAATTCCTCCAAAAGTAAAAATGAAGTGTTTAAAAGGGCACAGGAGAGGCTTAGTCAAGGACTTAGCATTTGTATTTTTCCTGAAGGAGGAGTTCCAGATGATGAATCGATTTTGCTGGATGAATTTAAAGATGGTGCTTTTAGGTTGGCAATAGATCATCAAATTCCAATTGTTCCGATTGTTTTTGCAGATAATAAAGAGCGTTTCTCTTATACTTTTTTAAGCGGAAGCCCCGGGAAAATGAGAGGTAAAATTTTGCCTTTTATTGAAACGAAAGGATTAACAGCAGAAAACAGAAAAGAGCTTCGTGATCAGACAAGACAATTGATTTACAAAGGTTTGTTGGAATTTAAAAGAAAGACTTAGACAAACAATATTAAATTAAACCCGGCAAACTTAGAAATTTGCCGGGTTTTTATTTTGAATTAAAACCCCTTTTATATTCAAAATCTTATCTATCTATGGATTATTTTTTCTGAAATAAATCGTAAATTTTTTTTAATCTTAGTTTGTTTTTTTAAAATTTTTATTCAACAGAATTTCTTTTTTTTTCATGGTTAGACATTTACGGTTGATAAAAGAGTAATCAAACTCAATTAACTGTAATATGTAGATGAAAAAATCAAAAAGGTTGCGTAAAAAACAAGAAAAATCTTAAAATAATAAAACCCGTTAGTAACCAAAACAAAAAACTAACGGATTTTACTGAAAATAACCAACCAAATTTATTCTAAAAGTATCGAAAGTATTATGGCAAATACCATTTCGAATTTTTATGTTATTTATAAGATTAAACATTTTATAAAAGGTTGCGTTTTTATTTCTTTTTTTAAATAAAAAACCCGAAAGTTAACTTTCGGGTTTGTAAAATGTATGTTAAAGATAATTAAAGTCTTAAGCGTTAGCTAATTCCTTGATATGTGCTTTAATTTTTGCTTCTAATTCATCAGCTAATTCAGGATTATCTTTAATTAGAGATTTAACGGCATCACGACCTTGTCCTAATTTTGTTTCTCCGTAACTGAACCATGATCCCGCTTTTTTAACGATATCAAACTCAACAGCTAAATCTAAAATCTCTCCTGTTTTAGAAACTCCTTCTCCGTACATAATGTCGAATTCGGCAGTTTTAAAAGGTGGAGCTACTTTATTCTTAACAACCTTTACTTTAGTTCTGTTTCCGATAACATTCTCTCCGTCTTTAATTTGAGAAGAACGGCGTATATCTAAACGTACAGAAGCGTAAAATTTTAAGGCGTTACCCCCGGTTGTAGTTTCAGGATTTCCAAACATAACACCAATTTTCTCTCTCAACTGATTGATAAAGAAAACGGTACAATTTGTCTTGCTGATAGTCCCGGTCAGTTTTCTTAAAGCCTGAGACATCAAACGTGCATGAAGCCCCATTTTAGAATCTCCCATTTCGCCTTCGATTTCACTTTTTGGAGTCAAAGCCGCAACCGAGTCAATTACTACAATATCAATTGCTCCTGAACGAATTAAGTTTTCTGCAATTTCTAAAGCTTGTTCACCATTGTCTGGTTGAGAAATGATCAGGTTTTCGATATCTACGCCTAATTTTTCAGCATAATTTCTATCAAAAGCATGTTCCGCATCAATAAAAGCAGCAATTCCTCCTGCTTTTTGAGCTTCTGCAATTGCATGTAAAGTTAAAGTAGTCTTTCCAGACGATTCCGGTCCATATATTTCAATAATTCTTCCTTTTGGATAGCCGTTTACTCCAAGCGCTAAATCAACACCAAGAGAACCTGAAGAAATAGTTTCAACTTCTACAATGGCTTTGTCGCCCATTTTCATTACGGTACCTTTTCCGTAGGTTTTATCTAGTTTGTCAAGCGTAAGTTGTAACGCTTTTAATTTGGCTTCTTTCTCTGAACTCATCTCTTTTTTTTCTTTTTCTTTCATCTAAAATTTTATAATTCTTTCATCTCAAATAAATCAGAAATTAAATAACTGACTGATTTAGATTTATATCAGGCTTGTAATTGTGTAAAAATACTTCTTTTTTTTGAAGTTGATTGTTCCAAATTGTATCAAATTGCACTATAAAAATAAAGCCTTTAATTCGGTGGCATCAGAAGGTTTTATTTTTCCGGCAAGTAATAAACTTAATTGTTTACGACGTAAAGCGGCATCAAAACGTTGAATTTCAAGTTCAGTTTCAGGTGTAATTGGCGGTACTTCAACTGGTCTTCCACTATCATCTACTGCGACAAAAGTATAAATAGCTTCGTTGGCTTTGGTTCTGCTTCCGGATTCACGGTCTTCTACCCAAACATCAATAAAAACTTCCATAGAACTTTTAAAAGATCTTGAAACCTTTGCCTCTATTGTTACTACTGATCCAAGGGGAATGGCTCTGTTAAAAGCTACGTGATTTACAGAAGCTGTAACTACAATTCGGCGTGAATGTCTGCGTGCAGAGATACTTGCAGCGCGATCCATGCGGGCTAATAATTCACCACCAAAAAGGTTATTTAAAGGATTCGTTTCGCTTGGTAAAACTAAATCGGTCAATATAGTCAGAGATTCTGAAGGGTGTTTTGGATTCATTTTTTTAATATAAAATTTAAAATTTCGGTTGATTTAATTCAACCAATAAACCGCCATCACGGCTGGAATAAAATAGATGACAATTGTTCTTGCACCATCGTAATCTTTAGCCAATCGTTGTCCGAAAAGCATCATTAACAAAGAAATGCACGAAAAAATAGCGCCGTAAAATCCAAATTCACGACCGCTGTTTGTTAATAATTGTATCGCTCCCACTACACATAAAATTCCTGAAATTAATTCTAAAATTAAAAGATGAAGCAAGGCGAGCGGGACTTGGTTTTTTAAAGGAGTTTTGGCAAAATGTCCTTTTAGCCATTCTACATTATCTTTCCAGTAAAAAATTTTCTCATAACCTGATTGTAAAAAGGTTAAGGCTAAAAAAGCTAAAAGTAAAATGGAAGCAACATTATTCATTTGAAAAACTATTTTTTATGAATTAAACGAGTCAGTTTTATAGATAAATCAGTTAAGATTATTTTTGCATTTCCGTTTCTTTCAATGTGATACATAGCATCTGAAAGTTCTTTGAAAATATCGTGAATGTTATTTCCGTTTACAAAAGGGGCAAAATTTTCGAGTTTGAATTTTTCAACTTTTGGTTCAATATAAACCAATGTTGGTGCTTCATAATTTAATAAAAGCGCCTGACGAAACATTTCGATACAAAACTGAATGAATTTTTTCTGGCTTTCACGACCCAAACCGGCAATTTCTTCACTCCAGGAAATTAAATCCTGAATCGCTGCAGCATTTCCCTTAGCTCTAAAAGCAGCGCGAACCCAATTTACAAACCATTGCTCAAAAGGATATTCTGAATCATCTTCTTTTAATAAAGAAAGTGCTTTGTTGAAATTTCCCTGAGCCTGATGTGCAATTTTTTTGGCTAAGTTTGAATCTATATTTTCCTGAGTAACTAATGCTTCAGCAATTTTTTTTTCTGGCAAACCATTAAAGTGAATTACCTGACAACGAGAACGTATAGTTTGTATAATGTCTTCTTCATTTTCAGAAATCAGAATAAAAATGGTTTTATCTGATGGTTCTTCTAAGAGTTTTAATAACTTATTTGAAGCAGCGATATTCATCTTATCAGCCATCCAGATAATCATGATTTTATAGCCTCCTTCGTATGATTTTAGTGAAAGGGACTTTAAAACTTCTTGAGCATCCTCAACACGAATTTCTCCTTGCTTATTTTGAACGCCTAATATTTTATACCAGTCAAATAACCCTCCATAAGGCATTTCCTGGATAAATATTCGCCAATCCTGAATGAAATCTAAACTCTTTGGTTTTGTTTTTACATCTTCGGTAGTCACAGTTGGATAAATAAAATGAAGATCAGGATGTGAAATATTCTGAAATTTCAGATTACAGGAATCATTTCCATTTGAATTTTCGTCGCCTGTGTTATTGCACAAAATATATTGAGCATAGGCAATAGCAGTTGATAAGGTGCCACTTCCTTCTGGCCCAATAAATAATTGTGCATGAGGAATTCTTCCAGAAGAAGCACTTTTTATCAAGTGACTTTTAATGTAATCCTGACCTAAAATTTGTGAAAATTGCATTGAGCAAAGATATAAGAAAATGATAGAGTCAAAAATATTATAATTTAAACTTTCTTTGTTCATTTAATTTTAATTGTATTATTTGTTTTTAACTTAATTGTTAATTTTTATTCTGTTAAGTTTTGTTAACATTGATGTTATTTCTGATAGATATTAAGAATTTTTTGTTAATATTTTTTTGAAATTTAATTAAAAAGGGAGTTTTTTTTATTTAATATATTGACATAAAAAGCTTTTTTCTCTCTTAATTTAGATAAAAATCCTACAGAAATAAGCATTGGTAAAATCATCCATGATGTTAGGTAAAGGCTTTATTTTACGGGCATAAATTTTTTTTTTAAGTTTTTTTTAAGTCTTTTTTTTAAAAAAAAAAATATTAAAGTTGCAGATTAAGTTAATTTATATATTTTTGTTTTCATCAACAACAACTTTTAATAAGAATCTATGAAAGGGAAAATTATTTTTTTAAGTGTATTTTTTTTATTGACTACAGGGGCAGTTTTTGCCCAGGCTAAAAATGCTCCTCGAAGTATCATTAGTACTACAGCTCTTATTCGTAAATATCACGATCAAAAAGAATTGAGTGGAATGCAAAAAGGAGAATTATTAGAGTTATATATTGAGCGTATTAAAGTTTTAGTAAAAACACTCCCTTATATTGCTTTGGTTACTAAACCAGGAGTTACTATGGCAGACTTAGGTATCCCAGACGATAATGAACATAAAAAAGCCTTAGAAAATCAAGCTTTAGGAACTACAACATTCTTAGATACTACAGTAGATTTTCAAAGAAAAATGATGCCTTATTCAGATAAGGCAAATTTAATAGCAGCAATTTTATTTTACGAAGGAACATTGAAATCTTTACATGAGTTCAACGAATTGAACGAAATGTAATTTTTTAAAATATTTTTAAAACCTTTTTTAAAATGTATACGTATATGGATTAAATTTCATGTTAGCATTTTAAAGAAGGTCTTAAAAAAAGCTCGTTTTCGATGTATTCTGATTTTTGGAAAACGCGGGATGAGTTTATAATTACGCATCCCCCAAATTTATTATTAACCCTAATACCCCCTTATCATGAAAAAATTTACTCAAATTATCTGCGTTCTTTTTACAGTTGCAAGTATGAGTGCTCAACAAGAAAAAGGAATTATGGGCTACAACAATTGGTTGAATAACTGGACCGAATTTAAGCCTAACAAAGTTGATTACGGTGAAGCCAACCAAATTTTAGCTGGAAACATTTCAACAAACACAAAATTACTTAAGAGAAATGTTTATGTTTTGCAGGGTAATGTTTATGTAACTAATAATGCTGTTTTAACAATTGAACCTGGAACGTTAATTATTGGTGATTTCGAAACAAAAGGAACGTTGGTAGTCACAAAAGGTGCATCAATTGTAGCAGATGGTTTAGAGACTGATCCTATTGTTTTTACTTCTAACAGAAGTCAGAAAAAAGCTGGTGACTGGGGAGGAATTGTGATTCTTGGTGATGCTCCAATTAATAAATTTGGAAATGTTGGTTCTTATAATTTAGATCTTGATCCTACAAAAACTACTTATGGTGGTGAAAATGTTGCGGGAAGTTCAGGAATTTTGAGATTTGTGAGAATCGAATTTGCCGGTAAAAAAGTAAAAGGCGCAGGTACTTTCAATGGTCTAACCCTTGCTGGTGTTGGTAATAAAACAATTTTAGAAAATATCATGGTAAGTTATTCTGCAGGAGATTCATTTGGATTTTTTGGAGGTGATCTTAATGCAACAAAACTAGTTTCTTATAAATCTATCAATGATGATTATAAATTTACTCAGGGAGTACAATGTCGTTTACATAATTCTCTTGCAGTAAGATCTTCTTATTTATCAAGTAACAAAGATGGTTCTCGTTGTTTAGAGGTTGCTTCATACGAGAAAAAAAGTGAAACAGATTTTACTAAAAAACAAACCTTAGTTGTAGCATCAAATATAACGATGCTTAATGACAGTGAAAACATCAATGCTGATATTCAGTCAGGTTTAGTAAAAGAAGCTGTTTATATTGCTGAAAATGCTTCTCTTGAAATAAAACGTAGTGTAATTTCAGGTTTTAACCCTGCCGTTTTATTAGATAGTAAAACAGAAATTAACAATGACAATCTTAAGAAGATTAAATTTGAGGAAATGTATTTCAACCTATGTAAAGGGAATATCTTTACAGAATTCAATTCTAACAATGAAGATTTAGAGACTTGGTACGGTAATAGCGTGTTCTTTAACGTATACTCTCAAAGCGATAACAAAGAAACTTTTATAGATATTTTTAATCCAAAAAAACCAGATTTCAGACTTCAATTAGGAAAAATTACTGCTTCAAGCGGTAATAGATAGTAGATTTAGATTTTTATTTCAAAGCGTAAATTTTATTAATAAAGTCCCCAGACAATTTATGTATACGTCTTAAGACAGGACCCAAATAAAGATCAAAATAGAATATGGCCCCAATTAAAAAATATTTTATATATACAATATTTTTGGTTTCCCCTTTATCGTTAAGTTTATATGCCCAAAGCAAAATTGAAAAACCTATAAATTCAATTATTGCTATTGTTCAAGCTAATGCGTTAAAAATTAACCAAATAACCGCAATTACACCTGTAATTAATTTAGAGTATTCTAAACAGTTTATAGTAGAGCTATCCATCCCCAAGGATAGCTTTGCTGTAGAAGCTGACGGAATTGATAAAGAGAATACAGATGTCACTTCAGAAAATCAATCAAAAAATATCGGAGCATATTCTGCACTTGCAAAAGATATTATTGAAAATTACAGATATGATTTTTCTGAAACCTTTATAGATATTTTGTTTTTTGAAGATATAGACTTAGCAAGAATTCGTACTATATGATGAAAAAAACTACTCTTTCTCTGATAAAATCATTACTTTTTTTAGGAGTATTTTTCTTTACCGTTTACCAGTCTAATGCCCAAGCAACAATTTCAGCCAGTAAGTCTGATTTTGTTAATATTTGTGCAGGAGATATATTACTCGGTAAACCCTTTAATGAGTATTATGCAACTTTTACATACAGTGGTTTTCCTGCTGATGTAACTTTTGCTGTTGAGATATCTGATGAGAATGGTAATTTTTTAGCTACTCCCGTTTTTGCGAAAGAATTAGAGCTAACAATAATATCTCCTACACAGCAAAAAATTAAATTTGCTATTCCCGTTGATTTAAAGGGATCTGATACTTATAGTTTAAGAATAAAAAGCAATAATAATATCAATAGTCAAAGAATCAGAAACTTTGTTAATAATGATTCTTTTTCTGTTTATTATAAGAATTATGTAGATTCATTTTCAATCAATGATCAGGCTCCTACTGCTACTTTTTGCAGTGGAGGCAGTATGACACTTTCTATTGACAATCCTACTCCGGCTGTAAAAGAATCTTCGCCGGTAAACTATCCAAACTTAAAATACATTTGGTATAAAGATGATGTAGTAATTCCTGGACAAAGTGCAGCAAGTTTATCTGTGAATGCTGCAGGAAGCTATTATGCGAAAATTGATTATGGTAAATGTTCAGATAATAATTTTAGCTCTAATCGTGTTAGCGTTACCAGTGCATCCGGTTCTGGCTCAACGGTTTCGATTAGTTCAAGTTTAGGAAATCCTTTCTGTGCAAACGGCGCTAATACAATTTTAATGGCTACTTCAGGAAGTACTTATATATGGAAAAAAGATGGTGTCGTAATAAGTGGTGCAACTAACCGCACTTACAGCACCAATGAATCAGGAGTTTACACAGTTGATGTTAATTTTGGAGGCTGTTCAGGATCTGGAAGTATAAATCTGATGAGTAATAGTTTTGATGCTAGTATTGATGTTGCTGATACGGTAACTATTGAAGAAGGTGAAACTCTAAGTGTTACCGTAACAGATGATGCTTCAAGCCCAACTTATGTTTGGTACCTAAATGGGAATGTTATTGCAGATGCAACAAGTGATACTTATTTAGTTTCTTTTAGAGGAAATTATAAAGTAAAGATTTCACAGGCAGGTGGTTGTATTTCTTCAAAAGAATTTAGTTTTAAGGTTAATGGACCTCCTGGTCTTGCTACAGTAATTCCAAATATTATAAAATTAGGATCTTCATATTGGAATATTCCTGATGAATATAAGAACGAAAATACCAAAGTCATAATAATAAGTTCAAATGGTGAAAAGGTCTTGGATGTTGTGAATTATCAAGGTGATTGGCCTCAGACAGGAATTGATATTAAAAATGTAAATCCAGTATATTACTATGTTATTCAAGGCGATGCAGGTGAAAAAAAAGGATCAATAACGGTGCTAAAATAATATGAAGAAAATTTTACTATTCTTAACTTTATTTTACGGTTCATTACAATTACTCTATTCTCAGGACACAAATGAGAATGGAGTTGTTTCGTTTTCATTACCCATCCGAAATTCATTAAAGTTTAATAGATATTTAATTAACCCAACATTTAGTTTTGTACGTGAGCAAAATCCAATGGTAAGTTTTTATAATAAAAGACAATACGTACAATTTGATGATGCACCTAATACCTACCTTTTTAATTATTCAGGTCGTCTAAAAGAAAATGATGCATATGCAATAGGTTTGTTCCAGCAAAATTATGGTTTAATGACTGTTTTTGGCGGAGTTTTCAATTTTGCACACAATATCGTTTTGCACGAAGACAGTAATTTAACTTTTGGATTAAACGTTGGTGCCTACCAAAGTGGTTTAGACAAAGGGAAAATTATTTCTGATGATCCAAATATTTTAGATGGAGAATACCCTTCAAATACATTACTTACTGTAAATCCCGGTATTAATTACGGCACTGCTTTTCTTGATTTTGGAGTATCCATGAACAATTTAGTTCTGTATAATTTTGGCTCAGGAATTGTAAAAGATGACCCTGAAAAAGCCATTCAACTTCATGCAATGTATACGGGATACATTGACAGCTACGGCTTTTTTGATCAAAGCAAATTTTCAGGAATTGTAAAAACAGAAATTAAGAAAGACAACACCATAATTTCAGGACTTGCGATGCTTACTATTCCACAAGGAATTTGGGCACAGGCTGGTTATAATACATTAAATGGAATTTCAGGAGGTTTAGGAGTTAACATAACACCTAATATTGCAATAGAATACAATTATGAAAGAGGTGTAGGAAATTTTACCAATTTGGGTTCTTCTCATGAGTTTGTTATCGCCTATAAATTTAAAAATACTAATTATTATTATGGTGATGATGAAGAAGGTTCTCTAATAGATACTTCTAAACCAAAACCAGTAATAGCGAAAAAATCAACTACTCCAATTACGAGAGTTGATGGAGCAACAAAAGCAAAATTAGCTGCTGATGCTAAAGCAAAAGCTGATGCAGAAGCATTACAGGCAAGATTAGCTGCAGCTGAAAAAGTTAAAGCTGATGCTGAAGCTGCTGTAAAGGCAAAATTAGATGCTGACAAAGCGAAAGCTGATGCTGAAGCATTAAAAATCAAATTAGCAGCAGATTCAAAAGTAAATGCTGATGCTGAAGCAACAAAAGCAAAATTATTAGCTGATGCTAAAGCAAAAGCGGATGCAGAAGAAGCTAAACGTAAAGCTGAAGCTAAAGCAAAAACAGAAGCGGCAGATTTACAGTCTATTATAGCTGCTGATGCTAAAGCAAAAGCTGATTCAGATGCTTTACAAGCCAGATTAGCTGCAGAAGCTAAAGCCAAAGCGGCTGCTGAAGCCAAAACAAAAGTGGCAAAAGATGCTGCAATTAAAGCACAAGCGGCTGCAGATGCCAAAGCCAGAACAGCAGCTTTAGCAGCAGAAAAAGAAAGATTAGCCGCAGAAGCGAAAGTAAAAGCAGATGCGGAAGCAAGACAAGCCAGAATTGCAGCTGAAGCTAAAGCAAAAGCTGATGCGGAAGCGTTACAGGCAAAATTGGTTGCTGATGCAAAAGCGAAAGCCGATGCAGAAACTCTTAAAATAAAATTAGCTGCCGATGCTAAAGCGAAAGCGGATGCAGAAGCACTACAGGCAAAATTAGTTGCAGATGCAAAAGCAAAAGCTGACATGGAAGCCTTACAGGCGAAATTATTAGCTGATGCTAAAGTTAAAGCCGATGCAGAAGCTACTAATAAAGCTAAAGCAGAAGCAGAGGCAAAAAAATTAAAATTAGCTGAAGAAGCCAAAGCGAAAGCCGATGCAGAAGCACTTCAGGCGAAACTTGCAGCCGATGCCAAAGCGAAAGCTGATGCAGAAGCACTTCAGGCGAAACTTGCGGCTGATGCTAAAGCGAAAGCCGATGCAGAAGCACTTCAGGCGAAACTTGCAGCTGATGCTAAAGCAAAAGCTGATGCAGAAGCACTTCAGGCGAAACTTGCAGCCGATGCTAAAGCAAAAGCCGATGCAGAAGCACTTCAGGCGAAACTTGCAGCCGATGCTAAAGCAAAAGCCGATGCAGAAGCACTTCAG
>Ga0247810_10001653_pt1 | contig 13645 bp, 13 predicted proteins | sample UWRJL119311C1_FD_179918 | JGI IMG/M metagenome (GOLD analysis project Ga0247810, IMG submission 179918) | Plant litter microbial communities from Arlington Agricultural Research Station in Wisconsin, United States - UWRJ-L119-311C-1 | ecosystem: Environmental > Terrestrial > Plant litter >...
GAAGAAATAAAAGAAGAGATCATGAGTCTTGATATAAATGCGATAACACCAGTCGAAGCATTGATGAAGCTTAACGAGATTAAAAGAATGTTGGTTAAAAAATAATTTCAGATTTAAAGTTTAGGTTATCAGAAAGTTATAAAATAAGTATATTTTTTTTTCAAAAAACGCTTGTATAATTGAATAAATGTCCTAAATTTGCACTCGCAATACAGAACAAGTCAGGTATTGCGTAGTTCTTACAAGAATTTGAAATGCGAAAATAGCTCAGTTGGTAGAGCGCGACCTTGCCAAGGTCGAGGTCGCGGGTTCGAGCCCCGTTTTTCGCTCAATGTCATATTAATGCTCGGATGGTGAAATTGGTAGACACGCTGGACTTAAAATCCAGTGAACAGCAATGTTCGTGCGGGTTCAAGTCCCGCTCTGAGTACTAAAGCCTCTTCTTTTGAAGAGGCTTTTTTTATTGTGTAAACTCGCACAACATAGAATAAATTTGCGAAGTAAATTTATTTTAAAGAATCTAAGAATCTATCCCGATAGCTATCGGGGCTAAGAATTTAAAATCAACAATCTAAAATCTAAAATAATAAATGGGTGCTTTCGTAATTAGCAAGAGGTTTAACGATGAGTATAAGTTCGTGTTTACTTCAAGAAAGGGTAAGGTGATCTTTACGAGTTTGAGTTATGAATTGAAATTTGAAGGTGAGGAGGATATTGAAAAGTTTAAGGCGAATATAGATCAGGCTAAGTTTTTAAAATTTAAAGGTTCTGGAGGGAAATATTTCTTTAAGTTGATGTTAGGTGAGGTTCACTTCGCAACAAGTCGTAAGTATACTACGGAGTTGCTTTTGCAAAAGGGAATAAAGGAGATTGTAACGTACGGTGCAAGATCTGAGATTTTGGATTTTTCGTCGAGTGAGTCGATTTTTGAGGATGAAGAGGAAGAGGTGGAAGTAGGAGAAGAGGTGGAAGATTAGAGTAAATTCCAATGCTGTAAATTCTAAATTCCAATAGTTTGGTCGCTTATTTGATTTTATTTAATAAGTTTTGAAAAAAAATCCCGAATTCCAAAAAGACATTGAGTGTTGTTGGAATTTGGGATTTGTGCTATTGGAACTTGGATTTAAAATATTGGAAATTTTAAATTAGTTTTTGAGCATAAAAAAAACCATCTCAAGGATGGTTTTAAAATTTTTAGAACTTAGGTTCTAATTATTTTTTTACTTCTTCTACTTTAGCAGCAGCAGAATCAACTTTAGCAGCAGCAGAATCAACAGTTGCAGCAGCAGAATCAACTACAGCAGCAGCAGAATCAACAGCAACAGCAGTAGAATCTACAGACTCAGTAGCTGCAGCATCAGCTTTTTTACAAGAAACAACAGTTAAAACAGCAACAACAGCTAAACTTAAAAATACTTTTTTCATCTTACTTTATTATAAAAGGTTAATTATTAATTCGTGGCAAAGATATAAATTTTTTAATATGTAAAATATTTTTTCACTTTTTTTTTAAAATATTTTCATTGCTCACGATTATCTTAGTTATCAAATAATATGCCAAAATGCTAAAATTATGTTATATTGTTGTATTTTTCGAATAAATTATTTTTTGTTGAATATTCAATAAGAGAATTGGCTGTTTCTATTCTCTTCCTTGCGGTTTATTTTGTTTTTGATTCATTATTTGATAAGCTAAAAAAGCGAAAAAGAGCTTGTTTAAGCTCTTTTATAAATAATAACGACAGGAAATCTTATTTTACATGAATAAATCGCTTAAGAAACGATATTCATAATGGTATTTGTAGCTCCTTTATTGTCCTGAATATAAGATCTGCAAATGCTGCTTTTTTCTTCAAAGAAATTAGTATCATTAAGCAAACGATCCAGTGTTTCTTTTAACTCCTTACTATTAGAAATTGTAATACATCCTTCAAGCGCAACTAATTGGACTGCTTCTGCGAAATTGGAGTAATTCGGACCAATTACAATCGGAATTCCAAATGTTGCAGGTTCAAGAATATTATGAATTCCCGGATTTCCAAAACCGCCTCCAACATACGCTATTGTTCCATAGCTGTAAATTTTAGTCAATAATCCTATTGTATCTATAATGAAGACATTATATCCAGATAAGTCAAGGTCTCTCTTTTCTGAAAATAATACAGTCGATTTTGTGATTTGACTTTTTAAACTTGTGATTTGATCTGGTTTAATGTTATGAGGAGCAATAATAAATTTTACATGCTCAGGCGCGTGATTAATATATTCAGCTAATAAAGCCTCGTCTTTTGGCCAGGAACTTCCTATTACTATAGTAGGAGAATCATTTTTGAAATTTTCGATAAAGTCAAGTGTGTTGTCTCTTCCTAAAATTGCATTAACACGGTCAAAACGAGTGTCGCCGGAAACGATCACATTATGAAAACCTATTGCTTCAATTTTTTCTTTAGAACTTTCATTCTGAACAAAGAAATAAGTAAAAGCCTTTAATGCTTTTCTGTAAAAACCGCCATACCATTTAAAAAACATCTGATTGTCTCTGAAGATTCCGGAAATTAAATAAGTAGGTGTTTTGTTTGTTTCCAGTTCTTTTAGGTAGTTGAGCCAAAATTCATATTTGATAAAAAATACCAATTCAGGATGTGCTAATTTTAAAAATTGCTTCGCATTACTTTTAGTATCTAACGGAAGGTAAACAGTTACATCGGCAACTGTGTTATTTTTACGCACTTCATAACCTGATGGAGAGAAAAAAGTAACAATGATTTTATGGTCAGGATATTTTTCTTTGATTTTTTCGATTACCGGTAAACCTTGCTCATATTCGCCAAGTGATGCCGAATGAAACCAAATCGTTTTATCTGAGGGTTTTATTTTTTCCTCTAAAATAGAAAAAACATTTTTCCTACCGTTTACAAAAAGTTTAATTTTCGGACTAAAAAGTGCTACAATTTTCAGAAAAAACCCCGCAATAGAAATGACTAAATTATATAGAAAAAGCATCTGTTTATTTTTGTGGCTAAATTACGCTTCTTTCGATTATTTTCATTGGTTTGAAGGTATTAAATAACTATTTTTGTTCCTCCTTTTAGAGATTCTGATTACAAAACAGGTCTTTAATTTTAAAATATATTGAAAATGAAAAAAATTCAAATGGTTGACTTAAAAAGTCAATACGAAAAAATAAAAACTACCGTTGATGCTTCGATTCAAGAAGTTTTAGATACAAATACTTATATAAACGGACCTTTAGTACATCAATTTCAAAAAAATCTTGAAGATTATTTGGGAGCAAAACACGTAATTCCGTGTGCAAACGGTACAGATGCTTTACAGATTGCTATGATGGGGTTAGACTTAAAGCCAGGCGATGAGGTAATTACAGCCGATTTTACTTTTGCAGCAACTGTTGAGGTTATTGCTTTATTGCAATTAACACCGGTTTTGGTTGATGTTGATATGACTAATATGAATATCGATATCGATGCTATTAAAAAAGCAATTACGCCAAAAACAAAAGCAATTGTTCCGGTACACTTATTTGGACGTGCTGCCAACATGGATGCAATTATGGAAATTGCAACTGAACATAATTTATATGTAATTGAAGATAATGCGCAGGCAATTGGAGCCGATTATATTTCGAAATCTGGAACAAAAAGTAAAGTGGGAGTTATTGGTCATGTGGCTGCAACTTCATTCTTTCCGTCTAAAAACTTAGGCTGTTATGGAGATGGTGGAGCGATTTTTACCAACGACAATAAATTAGCACACATCATCCGCGGAATTGTAAATCACGGAATGTACGAGCGTTATCATCATGATGTTGTGGGTGTAAATTCACGTTTAGACAGTATTCAGGCAGGAGTTTTAAATGCGAAATTGCCACTTTTAGACGAATATAATGCAGCACGTCGTTTGGCAGCTTCAAAATATAATGCAGCTTTTGCCGGAAATGCACATATCATTACGCCGGAATTTGATGCAAACGAAAATGATCACGTTTTTCATCAATATGTATTGAGAATTATCGATGCAGACAGAAACGCTTTAATGCAGCATTTGCAGGATAAGCAAATTCCATGTGCAATCTACTATCCAATTCCATTACATTCTCAAAAAGCATATGTTGATCCTCGTTATAAAGAAGAGCAATTCCCGGTTACCAATCAATTAGTGAAAGAAGTTATTGCCTTGCCAATGCATACAGAATTGGATGATGAGCAGATTAAATTTATTACAGATTCTGTTTTAGAATTTTTAAATAAATAATTATGAGAAGTTTACGTGTTTTAATTTTGATGGTTCTGGTTTCGTTTTCGGCTTTTGCTCAAAAATCGAATGCAAAAGATGAAACTGCTATTATTAATCAGGTTGAAATTTTGCGTAAAGCAATGATTGATGCTGATGGAGCGAAATTAAAAGCATTAACTTCTGATAAATTGACCTATGTTCATTCGAATGGTAATTTTCAAAACCAGGCAGAATTTGTGGACGGAATCGTAAGTGGTAAATCTGATTTTGTCACTATCGAATTTCAGAATCAAACTATAACGATTCAGGATAATGTTGCAATAGTGCGACATGTTTTGTCTGCCCATACCAAAGATGACGGAATCGACAGAGATATAAAAATAGGAATAATGCTTGTTTGGCAAAAGCAAAAGAACAACTGGATTTTGATTGCCAGACAAGCTTACAAATTAACTACATAATAAAACAACCGCAAAATGAAAGTATTAGTAACAGGAGGATTAGGATTTATTGGTTCTCACACCGTAGTCGAATTGCAAAATGAAGGCTTTGAAGTAGTGATAATTGATAATCTTTCTAACTCTACAGAAGATGTTTTGAAAGGAATTACAGCCATTACAGGAAAAACGCCTTTATTTGAAAAAATTGATTTAAGAGAGAAAAGTGCCGTTCAGGATTTCTTTAAAAAACACAATGATGTTACAGGAGTAATTCATTTTGCAGCTTCAAAAGCGGTAGGTGAAAGTGTAGAACAACCTCTATTATATTATGAAAACAATATTGCTTCGTTGGTTTATTTGCTGCAGGAATTACAGCAAAAACCAGAGGCAAGTTTTATTTTTAGCTCGTCTTGTACAGTTTACGGTCAAGCCGAAAAAATGCCAATTACAGAAGATGCTCCCGTACAGGCAGCAATGTCTCCTTACGGAAATACCAAGCAAATAGGGGAAGAAATAATCACAGATACAGCTAAAGTTACTAATATTAGCGCCATTTTATTACGTTATTTTAATCCTGTTGGAGCGCATTCAAGTACTGAAATTGGAGAATTACCATTGGGAGTTCCTCAAAATTTAGTGCCTTTTATTACGCAAACCGGAATGGGATTACGTCAGGAATTATCAGTTTTTGGAAATGATTACCCAACACCTGACGGAACTGCAGTTCGTGATTATATTCACGTTGTCGATTTGGCAAAAGCACACGTTATTGCATTACAGCGTTTATTCAATAAAAAGAATTTACAAAAGGTTGAAACGTTTAATTTAGGGACAGGAACGGGAAGTTCAGTTCTTGAAGTAATTCATAGTTTCGAAAAAGTAAGCGATAAAAAACTACCATATGTAATTAAGCCGCGCCGCGAAGGTGATATAACAGAAGCGTACGCCAATACAGATAAAGCAAACGATGTTTTAGGCTGGAAAGCAGAATTAAGTTTAGACGAAGCAATGGCAAGCGCCTGGAAATGGGAGCAGAAAGTTCGCTCTTAATTTAGTGTTCAGTCTCAGTCACGGTTTACAGTTGCTGACGATAAAACAAAAAGTCCCAAATAATATTTATTTGGGACTTTTTTATAGATATAGTTTTTAAACTGAAAACTGCGACCGAAAACTGAATACTAAAAATTAAGCATTCGCAGTAACCACTTCTTTATCGATTTTGTTGATCAAACCGGCTAACACTTTCCCTGGACCAACTTCAGTAAACAAAGTAGCGCCGTCAGCGATCATTTGCTGAACTGATTGTGTCCATTTTACAGGAGCAGTCAATTGAATGATTAAATTCTTTTTGATTTCGTTTGCATCAGAAACTGCGCTTGCAGTAACGTTTTGGTAAACAGGGCAAATAGGTGTAGAGAAAGTTGTAGCTTCAATTGCAGCTGCTAATTCTTCTCTCGCTGGTTCCATCATTGGTGAGTGAAATGCTCCTCCAACAGGTAAAATCAGCGCCCGTTTTGCTCCTGCAGCTTTCATGGCTTCACAAGCTTTTTCAACTGCTGTAGTTTCTCCGGAAATTACTAGTTGTCCTGGACAGTTGTAATTTGCAGCAACCACGATTCCGTCTATCGAAGCACAAACTTCTTCAACAATGCTATCCGCCAATCCTAAAACAGCAGCCATTGTAGATGGAGTAATTTCGCAGGCTTTTTGCATAGCTAGAGCACGTTGAGAAACTAATTTCAAACCGTCTTCAAAAGATAAAGTTCCGTTGGCAACCAAAGCTGAAAATTCGCCCAATGAATGTCCTGCAACCATTTCTGGTTTAAAATCTTCACCTAACGTTTTAGCTAAAATAACCGAGTGTAAAAAAACCGCTGGCTGAGTCACTTTAGTTTCTTTTAGTTCTTCGGCAGTACCTTCGAACATGATATCTGTAATTCTGAAACCAAGAATTTCATTGGCTTTTTCGAATAATTCTTTGGCTAAAGCCGAACTTTCATATAAGTCTTTGCCCATTCCTGTAAACTGTGCGCCCTGACCTGGAAATACGTATGCTTTCATTTGTCTAATTTAAGATTGAATTTTTTAAATTGAAAATTAGTTTCAATTGAAAGGCAAAAATAGTATTTTTTTAGCTCGTATAATCCTTAAACATGTAAATCCATGCTAATCTTGAAAATCGGAGATTGAAAGAAGTGAGTAAGATGATTACAACGGCAATAATAGGAATGATTCTTAAATCGAAATTTTTCTCAAAGAAAAATTGAGCAACGCAGTAAGTTGCAATACCCTGAGCGACTGTTAATCCGTAATTTACATACATCGCACCAAAGAAATAACCAGGTTCTTTCTGGAACTTGTAATTGCAATGACTGCAGTATTCATTCATTTTTGGCAAACTAAAATTTAGAAAGATATTTTTGTCTTTAAATACTTTTCCTTTATGACAAATAGGACATTCGTTACTTAAAATATGAGTTAATGCACTTGACATGATTTTGTTGTTTTTTATTTATACAAAGGTAATTTGTAATCTGTTAAAAGTCTTTTTTATATCTTCGCCACTTATAGCACAATAAAGACATTATCATTGAAATTCCAAAATCTAAAATCTAAGATCTGCAATCTAAAATCTAACCTCGTATGAAAAGATATCCCGTTTATAGTGTTCAGAATTTTAGCTGTAATGATATTCATCGTGATTTTTATGTGAATACTTTTAAGGAACATCTAAAAAGTCACAGTTTTGTCGAAGAACCACATCGTCACGATTCCTATTTAATGGTATTTTTTACCAAAGGTTCAGGACAGCATGAAGTTGATTTTGATCAATTCGAAATCAAAAAAGGAAGTTTGTTTGTGTTGCAGCCAGGACAAATGCATCATTGGAGTTTGTCTGAAGATATTGAAGGATTTGTGATAATCTTTTCACAGGAATTGTATAATTTGTATTTCGGGCAGAAAAACATCAATGAATATAATTTTTACCATTCTATTCACAATCGGCCGGAAATGGTTTTTGAAGAAAAAGAAATTCCAAAAATCCTTCCGTATTTTGATTTGCTAATTCAGGAAAATAATCAGGAAAATAAATATCAACTCGATAAAATGCTGAATTTGTTAGACTGTATTCATATCGAAATCACCAGGAAATACAACGAAACCTATTCGCATCAAACGCATTCTTATAATATTAAAATCGATAAGTTCGAAATACTTTTGGAACAATATTTTAAAGAAGAAAAACTTCCCTCTTTTTACGCTGAAAAATTAAACATTACATTAAAACACTTAAACAGAATCTGCAATGAGATTTTACAAAAAACAGCCACAGAAGTAATCACAGATCGCGTAGTTTTAGAAATAAAAAGAATGTTGATCGATAAACAATTAGCAGTAAACGAAGTGGCGTTTAAAGTAGGTTACGAAGATTATTCGTATTTCTCCCGATTCTTCAAAAAACAAACCGGATTGTCTCCCACAGAATTTCGAAATGTAAAATGAGGGGCTTCGACTTCGCTCAGCCTGACACACGAAACTCTTAAGTATACGATTGTCAGGCTGAGCGAAGTCGAAGCCCTCGTTCCAAAAAAAAATCCTGCACTTCCAAAAAAGTACAGGATTTTAAACCAACCAAATTAAATTCTATTATTGTCGGATTAAGCTTGTTTTACAAATTGTAATTCAATGTTTAATTTTACTTCTTCGCCTACTAAAACACCTCCGGTTTCAAGAGCAGAGTTCCAGTTTAAACCCCAGTCTTTACGATTTATTTTTCCTTCTATGCTTAAACCTACTTTAGTATTTCCCCAAGGATCAGTCAGGATTCCGCTATATTCTACAGGAAAAGTTACGGTTTTAGAAACACCTTTAATGTTTAAATCTCCAGTGATTTCATAGCTTCCAGAATTAATTTTTTTGAATGAAGAAGCTTTGAAAGTTAGTTTTGGATGATTTTCTACATCAAAAAAGTCACCACTTCTTAAATGTCCGTCTCTGTCTGCATTTGCAGTGTCGATAGAAGCGATATCTCCTGAAAATTCGATAGCTGCATTTTCGAAGTTGTCTCCGTCTGTAGTAATTGTAGCGTCGTATGTTCCAAATTTTCCTGAAACATTTGTAAACATCATGTGTTTAACTTTAAAACCAATTTCTGAATGTGTTGGGTCGATTGACCATTTTGTAGTTGCCATAATTTTTATTTTTAAATAATTAATTTCATTTTGATAGGACAAAGTTACGTCCGTAGTACTCGAAACACACTTAACCTAGATTAAGAAATGAAAAATGTGATTTTTATTTTTTTAAATTGATTATCTTAAAAATACAATTCTCATGTAGATTAAAATTATCTTTTAGGAAAAGTTTAGTAAAAAAATAAACGATAATAATTTGAATGTCAGCTTATATATCGTTTCCTGAAAAAAATATTAATTGTAATCTCTGAATTAGTAGTTCATCGGAATGTCCATCAATAAAAATTCAGCATCAGTATTTGCTTGGATGTTTAAAGTATCAGTTCCTGAAATTCCAACAGCATCACGAGTGTTTAATTCCTGACCGTTAATGGTAACATTTCCTTTTAATATGAAAGCATAAACTCCGTTTCCTTCTTTTTTGATTTTATATTCAGTAGATACACCTGAGTCAAAATTACCCATGTTAAACCAGGCATCCTGGTGAATCCAAACTCCTTCATCATCAGCATTTGGAGATAAAATTTGCGCTAATTTATTGTGTCTGTCCGCAACGTTCAAAGTTATTTGTTGGTAACGAGGATCTACATTTCTTTTGTTTGGAAACAACCAGATTTGCAATAATTTAGTTTGCTGATCTGCATTCGGGTTAAACTCACTATGCTGAACTCCGGTTCCGGCACTCATCACCTGAATATCACCATTTTTGATGATTTCAGTATTTCCCATACTGTCTTTGTGCGCTAAATCTCCTTCAAGCGGAATAGTAATGATTTCCATATTATCGTGAGGGTGCGTTCCAAAACCCATTCCGCCTGCAATTGTGTCATCGTTTAAAACGCGAAGTGCGCCAAACTGAATTCTTTCCGGGTTGTACCAACTTGCAAAACTAAAGCTATGATAAGCGTTAAGCCATCCGTGATTTGCATTTCCTCTTGTTTCTGCTTTGTGTAATACTATATTTTCCATGATCTGTGTGTTTTGTTATTTTTATAGTACAAATTTACGATCATCATGGAAGAAAAGCACTTAATGTAGATTAAGAAAAGATTTTTGAAGGTTTTGAGGATCTAAGGAACTAACGTGCTAAGGTTTTTTTGAAGCAGAAATTTTGGCTTTCAAAAGACGTATAGTCCCGCTATCCCTTCCAATCTTTTATGCTGAACCCCAGCATAAAAGGATTTCCAGTTCTATCGGGGCTAAATGAGAAATTTTGTTTTCAGAAATAGTCATATGTATGCTGTAGCCATACAGTTTGTCATCTCGACGGAGGAGAGATCATACTAGTGATTCCACAAAGATTGGCGATTGTAGGATCGGAGTTTCTAGTGTGATCGTGCGTTTCTCAGGATGAAAAGATTATAGTTAAGTCTTAAAAAAAAACAACTATTTTATCCGAATCAATTTCCCTTTTCCAACAACTTCGTCAAGATAATTCGCAGCCGAACTTTGCTTATCATGCATATCAAACAAGATAGTGTCTTTTTTGATTTGATCTTTTGGAATACTTATAATTAAGTCTCTATTGATAAAATTATCCAATACTATTACATTGCCATACGATATTTTTCCTTTTGGCAGATACTTATTATCAAATACAAAAACGCTATCCTTAAAAGTGATTTTATCTTTTTGAACGTAGACATTGTCATCTTCTAACAAATAATTATAACGGCCATTGAGTTTATCTGTTTCCTGATTGAAGTTAATAGAAAGCAGCGTTATTATTAAAACAAGATATTTCATAATATTCTAACTAAATTGATTTATAAATTGCTGAACAACCAAATCCGTATTCTCATGTCGTCTTTTCTTCTCTAATGCAATTGGCGGTGCGGCTCTTTCAAGACAATTTTTTACGTCACAAGTCTCACAAGTTACACCCACAATTCTTTTTACCAAAGGTTTTCCTTCGATAAATTTGAATTTCTTTTTCATGGTCGGATTGATTAAGATTCCAACTGAAATACTTCGTATGGTATCCTGCAAAAAAGGGTCTTTTGTGGCTGATGAAAAAACCAAATATTCATTGCCGCTGTGTGCATAACTTGAAATTTGAGCGTCAAAAAAATGAGGTTTATTTTGTGTAATAGCTTCATCAATCGTTTTTACCGAAACCCATCTTCTGCAATAATGCTCGTCGGTTTCGTTGGCATGCGGTTCTTGCTGATTGGTAATGTGTAATTCTTTTTTGATTTGATATTTATCAGAGCCAATTTTATGGGACATTCTTAAAAAGAATAAATTTTTAAGGTGAAAATCTTTTGGTAATAGATTGGTCAGTCTCTGATAGAAAGATTCCGGCGAAACCTCAAAACTCTCGATTAGCGATACAAATTCTTCGGGATTAGGTTTTTCGTTGTTTAAGAAATCATTGATTTTGCTGGCAACCAATTGTCTTGGCAGCAACAAAGCTCCTGCAAAGTACGAAGCATAAAAGTTATGCAGTACCTGATCAAAATTTTCGAACTTAATCCAGCTAAAAGTGAGTAAGCGATCTGAAATTTTTAAATAATTATAGGCAATTTCTTTGGCTAAAATAAAAGCTTTCTGCGGATTATCTAATTCTGTAGAGAGTAATAATGTTTTGCTTTTAGGAACGAAAATAGAGCGTAAATCGCCTAAAGCTTCCTGTTCAGAAAATACTATTTCTTTTATTTTATAATCATATTCTACTTTTAAAATGGCCTCTAATTCTTCGATACTCACTTTTGAATCTAAATTGATCTGAAATGATTTCGAAAAAGAAATGACTTTCTCTTCCAGATCCTCAAAATAATTATTGTGTGCTTCCTGATACGATCGTAAAGCAGCCAAGAAGAAACTTTCACGACTTAAATTATAATGCTGCGCGATTTCGATAATGGTACTAATAAAGGCGTTGACTTTGGCTGGTGCATTGGCAATAATATCAATTAAATCGGCTTCCTGAATTCCAAAAAGTTCTAAAGGAATTTCTTTTAAAATACCTGATTTCAGAATTTCTCCAATGGGAGCGAGATTATTATCAAGTTTTAAAGAGACCATTTGGTCATAACTTGTTTCTAAATGCTCGCACAGAAGTAAAATTTTATCTGTTTTTGGATATTTTTTTCCCTTTTCAATCTCGTTTAAATACGATTTTGAAAGATTGGTCAATTTGGCTAAGCCAAAAAGAGAAAGATTTTTTTGAGTTCTGACTTGCTTGAGTTTTAGCCCAAATATCAGCTTTATATAGTCTTTTTCGATATCCATGTCTCAAATATAGTCATATTAAAAATAATCGCCAAAAAATAATTTTCAATTTTTAGCGAACGTTCGCTTGTTTTGTAAAAAACTTTTTTCTAATATTGTCGTGTAGAAAATATTAGATATCAGATTGTTATGGTTTTAATTTTTAAAATAAAAACAGGTGATCTGATTATTACTAATTAAAATAAAATCCACAGCTATGAAAAACCAATTAGAAATTACCGCAACGGCAATGGAATTTTTAGCCGAAAAGAAACTTTCTTATCCAAAGATCTGGACCGAAGAAGCAATTGTTTTTATAACTGAATTGCATCGAAAATTCGAATCGCAACGAAAACTGTTATTGTTACAACGCGAACAAAAACAAACTGCTTTTGATCAGGGTATCATGCCGGTTTTTACACCTGAAACGAAAAGTATCAGAGAAAGTAATTGGACAGCTGGCGAAATCCCCAAAGATTTGTTAGATCGTAGAGTTGAGATTACCGGGCCAGTTGATCGTAAAATGATTATTAATGCATTGAATTCCGGAGCAAAAACTTTTATGGCTGATTTTGAAGACAGCACTTCGCCAACCTGGCAGAATTTGATGGAAGGGCAGCTGAATTTAATCGACGCAGTAAACAAAACCATTAAATATACCGATTTGGTGAAGCAAAAATCTTATCATTTAAATGAAAAAACAGCAACATTAATCGTGCGCCCAAGAGGTTTGCATTTGCCTGAAAAGCATGTTTTGATAGAAGGAAAAGAAGTTTCAGGTTCTTTGGTAGATTTTGGTTTGTATGTTTTTCATAATCATAAACGACTTTTAGAAAACAATTCAGGACCCTATTTCTATATTCCAAAATTGGAACATTATCTGGAAGCGCGCTGGTGGAATACCGTAATTGATTTTACTGAGAATTATCTAAAATTGAAAAGAGGAACTATAAAAGTGACGGTTTTAATCGAAACGATAACGGCAAGTTTTCAGTTGGATGAAATTATCTACGAATTGAAAGAGCATATCGTTGGCTTGAATTGCGGACGTTGGGATTATATTTTCTCTTACATCAAAAAGTTTAGAAAAAATCCGAAATTTATTGTTCCGGATCGCGATCAGGTAACTATGACCTCGCCTTTTATGAATGCGTACTCTAATCTTGTAATTCAAAGATGTCATAAACGCGGTATTCACGCGATTGGCGGAATGGCCGCACAAATTCCGATTAAAAATAATGAAGAAGCCAATGCGATTGCTTTCGCAAAAGTAAAAACCGATAAAGAACGAGAAGTTCGAAACGGTCATGATGGAACATGGGTAGCACATCCGGATTTAGTTTCGTTGGCAAAAGCGGTTTTTGATGCCGGAATGTCCACTCCAAATCAGATTCATGTTAAAAGAGAACATCGCAAAATAACAGAAGCAGATTTGATTGAACCACCAATCGGAATCATAACAGAAAACGGTGTTCGAAAAAATATCAATGTCGGAGTTTTATATCTGGCTTCATGGCTAAACGGACAAGGCGCAGCAGCTTT
>Ga0247810_10001656_pt1 | contig 13638 bp, 11 predicted proteins | sample UWRJL119311C1_FD_179918 | JGI IMG/M metagenome (GOLD analysis project Ga0247810, IMG submission 179918) | Plant litter microbial communities from Arlington Agricultural Research Station in Wisconsin, United States - UWRJ-L119-311C-1 | ecosystem: Environmental > Terrestrial > Plant litter >...
GCAGGCGCTGGCGCGATTAAATGAAGTGAAGCTATGGAGTGAAGTTGTCTCGAGTGAGGATTGCGGGGGGGTGCCAAGACCGTACCAAACTATCTACTGTAACCGTCATGTAGTTCTTTCGTAACAACAAAACAAACACGTCTACTGAACTGTGTGATCAGCATCTCCCCAAACAAGTTTATGAATGAGAGGCCAATTGTAAATCGCAGACTCATCAATAGGACCTAAACATTCGAGAATCATGGCCTCTATATTGCCCACTGTTCCGAGGATTGTTTTCACTGTTTTGGAGCCTTTGTCACTGTATGTATGGTAGCAAACCGGAATTGGAGCAATTCGTACTTATCTGAGTTGCGAAAACTGACTTTGATATAGTGTGGCAGGCTTTCTAGGGCCTATCATAATGTCGCCGCAAAAGTAAGCAGCCATCAAACATAAACCATGGTATCCAATAACGAGCTCTCCAAGAACTCGACCAATGTGGACATACACATCAGAATCCAACCCAATGACTGAAAAGAGAATCACTAACTCGACTACAGGTTTATTTCGGAACAGACTCTTTATGCTAAGCCAGAAATTCTGAGCAAAGGCTCTGAGATGGTGGCTTATCAACTAGGGAATATCTACCTTCTTCTCGGTATGGTCGGAGTAGCTGTAAGTCTGAGGATATTACTTGAACTCCTGCGTTTGGTTGCTAACGTCCAAGGTGTTGTACACAACTACCGAAGTCAAAGTTGTCAGAAACTACGTCTTTGCTCTCTGGCTTGCTGATATTAGCCACGTTGGTATTACTGCTTGGGTTATGGGATATGACCAGTTTATAGATGTTGCACACTGGAATTCTATGGCTTGGGGGAATATTGGGGTCACCGTAAGTTACCTGGTCATGGTTTCTAGATGAAGCTGACTTTGCGTCGTAGGCGATGCTTTTTCTATTTCGTTCGGCCTACTTTCTAGGGTTTCTTGGGAAAGATATCGTCCCTGCGGTGGGTAAGAAAGCTCAGTGATGACTCTAAGGGTCGCCCCCTTTGAAATGCTTAACTCCTGTCGAGTTTAATTACTTGTCACCAGTTTACGTTTTGAACTATGCTTACCCGGCGGTCTTCTATTCTGGCCGGTCATCAACTCTTCAAGCTATGATCTGCTATAGTGCTGCTCAGCTTGAACGAACTTAACTTACGTTGGGTTTGGTCTCTCTTCATACTTTTATCAGGTCAAATAAATAGCAGATAGGGTCGGGCAGCCATCTTTGTGCAGCCATCTATAATATAAAACACACACAAAAGGGTAGATTTGAACACCAGTTTGGTAAACTGCTATCATTTCTTTCGAGCTCTCCCTGTGAACGGAATATATTACATACATATAATTGTAAAGTTGCAGGTGCTATTCCACTATTAAAATAGCAAGCTTCTCTTTTATCAAGACATCATCAAGAAAAGTAGATCTAAATTTGGTAGTATCATAGTATTAAAACCCTTTCCTTCTTCCCTCTTTCCGAGCTTACATAACGTACATCTTGCTTGGTATAGCACTAATTATACGGTACGAAATTAGTATAGCATAACACTCCACCAATAGTTTTAGCATATAAGAGAATCAGCTCTCATGGCTGTATATTATCGTATTATAACGCTTCCACCTTCCGAATCTTATATTTTCCATGCTTTCGAAACTACGAATTTTTGGAATTGGGTCTTTTTTATCGTTCATTGAATTGTTGACAAGAGCGCTTCAATGGCAACTTTAGCCGGGGACAACCTCAGCGGAAAACCTGCTTCACCTGAGTCGTATAAATCCTTATTTAGCATGCCATTCATTGTTTACCATATATAATCTTTCCCGACATCCTCTGGACACCAGATTGTCAACTATGAAGAACGATGAGAGTGCTAAATCAACAGCACGGGCTTTCCAATTTGTTTCGTTGACCCCTGAAATTGCTAGTGATGATGTTGCGAAGGCTGACCATCGACGTTTGGTTCGCTCGAATGCAGCAAGCTTCCAATGGAGTAGGCATAGGAAACGAGGAGCAAAAGATAATCATTCAGATGATGTAGTTGATATGGGCTCCGGTGGGGAGAAAGCTTCCCCAAATACTGACTCAATAAATCTGTCACCAGAAATTACTCCAAATATAATGCAGAATAAAGCTGGGAGTCGGCACAGAAACGCAAAGCCTAAAATTCTTTCTCCAAAACATGATACGGATCAGAAGACACTAATAATTGCAAATTCTGGACAGTCCAGTGACCCGATTCCATATTTGCCTTCGCCTCAGCAGTATTCATTGGTTTCACCGATGGATCAAGCCGGACAGCAACTTAGATTTAGTGAGTTTTCTCTTCCATTGAATCACGAATACGAGTTTGATTCAATCTCATTTCTGATGACATTACCTTGTTCAGCACTTGCATAGTCTAAAGCTGATACGGGCCTTTACAGACGTACACTATATTATCCCTCGTCTTGTCCCAGAAGTCCAGAAAGGTATCGAAAACCCAGCTGCAGACCTATGGGTAGGGCTGGCATTGCAAAACCCAAGTTTGTATAAGACGTGGGTACATTGCGTTTCTGTTTATTACTTTGCACTTCGTGGCCAGTGGAAACAGTCCGAGCTTTTGCTTTCAACACATTCACGTGCACTGAAGGCAATGAGCAGAGAGATGGAGAACCCTGTCCGTGCTTGTAGTGATAGTAATATTCTAGCTGTCTGGGGATTGGCGGCCCATGGATGGGAGAAGTTCCTGCCACCAAATCACAAAGTGCCAAACCAGGGGCGAATGAGATTTCTGCAAAGCTTAGATCGATATAGCCTCATGAAATTTGTCCCACAACATCTTGATGGGCTTGATGTGTTGATTCACATGCGCGGTGGGATAGATCGCATTACGTCTGAAGGGATTGCTGCACTCATTTCATAGTAAGTCTAACATCGTAGCTTGCTGTGGTTGTAATAAGAACCAACACTCTCATTAGCACTGGCATTGTTGAGGCCACCAAAACCCTTAGCCAACCACGATGGTCATATCAGACTCTGTGTAGACCCTTTGCACCATTGAAGGGCATGAGGACGTCTCTTGACTCAAAACACCCCTTATCGAATCTCGGAACTGGTATTCGTCATGCTATAGAACCAGTAGTCACAAGACCGCTCAAGAACTTCCTCGATACACTCCAAGACATCTGTTCTTTCATAGTTTTGCTCCATGATTGCGATTCTGGCGGTGATTTTCCAGAGAGTGACGGACAGGTCGCTGATCAAAGAAACGTAATTCAATACAGACTGATGTCGCTGCCAACAAGTATAGAATTGCAACTAGCCCCACCGGTGCAGATGTACGAAGTGTTACGACTAGCAACAATAATCTTCAGTCTTCTGGTGGTTTTCCCGATAACCCCTTCAGCTGCTCCATTTGGGCGATTGGGTACTCATCTCCGAGCAGAGATAGAAAAGCTGAACATTTATAGCCAATCTCCCGAAAAGCTGCATCTTGTTACGTGGGCCACGGTAATGGGCGGAATAGCAGCCATAGGCACCCCAGATCGTCCATGGTATGTTTCAACACTAGAAGCACTGTATTCGCACCATCAATTTGAGACATGGGAACAAGTGAAGACCTTATTGGAAAGCTTTCTATGGCTGAGAGGCACGAATGATGTCGATGGGATATCACTTTGGGAAGAATTTATACAGCTTCGTTCGTACAGGAGCGGTGGTCAGTTTGAAATTCTGTAAATTCCAGACATTCAGCTGCAATAACTACATAATCTGCCCTACGGTCGAAGGTTGACGCACCTGAACGAACCAACCCTCACAATTGGCGGAGTTCGTTCTAAACCAAGTATCCGGTTGACTACACCATAGATTATCCCAGTCAGTAATTCAAGTCGCTGATAATGTTGAGCCTTTCGAGCCTGAAACTACTTATATTTACGCTTCCATTTGAAGATGGCGCTGGAACAAAATAATGGGGCACCATGAACATTGCAAGACTTCAGAAATTTAGACGAGCAACGCGCCATGACAGATGGTAAAACATTGTAGATCGCGTTCGGAGTGAGCCATCATGTCTTTATTGCCCATTATCAGGACCATATTTAATGTGAGCATAGACCACCTCTTCCAGGCGGAACGAAGGAAGCTGGAGCTTTGTAAGGAAGCATGAGGCTAAAATGGCATGGGAAGGAGGCTGATTACCACCACCAGGCACTGCAGCAGCAGCTTAATAAAATCCAAAACACATCAAGTTAAAGGGTGTTATGCTATGCTTTACTACATCTGATATCAGCGAGATAGTCTCGCATGACTTCCACACTAGTTTGCAGCTAGATCGGTATTCCGTATTATTTTGGAGAAGCTGATGACTGAGATGAGTAAGTCAATCACCAAAAATGGGAAGGATCGCTAAAGCCCCTATAGCCTCAACGCTAAAGCTCGCCCCGCAGGGCTGTGGCAGCTGTTGTTTATAATCTGTTTATATAATATGAAAGATCCCATTATTATCCTAGGACAATTATTTCCATTATGTTTTATTCTTTCTCTCCTACAGTCCTGGTTATATTATGTACTCTATTACCGTGTACAATAGCCACAACACGACCTAATGAGCCAAACAGTAAGGAATCGTCACTTGGTGAGTAGTTAAGGAGATACATATCATCTTCACTCAATAGGGAAAAATACGACGAGACCCAACGGGCTAATTTATTTAGGGTGTGAAAACCCGATTCCTACGTGCAAAACTTTAGGTGGCGTCAGTGGAAGTTGTTACATCCAAGATTTCACCACATCCGCTGGTGGCCCAAAGCGCAAGTTCATCTACCACGTGCCTAAGAACTATGATAGCAGCAAGCCAGCCCCTCTGATATTCTCCTTCCATGGACATGGAAAAAATGCGGGGAATCAAGAACTGTTGAGCCAGTTCTCTGATGAGGCATACAACCAGAATGCTATTGCAGTCTATCCTGATGGATTAACTACTGCTGTAAGCCGCGTTCAAATCAAACCACAACGCTCTTTTGTAAGTCACATTGACTGATTGGCTTTTAGAAAAGTCCAGATGCACAAGGCTGGCAAGGAGATTACAGACACAATGATACTGATGACAAAGGTGCGTTTCACTCGAGACACCTGCTACCCTAGGACGTGGTGCTGAATGATATAGGATTTACCATGGATATGCTTACTTACTTCAACAAAAACTTCTGCATCGACAATAAACGAGTCTATGCTACCGGCAAATCAAACGGAGGAGGCTTCACATCTGTTCTTGCATGCGATCCTGTAGTATCTAACTCTTTTGCTGCTTTTGCTCCCGTTGTAAGTACTTCCCAAAAGTTGACATAAGATTTGTGGAGGGAATACCGGAGAACCGAAGGCCATAGGGCAAAATGACACCTGCCTTTTGGTCAACATTAGGAACAGGTAGCTAACGCATAACAGGCCGGAGCGTACTATATTGGAGTTGAAAAGTCAGTCTGCAACACGGCTGAAGAACGTCAAACGATCCCCATCCCCTGCTCACCTGGCCGTATCCCTCTCCCAATCCTCGAATTTCACGGCAGAGAAGATCAACAAATACCTTATGCCGGCGGGTATCAGAACTCAGCCTGCCTCCCCACAATCCCGCACTTCATCCGCGAGTGGTACGTAGTGAAGCCTCCGTTGCAAAGACTTGCTTGGGTTTTATTTCCCCAACACACGTCCCCCAAAACATCGCACATATCTCTCTTTCCTAAGCCCGCGCCAACCAAAGTCCAGACTGACCCCATAGCTAACACCTTCATCCATAGGTCTGAGCGACTAGGCCTCGGCCACACCAACCTCACCACCGATTCCGACGGCCATCAAGTCCACACCTATGAGTATGGCAATGACACCAACCGGGGAATTCTAACGCATATCAAAATCGATCCAATGGGGCATAGTTGGCCGAGCAAAAGTCCCAACTCGGATAATAAAACCGCCACGTTAGTGGAGGGAACAGAGGTTATCATGGAGTTTTTTGGAAGATGGACTTTGTAGTAGTGGAGGTAGAGATGTTTCTAATCGGGTCAGTGGGCAGGGTAGGAGTCGTGTATTAGAAACGGGCAAATGACAAATGAGTGTAGAGTGTTGCTAAGAAAGTCACAGTTGCAATTTATAAACCAAGGAGCACTGGGCCTTGTGAACTCAAACTTTTATTGTTGCTATACTCTCTAAGTTTGACGACCATCAATGTATGGCGCCGTCCTAACCCAATTGATCTCTATCCCAAATCAGAAGCGCTTAAGCGCGTCAAACAAACATCTACGGCATATAATGCCGAATGGAAATATGATGGCGAAAGACATGTCTTTCAGACCCAGAAGCACCAAGTCTCCACCTAGGCTCTGCCCTTCATTTGTAGGTGATGTCTGGTGGTAATGGCAAATCGGGTTCCGGGAAGCGTTGTATACGCTTGAGCAATCCTAGCTTTTGACTCGCTGGCACTAGAAGGACTTGCCTCTCCTGCTTGTTATTCTTCTTCAGTAGTTATGGACTTTCTTGCTCAGCTTCGAATTCAAAGTCCCTGTTGTTTTGAGCAAGTGGCATATAAAGGAAAGGATTCGGAGTTCCATAGAAGGCTGCACTGGGCATATATACCTCGGTTTCGTCGCTGGGATTGCCCTCACCAGTTATGACATCTACCTGAGCTCTTTCTTGCGCACTAAGCATCACATCGCCCCTTGTCGTGATCGACGAACCTATGGTTTCAGAGGCATGCTCAAAATTGAATAATGCATGGGACGGTTGGCTATTGAACCACATATTTCGCATATCCCAATGATTGGTAAAGTGCTCTACTACAGTGTTGGGATTGAGAGGATTGGGATGCATTTGCTCATAAGATAGCTCGTAATCCTCCCAGGTAGGCTGCTGCTCAGCTATCCAATTACTTGTTTGTTGACCAGTAGAAAATTGTTGGACAGGCGGTTGGGGTCCCTGAGCTGGGACTGGTCGCTCGGGTGTTTGGGACATGCGCCATTCCTGCCTCTAATGAGCTTCATCCTTTAAGTAGGTAGACGAGCTGGGAATCCTTATATCTTGTACTTGCCTTGTATTCTGGAGGACATGGCGCTTCGTTAGCCATGTCAAAAACAGACCATCCGATCATAGGTGCGGTAGCCTTCACGAGAATGTCGTAAATTTCCCAAGCTTTGCGGGCGGAGATCGATCTACCTGCCATTTTCGCTAGCCAATTTACTCCCTTCTTTGCATCATCTAGGATGTCTTTTGCTTCTTTTCGCATATGCTGAGCTTTGTATGCCATTTCTAGCACAAGGATTGACATTGCCTCGCAAAGAAAATGAATAATCTGCCACCAAGGTGCAATCAGGAACAAACGTCTCATGGAGCGACTACCCCCCTTCAGCATTGATATAGTGCGGTGTGCTGACTCGATACAATTTAATACAGCATTCTGGTTGAAGGCTTGTGATCGAGCACTCTGTGCTTCGAAATGACTATCCTTGTCAAATCGGCAAAGGCATGGTCGAAAGAGTATCATTCGAGAACTGTGATAGTGTAATGCAAGCCCGATACGAAGTACCGTAAACTGGTCGTTCCAATCAGGTTCAGGCCAGTCATCAAAGCTGATATCGAACTCCTTTGGTAACGAATCCCGCCAGCTGTTAAGATGCTGATCAATCCGGCTGATAGTGGACTGAACATCAATCCACTTGACTTTGATTGTAGCAGCGCAGTATAGCTGGCTCACAATTTCATGGGATATGATTGTCAGTTGCGTTTGATAGATAAAATATGTCGAGTCTGTAATAGGAAGTTCGACGACTGGGTATGCATACACGAGAGGACGGACTGTGCCCATTGGCATTGTAAAGTCTGCTGCCGGCCGATCTTTTAAAACTGTTAGCAGTGGATATGCTGGTAGATTCGTATTCTACCTGCCTTGTAAATCTTTGTTGTCATCTGGACCATGCCGGTTTGTCTGCTCTCGCACTTTCTCATGACCATATAACGACTGGCCCGCTTCTATTTCATCCACTGCAATGTTGGCCGGTAGAGGTGTGCTAATATCTTGGTCTGAGATACAGGATGGGCGCCCGGTAAGCTCATTTAAGGAGCACTCCATTGAGTACAAACACCACCACAGGCGGACTCTTTGCTCTTTACCTAAGTCCGACAGCTCTTTGGCTTCGTTGCGCACATGTAGGCCTAGGGTTAGAGCATGTCTTACAGCTAGCCCACATAAGGTCCATGCCCTGCTTTTGGTGAGCCAGATCGTCCTTGTGAAAAACAATTGAACGTACCGATTTAATCGGACAGTGGACATATAATAAAGTGAAAGTAGTCCTAGAGCACGCAGTGTCCTAATGCTTATATCTTGATATAAAAATCCTTCATCTACTAAGAGACCTTTAGCTCTGGCGCAATATATGTAGTGTTCAAAATGGAGCTCCTTATCTTGTGTTTCAGTGATTTGAGCATATTGCGAACCAATAGCAAACACGGCATTAACGGTTCCAAGCCATACGGTTTGGCTTGAGGTGAGGTCCCTGGATCCGCGCTCAAAGTGAGTATACTCTAGCATGAAGTCGGCTTTATCTAGGATTGGAAGTGCATAATGCACATGTTCAAAATACGACTTGACATAGCTATCAGCGGTTTCCGTATCCGGCCAATCAAAAAGGTCCACATCCTCTGGCTCAATGTGATCAACGTCTTTATCCTCTGTATGATATGTAGTTGTCACGAAGCCGCCATCTGACACAAGTGATGGTATAGAAGTTCCACTTTGGTGGACTTCATTAGCAACCCGTTTTGCCCAGGTAACAGATGAAGATTTCCCCATGTGTCCAGTTGCTCTGGTTTCAAGTTTATCTGTATCTACATCTATTTCATCAAGAGCGCCCGTGGAACCCACCTCAGCTGCGTCATCGCTCTCTTCACTCCCTCGTTTCATAGATGGGCTTGGAGAACGACGATCAGAGCTCTCGAATGCGGCGGCCGCGGCCTTTTCTTCGTCGGATGAAGTTCTGAATGGAGCGGGAGTCTTTCGAACGTCAATCAAAGACCCGTCATATTCAAGCACCATCTTACCATTGCCAAAACTTGGTCGAGAGCAGACCTCATGTCATCAGGGGTCAAACTCTCATCTAAACGTATCCTACGTAGAGCTTCTGATACGTCGAAATTATGCTGGCTCAAAGAATCCGTTTCTTTGCTCAGTTTAGATACCCGTCTACACCGGGTTAGGATTTGTGTTTTACTGAGGATTCTTAGCTTACTTCCGTTCCTTGTCACGCTTTCCATCCCCGTAAATGCATGGAATGTTGCCACTTTGGCAGCGTGAACACGGATTTCCACCAGAACATCCTACCTTAGCTTTCCTACATGCGTCACAAGCATGTGGTGTCCTTCCTCTCTTCATGTCCTTCCTTGCTAGTTGGGGTGGCCGAGGAGGCCGAATAGAGGGGATTGCAACCTTTCCTAGTGGCGCTTCTGACTGTACAGATGGGCTTGCCATTGCTCCTATGTGAGATGGTCCAGCATTACTTTGTGATCTTGGATCTGATTCTGAAGATTGTCCAGCTACACCAAAAGTCGAGAATGTTGGTACTGGAGATCCACTGTAGTTTATGGGTCGGAAAGAATGAGCTGAAGGCTGCGGGGGTGGAGGGGGTTCATGGGGAGAAGTCTCACTGCCCACGTCCTGCTCCCTGGGTCTTTTAGATCGACCACGACCTCGACGAGGCCCACGCCGTCCAGGCCCCGCCATACAATTTCCAGAAAATTCAAAGACGCCAATATCCACGGCGCTGTTCCTTAAAGTATGAGAGCACGTTACCAAAAGTACACCGTGTAAACTTAGCTGCAACGTATGCTACTCGTGTGTCGAGTCTGTAAATATAGGATGTGGTTTATCTGGCTGCTGTGACGCCTAATTTTAGCGCTCCAAAGATGGGCTGTCCTTCAATTACTTACTCGCCCCAGGTCGCTGCTTGCCATCCCTTAGTTGGCTCGTTCTAGAGGCAATGGTCGTAGTGGCGATTGAGCTTTGGCTATTGCTCTCGAAAGCGAAGACACTGAGGGATCTCTTTCCGGTAAACACAAGCAAAAACAGGCCGACTGCAATTGCCAAACCACATATCAAGTGCCTCAGCTGCAAAACTCTGTCGCCAATACCGGCGCGGTTGTGATCGTTGTCGTCGTCGCCTGCACGCGATAAATACCAGTGATGTCTGGTATTGATTTGTAGCGGTTGTCCGTGCAAGGAACAGAATGGTGTGGGAGCAAAGCAAAGAGCAAAGACATTGTGGGATTGCCATTTTGAAGATTAGAGATGATGAAGCAACGACGTCGGACTATTGGTTACGGATCTAAGATCCGGAGAACTTTTTTGCGAACCCAGAATTATATCATCGGTCAATAGAGGCACTACCGCGTTTGCGATGGTGAATCCAGACAGCGTGTTATTTGCCTACTGAGGTTCAACACAGACAGATGCAGTTACGACGAGAGGGAGGGAAGACGCAAGAGCAAGCAGGAGCAGCAGCATCAGCAGCAGTGGCAGAAGGCAAACAAAGTCACCAGGGGGAACAGCGCGTATATGTCATTGATTTTATACATCAGAGCTTAGGTAGGTTTGGGTACGATACGGGTTACGGTCAAGAGTCCCCGGTCGGTCTGGTGAGAGAGATCGAGTTTCTACGTCCTACATCGAATTGTCCGGAGACATCACCGGTTCCAATCAGCACATTTGAATGATTTTGGTGGAGAGTGGCAGCGAGCGTGGTAGAGTGCCTGCTGGCGAAACAAATAAATCAAGTCCCTGGTGAATGGTCCCTTAGGGTGGCTGGCACGCTGGATTCATTGTCCTCCGTACACCACACACACCCCCCTTGCCTGCTCTTTGCCATATTCATATTCATATTTGTTTGCAGATCAGGGACCATCGGTTAAGACCATCATACCGCAGCTCCATGATCACGGATTTACCATGTTACCCGATTGTTACCATGTTTACCATTCATATTTACCATGTTTACGTTGTCTACCGTGATTACTAAGCCAGCGAAACGTATCGGATTTCAGGTCGTAGCCTATCAGGCTTCCTACCCCGCCGAGCGGGACTATTCCCCATACGTCCAGCCGCCCAGCGGCAGAAAGAACTCAGAAAGTTCGGAGGTGGAATGAGTGTGAGTGTGGGGGATGACTCGTACCACTCTGTGCATAGCTTAGCTCTGCTCTGCTCTGATCTACTGAAGCTGGAGCAACATCTGCAATTGCAACTGCAACTGCACCAAGTCTCAACTTCTCAATATCTCGAGACCAGGATATCACGATCCCCATGGGCTGCCAGATCAATTGTCATCATAGTACCTGCACGATTTAGACCCGAACCTGAGTGGCCGCTGGAGAGTCAAGTCGAGTCTCAGACCGAGGTTGCTGGTTAGTTGCCCATCCAGCCGACCAAACCGACCAAACCGACCAAACCCGCCGCGGTGGTGCTAAAGGTATTTATTGTATGAACTGCTCTTGGAAATCTGGGGAGCAGCCGGTCTTCGTTCCTTTGTATAAACCAGAAGCTGACAATGTCCACCCAGGCTGACTGCACCATTTGTACCCCCCCTTTCCCATCCACACCTGCCTTTACGCTGTCCTTCAACCTCCCCGATTCACGACCTCCTTCTAGAGCTTCGTCCGTCTTTTCAGAGACTTCCGCTAGAACTATGTCTTCCTCAACCTCAAGGCCGGACCTTGCGCGGGACGAAGCTGACATTGCGGAGCGGGGATATTTCAATGAGAATACGGCCCCTCCAACTCTCGAGAAGCACACAGAGCTGGCTCGGGAGTTCATAAACTACCATGCAGCTTCTGGCCGACGTGTGGTATTGATAACTTCGGGTGGTACCACTGTTCCTTTGGAACGGCAGACCGTTCGGTTCATCGACAACTTCAGTGCTGGAACACGTGGAGCAACGTCGGCTGAATATTTCTTAGAGGCAGGCTATGCCGTGATATTTCTTCATCGGCAGTTTAGTCTTTTGCCATACTCTCGTCATTACAGCCATGCTACTGACTGCTTCCTCGACTTCTTACACGAAGGGCCTGATGGGAGCGTGGTTGCCAATGAGCAATACCGTGACAAAATGCTCAAGGTTCTACGCCAATATAATTCTGCCAAACAAAAGAATCTGCTTCTCACCTTACCATTTACAACAATTAATGATTACCTATTTGTTCTTCGGGAGATTGCGCAGCTTATGCGCCCCCTAGGCCCCGCTGGACTTTTATATCTAGCAGCAGCAGTTTCCGATTTCTTTGTACCTCCCGAACGAATGGTAGAACACAAGATACAGTCAACCAACGCAACTGAAAATAAAATAGAGAAAAGTAAAAACGTAGGATCTGTACAGAATGAGGACGAGGAAGTGTTTGATAATTTTGATTCTTCGCCTGCTGTACCAAGAAGCAAGCGGTTGATAGTAGACTTAGATCCAGTTCCGAAGTTTTTGAAGAATTTAGTCGATGGATGGGCGCCAGAAGGCATGATAGTCTCTTTCAAGCTCGAAACCGACCCGAACATTCTCGTTCATAAAGCTCAATACTCATTAGATCGGTATCAGCATCATCTGGTCATTGGAAATCTTCTTTCTACTAGGAAATGGGAGGTTGTGTTTGTTACACCTGGGCAAAAAGATCAGTGGATCAGAGTTCCGCAACATAAGAGAAAGAAGTCTATCAGTGGGATTGAGCCTCAATTAGCCTTTGCTAGCAGTGATGAAAAGCATCCTACTAACCCGGCCGACTTACCAGATGGTGAACCGGAGGTGGAGATTGAGTCTCTGATAATCCCAGCTGTGGAAGCGCTACATACTGGCCATATCAAAAAGTTTGGTAAGACGTGAGCGTATAGGTTCTCTTTGTGAGCGAGAAGTTCCAATAGAATAATGCCAAAAGCACACATTCTGACTGGCTGCATGTTGGCGCTTCAACCATCGGCAGTTAAATCAAGCAGTACAACACCCTATTAAGATACGGCTGCCACAAGGCGCTTTTTAGATTTTGTATCTATCACACAGCTCATAGTAGAAAAAAAATTAGAGGTAGATATCAAGTGCAATATCATATATCTGCAAGTAGCCTCACCCCTCTGCCTTCAAGAACAGTCTTTCCCGAAAAACCCATTATTGATTGAGAAATTGATGCACAACAATATTTACCGAATTTCCTCTATGAATGCGAGACGGGAAACGACTTAAGGAACGTAGACAATAATCCATGAGTACTCAATCAATACGCGTTTATAGACTCTAATCCCACGCAATCCCAACCAGACAATAGCCTCAGTAACCAACTGGAAGCTCCAAAACCTCAAAGAGTAGCCAGGCGTAGGCGGTAATGCCGTCTCCAAGACCCAACGAGGGCCTGTTGGCTTTATTAGCTACCAAACACTACACAACCCTAACCCTTTCCCTCTTACCCAACCCCTTTATTATTATTTTTATTTTTATTATTTTTAACCTTTATCCTTAACTTTCCTCACCCGAACTTTTAGCCTTTAGTACCTGGGCTGCCCTCGACGACCGCCGTAAAGTTTCGGGCAAGGCGCCCCTTTTTCAGGATAGTAAGGGGGGGGGGGGGGG
>Ga0247810_10001659_pt1 | contig 13624 bp, 14 predicted proteins | sample UWRJL119311C1_FD_179918 | JGI IMG/M metagenome (GOLD analysis project Ga0247810, IMG submission 179918) | Plant litter microbial communities from Arlington Agricultural Research Station in Wisconsin, United States - UWRJ-L119-311C-1 | ecosystem: Environmental > Terrestrial > Plant litter >...
GGCGAGCAGCTGCTCCGAATAGCGGAGGATGCCCTCCTGGAGGTAGCGGGTGTGGGTGTTGAGGGTGGCGAGCTGGGCGCTCACCGCCGCGACCACGCGCGGGTTGGCGTGCCCGACGCTCGCCACGTTGTTGTAGGCGTCGAGGTAGCGGTTGCCCTCGTCGTCGAAGATGTAGCAGCCGCTGGCCCGCTCGGCGTGCACCGGCCGCTTGTAGAACAGGCGGTAGGAGGTGCCGAGCGAGGCGTCGCGGCGGGCGACGAGAGCCTGGTCGCTCTCGGAGAGGAGCCCGAGGTTGGACGGCTTGAAGCTGTTGCCGTCCATGATGGACGACTGCGAGGGGCGGTCGGCGGTCCCGATGAGGTCGGTCATGGTGCGTGGTTCCTGGTTCCTACTGGGCTGCGGGCGTGGTCTCGGCGACCGGACGGGACTTGACGAGGTTGGTCCAGGCACGCTTGAGCACCTGCTGGATCGTCTTGTCGAGCGAGATCGCGAGGACGAGGGTGAGGCCGATGAAGACGGTCTGGAGGAACTGCGAGACACCGAGGATCACGAGTCCGTTGCGGAGGGCTCCGACGAACAGGAGACCGGCGATGACACCGCTGATCTTGCCCTTGCCGCCCTCGAAGGCGACGCCGCCGAGGAGGACGACGGTGAGGGCGCTGAACTCCATGCCCGTGCCGAGCGTCGGCGCCGCGGCCTGCAGCTTCATCGAGACGAGGATGCCGGCGAGCGCGGCGCAGGCGCCGGAGACGAGGAACAGGCGCAGGTGCACCCACCGCACGTTGACGCCCATGAGGTACGCGGCCTTGGCGTTGCCGCCGGTCGCGAGCACCTGGCGGCCGAAGGGCCGGCGGTTGAGGAGGAACCAGGCGATGACGGTCGCCGCGAGGAGGACGAGCATCTGGAAGGACAGCGGGCCGAGGTGGAAGGACGCCAGGTCGCGAGCGCCGGCGGGGAATCCGGTGACGGTCTTGCCGTTGGTGAGGAACAGCGCGGCCCCACCCCAGACGTTCATGAAGCCCAGGGTGACGACGAGCGGATTGAGCCCGGCGTAGGCGACCAGGAGTCCGTTGATCGCGCCGGCGAGGAGGCCGACGGCGATGCCCGCCACGATGCCGAGGGCGAGGTTCTCCGTCTCCGTCGCGACGAGCGCGCTGGTCACCGCCCCGAGGCTCGCGATCGCGCCGACCGAGAGGTCGATCGACCCCGACATGACGAGGAGGGCGAGGGGAAGGGCGATGAGGCCGATCTCCGCGACCTGCTGCGCGATCGTCAGGGCGTTGTTCACCGAGAGGAAGCGCGGGCTGAGGATCGAGAGGGTGATGACGAGGAGCAGGAAGGTGATGATCGCGGTGTTCTCCGCGAGGAGGATCTTGACGCGTGCGGCGTTCATGCGGAGGGGCCTTTCGCAGGGATGAGGTCGAGGAGGGTCTGGAGGAGGGAGGCGTCGAAGTCCTCGCTGCGGTCGACGGGCGCCGCGGCGCCGTCCACCAGCACGTAGGCGCGGTCGACCAGGGAGGCGATCTCGTCGCTCTCGGCGGAGGCGACGATGACGCAGGTCCCGGCGGCGGCCGCGGTGCGGACGGCCGCGCGGATGTCGACCTTCGCGGCGACGTCCACGCCCTGGGTCGGCTGCGACAGCAGCAGCACCTTCGGGGTGGCCGGGAACAGCCAGCTCGCCAGCAGGTGCTTCTGGCGGTTGCCGCCGCTGAAGCTGGAGATCGGTGAGTCGGGGCCGGGGCCGAGGATGCCGAGCACACCGCGGGCCCGGTCGTACACCTCGCGCATCCGGGTGGGCGAGCCGGTCACCGGCCGACCGCCGACGCGACGACCACGCCAGGGAAGGAAGACGTTGTCGATCGCGCTCATACCGCCGATGAGACCATCGCGGTCGCGGTCGGCCGGAACCGAGTGGACGGACGCCGCGATCGCGGCGTGCGGACTGCGGGGCGCGTAGGGCGTGCCGTCGAGCGTCGTCTCCGTCTCGCCCCCGTTGCCGTGCCAGCTCTCGAGGAGCGCGAACTGCGGCCCGGCGGCGACGCCGAACAGGCCGACGACCTCACCCGCACGGAACTCCAGCTCGTAGGGCGCCGTGCTGCGCAGCACCACCCCGGCGGGGTTCGTGGGCACCTGCTCCTGCTCGACGAGCTCGGGGGCGAGCGCGCGGGCAAGGGCCTCACCGGTGAGCCCGGCGACGGGGCTCTCGGAGACAAGGCGCCCCTCGCGGAGGACGATGACGCGACCGCACACCTCGAGGATGTCCGGGAGGCGGTGGGAGACGTAGATGACGGTCGTGCCGGAGGCGGCGAGCGACCGGATGAGCGCGTGCAGTGAATCCGTCTCGGCCTGGCCGAGGGCCGCCGTCGGCTCATCGAGGAGCAGGACCTTCATCTCCCCGGCCAGCAGGCCACGGGCCAGGTCGATGACCTGGCGCTGGCCCAGCGGGAGGGCCCCGACGAGGGCGGTGAGTGGCAGGTCCTGGCCGCCGACGCGATCGAGGGCCGCGCGCGCCTTGGCGGCGCGGTCCTTTCTGGAGCCCGACCACGGCCTCCCGATCCACATGTTGTCGAGGATCGACAGGTTGCCGGCCAGCGCGGGTGTCTGGTGGATGACCGTCACCCCGAGGGCGGCGATCTCGGCAGGCGAGCTGCCGTGCGGGACGGCCTCCCCGTCGAGAAGCATCTCCCCCGCCGTCGAGCGCACGGCGCCCGTCGCGACGTTGAGGAGGGTGGACTTGCCGGCGCCGTTGTGGCCGAGGAGTCCGACGATCTCACCCGGCACGAAGGACGCGGTGAAGTCGTCGAGGGCCCGCGTGACGCCGAAGTCGACGGTGACGCCGTCGAAACGGAGCCGGGGCTCGGTGGTGGTGCTCATGGCATGGCTCCTAGGGGAAGGGTGCGGGCGGGGCGCAGCATCGCCCCGCCCGCGTTCGGGATCAGTCGACGTAGAACTCGTCGGCGTTCTCGGCGCTCACGAGGACACCGGGGACGACGACCTCGGCGGTGTCGCGACCCTCGGCCGCGTCGATGAGGAGCTTCGCGTTCGCCTCGGCGAGGGCCTGGCTGGGGACGACGATCGACGTGCGGTAGATGCTGCCGGGGATCTTGATGAGGTCGAGCGTCTCGTTGGTCGCGTCACGCGAGGCGACGAAGTACTCCGAGTCGTCCGCGGCCACACCGTCGTCGAGCAGCGCCTGGTAGGTGCCGTGCATCGGGTCGTTCGACGCCCCGAGCCAGACCTTCGTGTCCGGGTCGGCGATGAGCTGCGACTGGGTGACGTTGTAGCCCTCCTCGCGGGTGGTCGCGGTGAGCTCGGCGATCTCGACATCGGGAGCCACGCTCGTGACGCCCTCGATGAGGCCGTCCATCGCCTCGGCGCCGAACGCCGTCTCGCGGCTGCCGAGGATCGCGACGGTCACGTCGACGTCGTCGCCGTACTCCTCGACGAGCGACTCACCGGTGGAGACGCCCAGCTCGAAGCCGCCGTCGTAGGAGTCGACGACCGTCGCGCCGGCGATGCCCTCCCAGCTGAGCAGGTAGCCGAGGACGGGGATGCCCGCTGCGGTCGCCGACGCGGTGACCGGGACCATCGAGTCGGTCGAGACCGGGTAGCCCATGATCGCCTTGACGTCGCCGCGGTTGACCCACGCCTCCCAGTCGGCGACCTGACGCTGGATGTCGAACTGAGGGTCGGAGGTCAGGAACTCGTAGCCCGCCTCCTCGATGATCGGCTGCATGATCTCGAGCTGGTCGTTCCAGATCGTGATGTCGGAGCTGGCGAAGCCCATGGCGATGGCGCCCTTGGACTCGTCACCGGCCTCGGCGGGAGAGGAGCAGGCGCTGAGCGCCAGGGCGGAGACGCCGGCCAGTGCCACGAGGGCGAGGCGGGAACGGTTCTTCATGGTGGGTGTCCTTGCTGTGGGTGGATGGGGGATGCGCGGATGGACCGGGGTGAAGCGTGGTCCCAGCTTTGTTTCCGACCATTTCTGGTTGTGGTTTCGCCCGTTGCGCCGCGGTAACAATGCGGGCCGCGCGCGTGCGCAAACCAGAAATGGTCAGCGGTCGCCTGTCACGACCGCGTGCACGCGCAGGCGCGTCCGGTCGGTGCGGAACAGGTCGACGGACGCCTCGACCGGGGAGCCTTCCGCATCGAAGGTCACGCGCCGGAGGGCGAGCAGGGGCGACCCGGCCTTCACGCCGAGGAGGGCGGAGACCTGGCGCTCGGAGGCGATGCACTCGATCGTCTCGTCCGAGCTGTCGACGGTGGTGCCGTAGTGGCGAGCGATGAGGTCGTACAACGAGCGGATCGGGCTGTGGTCGAGTAGGCCGGGGAAGCGGTCGGGGTCGAGGTACATGCGCTCGAGGGACAGGGGGACGTCGTCGGCGTAGCGCAGACGCAGCAGCGAGATCACCTCGTCGCCCTCGACGAGACCCAGCAGCTCGGCGATGCGCGCCGGGGCCGGCTCGATGCTCTCGCTCACCACCTTCGTCTCGACGGCGAAGCCCTGCTCGGTGAGCATCTGCGGCACGCCCTTGACGTGGTTGAGGTCGCGCTCGACCTTGCGGCTCGCGACATCGAACAGGACGCTGGGGATGGGCGCCGACTCGACCGTCTGGCTGATGAAGGCGCCACCGGCACGACCGAGGACCCGGAAGATCCTCCCGCGCTCCTCCATCACGGCGAGAGCGCGACGCAGGACGCTGCGCGATACCCCGAGCCGGATCGCCAGCTCGCGTTCGGGCAGGAGCTTCTCAGCACCCTGGGCGGCAAACTCGCCGATGAGGTTGTCGAGGGCGGAGGTGACGCGTTCGATACGCGTGTCGTTCTCGGACATCCGCATCCCTGCCGTGGACCGAAGGCGGACCACTGGTAGGGATGCTAGGCGCGGCGGGTTTCCCGCTCGTTACGAACGCTTTTCCGGTTGATGCGAGCCCGTCAGGGCGCCGGGGTGCGAGCGAGCACCTCGCGCGCCGACACGGCAAGCGTCGGCTCGATGATGATCTCGTACCGGCTCGCCAGCACCGTCTGGGTCGACATGAAGTCGCGACGACGACGCTGCAGCGTGTAGCTGACCACGCCGAACAGCACACCGAAGCCGACACCGATGAGCGCGCCGGCGGCGACGAAGGACAGGTTCGGGGAGGGCGAGAAGAGGATGAGGATGAGACCGATGAAGAGACCGAACCACGCGCCGCTCGCAGCCCCGGTCATGGCCGCGCGCGCGTAGGTGAGGCGCCCGGTCACCCGCTCGACCGTCTTGAGGTCGCTGCCGACGATCGCGAGCTTGGCCACGTCGAACTCGGCCTTCGCGAGACGGTCGACGACCTGCTGTGCCTCGAGGTAGGTGTCGTAGGTACCCAGCACCTCCCCCCGCGGAACGGAGGGGATCTGGGCGGCACGACGGCCGAAGAGGGGCGAGTTGGTCACACGGTGATTCTCCCATCCGGGCGGGTAGGGTTTCCCTGTGAGCGCATCGAGAGTCTTTGCAGCCCGACTCGCCGGGTGCTCCGTTTTCGACCCCGCCGGCGACCGCGTGGGCAAGGTCCGCGACGTCCTCGTCGTGTACCGCAGCTCCGAGTCCCCCCGCGTCGTCGGCTTCATCATCGAGGTGCCGGGGCGTCGCCGGGTCTTCCTCTCCGTCGCCCGCGTCACCAGCATCGGCTCGGGCCAGCTCATCACCACGGGCACCATCAACCTGCGCCGCTTCGAGCAGCGCGGTGGTGAGGTCCGCGTCATCGCCGAGCTCATCGGACGCCGCGTCGAGTTCATCGACGGCTCCGGCAGCGGCGTCATCGAAGACGTCGCCCTCGAGAGCGACGGCCCCGGCGAGAACGGCGAGGCGGACTGGGAGGTCTCGCAGCTGTTCCTGCGTCGCCCGCGCACCGGCACCTCCCCCTTCGCCAAGGGCGCGACCGTCTTCGCCAAGTGGGACGCCATCCGCGAGAACGCGTCGTCGACGGAGGCGCAGTCCGCCACCCAGCTCGTCGCGAGCTACGCCGACATGCTGCCCGCCGACCTCGCCAACGCCCTCCTCGACCTGCCCGAGCAGCGCATGCTCGAGGTCGCCGAGGAGCTCAGCGACGACCGCCTGGCCGACGTCCTCGAGGAGATGCCGGAGAGCGAGCAGGTCGACATCCTCAACCGGCTCGACGACGACCGCGCCGCCGACGTCCTCGACCAGATGCAGCCCGACGACGCCGCCGACCTCATCGCGCAGCTGAGCGAGGAGCGCGGCGAGGCCCTCCTCGACCTCATGGACCCGGAGGAGGCCGAGGACGTCCGCTTCCTCCTCGACTTCGCGCCCGACACGGCCGGTGGCCTCATGACGACGGAGCCGATCATCGTCTCCGCCGATGCGACCGTCGCCGAGGGCCTCGCCCTCATCCGCCGCCACGAGCTCGCCCCCGCGCTCGGCGCCGCCATCTGCGTCACCCTGCCGCCCTACGAGCCGCCGACCGGTCGCTTCCTCGGCATGGTGCACTTCCAGCGCATGCTGCGCTACCCGCCGAACGAACGTCTCGGCACCCTGCTCGACCCCAACCTCGAGCCGGTCATGGCCGACACGAGCGCGGCCGAGGTCTCGCGGATCCTCGCCAGCTACAACCTGGTCTCGGTCCCCGTGGTCGACAAGGACCACCGTCTTGTCGGGGTGGTGACCATCGACGACGTCCTCGACTACCTCTTGCCCGACGACTGGCGAAGTACCGACTCCGACGAGCCCGCACCCCGACCAGCGCGCCCGACGACAGACACCAGCCCCGTACCCCTGCAGGAGAGGAGGACCCGCCGTGGCGCGTAACCGTTCGAACAACGATTTCGACACCCCCCGCGGGTTCCGCAGCTCGCTGAGCGGACGGTTCGAGAACCGTGACCGCTTCGGCCGCTTCACCGAGTCGATCGCCCGCGGCATGGGCACCCCGTGGTTCCTCCTCGGGCTGTCCGCCTTCGTGATCGCTTGGATGGTCTACAACAGCTTCGCCCCCGAGGGCGCGCGCTTCGACTCGCAGGCTCTCGGCTTCACCGTGCTGACACTCATCCTGTCGCTCCAGGCGTCGTACGCGGCGCCGCTGATCCTCCTCGCACAGAACCGGCAGGACGACCGCGACCGCGTGCAGATCGAGCAGGACCGCCAGCGGGCCGAGCGCAACCTCAACGACACCGAGTACCTCGCACGGGAGATCGTCGCACTGCGGCTCGCCATGAAGGACGTCGCCAGCAAGGACTTCATCCGGGCCGAGCTGCGCACGCTCCTCGCCGAGCTGAACGAAGACACCAAGGAGAAGGATGCCGGGGCCGACCGAGACTGACCTGCGGTCCGCCCTCTCCCGCGTCATCGATCCCGAGATCCGTCGCCCGATCACCGAGCTGGACATGGTGGGCGACGTGCGCGTGGCCGACGGTGCCGCCTCCGTCGAGCTCAAGCTCACGATCGTCGGCTGCCCCGCCGCCGACCGCATCGAGGCGGATGTGCGCGCCGCCGTGCAGTCGGTCGCGGGCGTCGACTCCCTCGACCTCGCCGTCGGTGTCATGACCCCGGCCGAGCGCGAGGCGCTCGTGACCCGTCTGCGCGGCACCCGGACCACCCAGTTCGGCCCCGACTCCCTCACCCGCATCTACGCGATCACGAGCGGGAAGGGCGGCGTCGGCAAGTCGACGCTCACCGCCAACCTCGGCGTGGCCCTCGCCCAGCGAGGACTCTCGGTCGGCATCATCGACGCCGACGTGTTCGGCTACTCGATCCCCGGCGTCCTCGGCATCACCGGTTCGAAGCCGACGAAGGTGGGTGCGCTCATGCTGCCGCCGATCGCCCACGAGGTGAAGGTCATCTCGATCGGCATGTTCGTCGACGGCAACAAGGCCGTCTCGTGGCGCGGGCCGATGCTTCACCGCACGATCCAGCAGTTCCTCACCGACGTGCACTTCGGTGACCTCGACGTCCTGCTGCTCGACCTCCCGCCCGGTACCGGCGACGTCGCGATCTCCCTCGGCCAGCTGCTGCCACACGCCGAGGTCATCGTCGTGACGACCCCGCAGGCGGCCGCGGCCGAGGTCGCGGAGCGGAGCGCCCTCGTCGCCCGCCAGACCGGCCAGTCCGTGCTCGGCGTGGTCGAGAACATGGCGGGGCTCCCCCAGGCCGACGGCACCATCCTCCGTCTCTTCGGCGAGGGCGGCGGTGCGGCCGCCGCGGCCAACCTCGGCACCAGTGTGCTCGCCTCCGTTCCCCTGAGCATGGCGCTCCGCGAGGGCGGCGACGCCGGCCTCCCCGTCGTGCTGTCGCACCCGGAGGACCCGGCCGCCGCCGCGATCCTCACCCTCGCGGGCACCCTCGCGACCCGGGCCCGCGGCCTCGCCGGCCGCCCCCTGGGCCTCTCCCTCTCCTGACCTCCCCTCCTCCGTACCTCGTGACTCGCCCACTTGGCACAGTCCCGGGGGCCTCGCACCGTGCCAAGTGGGCGACTCATGAGGAAGAGGGTCAGGGGATGAGCACGAGCTTGCCGGCGACCGTGCCGGCGGCGAAGTGGTCCATGGCGATCGCGGTGTCCGTGAGCGGGTACCGGCGGTCGATGACCGCGCGGATGTGACCCGCCTCGAGGTGCCCGGCGAGGGCGGCCAGCTTGGCCGGATCCGTGCTGGAGGTCAGCGGCACGAAACGCCGTGCACTGCCGAGCATCCTCAGCGGCGCCAGCAGCTGGCGCTCGAAGCCGCCGAGCGGCCCTCCCCCGCCCTCGCCGCCGACGAGGACGGCGACGCCGCCCGGCACAAGAAGGTCACGAAGCACGCGGAGGTCTCGACGACCACCGCAGTCGATCACCACGTCGAAGGTCCCGCTGGGCTCCCCTGCGGTGTAGTCGACGACGTCCTCCGCCCCGAGCGAGCGGACGAGGTCGACCTTGGCCGTGCTGCAGACGCCGGTCACCTGCGCACCGGCGGCCACGGCGAACTGCACCGCGAAGATGCCCACGCCGCCACCGGCGCCCGTCACCAGCACCCGACGGCCGACGCCCGAACCCGGGCTGTCGAGGCCGGCCGCGCGGACGGCGTCGAGCGCCGTGATCCCGGAGACGGCAGCCGCGGCCGACGCCGCGGGATCGAGGCCCTGGGGCGCCCTGGCGACCTTGCCCGCTTTCGCGACCACGAACTCCGCGAAGGATCCGTTCGTCACCCCGTACACATCGTCGCCGACCGCGAGGTCGGTCACGCCCTTGCCGAGCGCCTCGACGGTTCCAGCGACCTCGGTGCCGAACCGCGGATCGCGTGGACGACCGATACCGAGCCCGAGGCGGACGACGCTCGGTTCGCCACGCATGAGGTGATCGGCTCCCGCGTCGATGCCGGCGGCGGCGACCCGGATGAGCACCTCGCCCCTGCCGGGGACGGGCGCGTCGACGTCGACGACCTGGATCGGCCCGCCGTACTCGTGTCGGACGGCTGCTCTCATGACGACTCCCCCATCGGGTACTGGAACACGGTGTCGAGCGGGACGCCGAAGACCCGGGCGATCTGGAAGGCGAGCTCGAGCGTCGGCGAGTACCGCCCCTGCTCGATGGCGATGACGGTCTGGCGGGTGACGCCGATGCGCTCGGCGAGCTCCGCCTGCGTCATCTCCCCCGCGGCGAACCGCAGCGCGCGGATGTCGTTGGTGACCCGGGTCGGCTTCACCATGTCGGCAGCCCGCGGCGGTACATCACGCTCTTGGCGATGAAGGCCAGGATGCCGGAGAGGACGAAGGCCAGGTAGATCACGTTGGCGATCCAGAAGTGGTCCGCCTCGAACCACGCGAGGATGAGCGCACCGAGCGCGCCCACCACGAGGAGGCTCACGCCGACCTGCTCGCCCCGGCGGTAGATCTCGCGATCCCGGGCGTCCTTGGCCTGATTGCGGGTGGTCGCTCCGACCACGATCCCGCCCAGGATGCCGGCGACGATCGCGCCGCCGATGGTCCACAGCATGAGATCGACGTAGGGGGTGGCGGCGAGGTCGCCGGTGGCGCGCCCGACCAGCAGGACGAGATAGACGAGGTACCCGCCGACGGCGATGATCCCCTCGACCCAGGTGAACCGTTCCTCCAGCGACATCGCGCCTCCCGTGTAAAAGTTTGTTGACATGCCGAATGTAAGGCGTTGCATACATTGTGTCAAGAATTATTTACACACCCGGTCAAACGAAAGGCCGGGACACCTGGAGGAGATCCCGGCCTTTCGGCGAGGACGACGGGAGTATTCGCTCTCCCGCGTCCGGTCTGTGACCCTTACGCGGTGCGCGAGGGGACGCGACGGTAGCCGTCGCGGTGCACGACGACCGCGGTCGCGATCGAGGTGAAGAGTGCGGTGGCGGCGATAGCCGCGATGATGATCATGTCCATGGGGTTCCTCCTGAAGTCTGTGTCTATTTCACCTCGTGCAACCATGTAGAACAAGCTCACTTTGCTTACATATCCATTTAGCATTGCTACATGGATGTCAACCGACTCGAACTGCTGAGGGAGCTCGCCCAGCGCGGCTCGGTGACCGCCGTCGCCGAGGCCACCAACCGCACCCCGTCGGCCGTCTCCCAGCAGCTGAAGGTGCTCGAGCGGGAAGCCGGCGTGCCCCTGACCGAGCGGCACGGTCGCGGCCTCCGCCTCACCGGTGCCGGGCAGATGCTCGCGCAGACGGCCATCGATGTCGCCGTCGCGCTCGAGCGGGCCGATGCCGTCTGGGAGGAGTTCAAGGGCGCCCCGCGCGGGGTGGTGACCGTCGCGCTGTTCGAGAGCGCCGGCCAGATGTTCATGCCCGGCGTCCTGGCCGACCTCGACACCCTCCCCGGGCTCGAGGTCCGATGCGACGACGCCGATCCCCTGCGGGTCGACTTCATCGACCGCGTCGTGGACTTCGACATCGTGGTCGCCGACTCCTTCGGGGTGCTTCCCGCCTGGACCGACCGGGGGCTCACGATCATCCCCCTGTTCACCGAGCCGCTCGATGTCGTCCTACCGGAGGGGCATCGGCTGGCCGCCAAGAAGTCCCTGTCCCCGCGCGACGTCGCGGACGAACGGTGGATCGGCGTTCCCGTCAACTACCCCTTCGACCGGATCGCCGTCGACATCGCGGCGGCCGTCGGGCACCCGCTCAACATCCACCAGCGGTTCCGGGACAACGGCGTCGTCGAGGCGCTCGTGGCGGGCGGGCTCGGTATCGCGATCCTCCCCCGCTTCACCACCCGGGCGCACGAGAACGGACTCGTCACGCGGCCGCTCACCGGCGTGCGATCGGAGCGGTTGCTCTCGATCCTCATGCGTCCGGACCGGGCCCAGCGCCCCTCCGTCCGCCGCGTCGTCGAGTCGATCCGGCGGGAGGCCGACCGCATCGCGGCCCTCAACGCGAGCCCCTGAGCCCTAGGGCTCGACGGTGTGAGCCAGCAGCTCGACCAGCAGCCGCTCGGCGACGGGAGCCGGGAGCGACTCCATGAGCGCCAGGAGCGGAGCCATGCGGTCGGGCAGGGCAGGGGCCGCGCCGTCCGCGCCTCCGATGCCAAGCCCCTGCAGCAACGCCCACGCGGTGGCGGAGTCCGGGAGACCCTCGAGCGGCGGCAGCGCGCCCGGGTCGACCTCCACGGAAGGAACCCCGCGCACCTCATCGGCTGCGGCGACGAGGGCGGCGGACAGCTCGGGCAGCACCGACTCCGTGACCGGGGTGATGGTCAGGTGGGTGGTGCGCGGCAGGACGGAGCCGTCGGCCTGAGCGAGTCCCGGCTGCAGTTGCAGGATGAAGCCGTGCTGCCGCACCTGGTCCGCCCAGTGGTGCGGGTCGACGCGGCGCTCGGCCGGCACCGTCTCGTCCGCGGCGACAGCGAACAATGGGCCGGCGGGGGCGCCGACGACGCGGAGCCCGTCGATCGATGTCACGAGCTCCACGAGCGCCGCGGTGCTGCGACGGCACGACTGCGCGAGGCCGGACAGGCCGTCCACTCCGAGGTGCTGCGTGATGGCCCAGGCCGCGGCGAGGGGCCCGGCCGACTTCGAGCCGAGCATCGTCGGGTTGACGACCGGATAGCCGGGCCAGCGGGTCGTCGCGAAGTACTGGGCGCGATGACGGTCCCGCCCCCGCTGGAGAAGCACCGAGGCGCCCTTCGGCGCGTAGCCGAACTTGTGCAGGTCGGCGCTCACCGAAGTGACGCCCGGCACGCGCAGGTCCCAGTCGGGCAGCCCCTCCCAGAAGGGCAGCACCCAGCCGCCGATACAGGCGTCGACATGGCACGGGATCCCCCGCTCCAGCGCGGCGGCGGCGACCTCGGCGATCGGGTCGAGGGCGGCGTGCGGGTAGGACGGGGCGGAGACGACCACGAGCGCGACGTCCGGCCCCATCCGGGCCACGAGGTCGTCCGCGGCGACCGCGCCGGAGGAGGACACCGGGACGAGGTCGAGCTCCAGCCCGAAGTAGTGCGCCGCCTTCTGGAAGGCCGCGTGCACCGTGACCGGGGCGAGCAACCGCGGCCTGCCCGTTCCGGCGTAGGTGTCGCGGGCCGTCTTCACGGCGAGGAGGCAGCTCTCGGTGCCGCCGGTCGTGACGTTGCCGACCACATCACCATCGCCTCCCAGCAGGTCACGGGCGAAGCCCACCAGCTCGCGCTCCATCACGGCGACGGAGGTGAAGGTGGTCGGGTCGAGCCCGTTGACCGGTTGGACGAGGCGCATGGCGTCGGCAGCCAACTGGTCGAGCTCGGCGAGGCCCGAGTCGTAGACGTAGCTGAGGACGTGCCCGCCGTGGGTGGGGGCATCGGCCTCCCTCAGGGCGGACAGGCGGGCGAGGATTCGGCTAACCGATGACATCGATGTCGACCTTTCGCAGGCGGTAGGAACGGAAGGCGAGCAGGCTCAGCCCGAGGAGGACGGCCGGGACGAGGCTGAAGGCGACGCCTATGCCGGCGATCGCGGTGTCCGACTGCCAGACGATCGCCGCACCCGTGGACTCCTGATAGCCGGTCAGGGCGAGGACGAGCGTGAACACGGTGGCCCCGAAGGCCATGCCGGTCGTCTCGCCCGCCGTCCAGACGCCGGAGAAGGTGCCGGCGTGACCGTCGCCGTGGGAGCGCGCGTCGTGCGAGATGACGTCGGGCAGCATCGCCATCGGCAGCGACTGCATCCCCGCGTAACCGGCACCCGCGAGCGCGACGGGGGCGATGATCCACCACCCCGGCGCGACCAGCATCCCGGTGAGGGCGAGGGCTGCGATGCCGAACAGGGTCGAGGCGTAGACGAATCCGCGCTCCTTCCCGACCCGCCGCGCGACTGCCTGCCAGACCGGCGCGAACAGCAGCGCCGGCGCGATGAGCGCGGCGAAGAGCACGTCGACGGCACCCTCGTCGCCGAGCACCCAGCGCGCGACGTACTGCGCTCCGGCGAGCATCATCCCGGTCGCGAGCGCCTGGAGCGCGAAGGTCGCCAGGAGAGCCCGGAACGGCTGACTGCGCCGCAGCGCCGCGAACCCCGCCCGGTACATGGCAGCGATGGACTGTCGTTCGGCGGTGCCCGCCGGCCCGCGGGGCGCGACGAAGGCCGCCACGAGCATTCCCGCCCCGATCACGACGCCGGCGATGAGCGCCATGACGATGTACCCGAGGTGCTCGTCCCCGCCGCCGAGACGTC
>Ga0247810_10001663_pt1 | contig 13594 bp, 14 predicted proteins | sample UWRJL119311C1_FD_179918 | JGI IMG/M metagenome (GOLD analysis project Ga0247810, IMG submission 179918) | Plant litter microbial communities from Arlington Agricultural Research Station in Wisconsin, United States - UWRJ-L119-311C-1 | ecosystem: Environmental > Terrestrial > Plant litter >...
GCTGGGGCGACAGGATGATCTGCGTGCCGCCCTCGAGGTCGAGCGCCAGCTTGGGGGCCCACGTCCAGCCGTGGGCGAGAACGCCGTAGACGTTGATGCCCGCGAGGCCGATGATGATGACGAGCAGCCACGCCAGCGCGCGCCATGCCTTCTTGACCGGGGTCGTTCTTGCCACCTGCGGTTCCAGCTTTCTATCGAGACGCCCCCGCCGGGCAGGCGGGAGCGGGCAGGCGGTCGGCCGTTGACCGCCAGCACATAAGGCTAGTGGTTACTCGGCGCTCTTCTTGGCGCGGGGAGCGCGCTTCGTCGGCTCCGTGGTGCGCTCGCCGAACTCGGGCTCCGCGACGACATCGGTCTCGACAGGAGCGTCGACGCCGGCCTCGGCCGCCTCGCGCTCGGCCTGCTCCGCGTTCGCGAGTGCCATGGCCTCCTCGACGGAACGGGGGCCGTCCTTCTCGTCCTCGGTGATCACCTTGGCGATCGCCGCCGGATGGACGCGGAAGGAGGTGCCGGGGGTCGACTCGATCGTCGCCTGGTTGGCTTCGATGTCGATGTCGATGAGGGTGCCGTAGACACCGAAGTTGGTCATGACCTCGACGCCGGGCTGGAGGCCCTGCTTCTTCTCCTCCTCCGCCTGCTTGCGCTTGCGGCTGCTGCGCCACGTGAAGAACACGAGCACGGCGAGGATGGCGAACATGGCAAGAGTCAACGGATCCATGGGAGGGCCTTTCGGGGAAGTCTCGGGTGGCCGGGCCGTCTGGGCGAAACGCCTACGGGGCCACCGGAGAATCATACCCCGTCGTCGAAGAGGGTCCCGGTGGAGCGACTCATCCCGAAGTGCGCCCACGCCTGTCGGGTGGCGACGCGGCCCCGAGGCGTGCGGGTCAGCAGACCGATCCGGACGAGGAAGGGTTCGACCACGGACTCGATCGTCTCCGCCTCCTCCCCCACCGATACGGCGAGGGTGTTGAGGCCGACGGGCCCGCCGTCGAAGCGCTCGAGGATGATGCGCATGACGGCGCGGTCGAGCCGGTCGAGGCCGAGCGGATCGACGTCGTAGAGGTCGAGTGCCGCCTGGACGGCCTCGGTACCGGCCGGTGTCGCAGCGACGAGGGCGTAGTCGCGGACGCGACGGAGGAGGCGGTTGGCGATGCGCGGGGTTCCGCGGCTGCGCCCCGCGATCTCCCCGAGTGCCTCCCGATCCACCTCGAGGTCGAGCAGGTGCGCGGCGCGCTCGAGGACGCGCTCCAGCTCCTCGCTCTCGTAGAACTCGAGGTGCGCGGTGAAGCCGAAACGGTCGCGCAGCGGGTTCGGCAGCAGGCCCGCCCGGGTTGTCGCGCCGACGAGGGTGAAAGGCGCGAGGTCGAGCGGGATGCTCGTCGCGCCGGCTCCCTTGCCGACCATGATGTCGATCCGGAAGTCCTCCATCGCCAGGTAGAGCATCTCCTCGGCGGACCGCGCCATCCGGTGGATCTCGTCGATGAAGAGCACCTCGCCGGGGGTGAGCGAGGACAACAGGGCAGCCAGGTCACCGGCGTGCTGGATCGCGGGTCCGCTCGACATCCGCAACGGACGACCGCTCTCGTGGGCGACGATCATCGCCAGGGTCGTCTTGCCGAGCCCGGGCGGGCCGGCGAGCAGGATGTGATCGGGGGTGCGCTGCTGCATGGCGGCCGCGGTCAGGAGCAACTGGAGCTGACCGCGGACCTTCGCCTGCCCGACGAACTCGGACAACGACTTCGGTCGCAGCGCGCCCTCGAAGGCGAGCTCCGCCTCCGACTCGGGCTCCGGCCGGACCACCTCGTCGCTCATGCGGCACCACCCGTGGTGCGCTGGGGGCCGAGCTCGGCGAGGGCACGACGCAGGATGGCCTGAACGTTCTCCCGCTCGCCCTCCCCGGCATCGCGCAGCGCACTGTCGACCGCCTCGGCCGCGAGCCGTTCGTTCCAGCCCAGGCCGAGCAGGGCGGCGATCACGCTCGCGGCCGTGTCCGGCGAAGACTCGTGGTGCGGGGACGCCATGATCCCCTGCAGCTTGCCGGCGAGTGAGACCACGATGAGCTTGGCGGTCTTCGGTCCGATGCCGGAGACCTTGCGGAAGGCCGCATCATCCTCCATGGCCACCGCACGCGCCACCTCGGCGGGCGTGAGGACGGCGAGAACACCGAGGGCGCTCTTCGGCCCCACCCCGGTGACGCTGCGGAGGTGATCGAACACGGCGAGTTCGTCCGCGGACCCGAAGCCGAACAGGCTGAGGTCGTCCTCCCGCACGATCAGAACGGTATGCAACCGGGCCTCGGAGCCGACGCGGAGGGTGAGAGCCTGGCGCGGGGTCACCTGGACCGCGAAGCCCATACCCCCTACCTCGATCACGGCGAGACCGCCGAGGGAGGAGAGGACCGTGCCGCGGACGGACGAGATCACGAGCGGGCGCCGTTCGAAGTCATGTTCGAATGATAGCGCGGGCGATCAGCGACGACTCGCCTTTTCGGCGGCGAGCCACGCAGTCTGCGCGGGGGTGAGCGTCCCGCCTGCCGTCATGCGCGCGCCGCCGCGTGACCAGGCGTGGCACACCGCGATGGCCAGCGCGTCGGCCGCATCGGCGGGCTTGGGCGCCTCGGCAAGACCCAGGATCCGAGCAACCATGGCACCGACCTGCTTCTTGTCCGCTGACCCGTAGCCGGTGACAGCCGCCTTGACCTCACTCGGCGTGTGGAGCCCGACGGCAAGGCCGCGGGCGGCGGCGGCGTGGAGCGCGACACCGCTTGCCTGGGCGACCCCCATGACCGAGCGCACGTTGTGCTGCGCGAAGACCCGCTCCAACGCGACGGCGTCCGGTGAATGTGCGTCGAGCGCCTCCGCAATGCCTGTGCCGATCGCCAGGAGACGCTGCTCGAGGGGCAGGTCCGGTGGGGTGCGGATCACACCCACGTGCACGAGGCGTGCACGACGGTTCGGGTCGACATCGACGATGCCGATGCCGCACCGGGTGAGGCCGGGGTCGATCCCGAGCACCCGGAGCGGCACGGGATCAGTCCTCGGCGTCGAGTTCGGCCTGGACGTCGGCAGGCACCTCGTGGTTGGCGAAGATGTTCTGCACGTCGTCGAGGTCGTCGAGGGCGTCGATGAGCTTGAAGACCTTGCGCGCGGTGTCGGCGTCGACCTCGATCGTGAGGTTGGGCACGAACTCGGCCTCGGAAGAGTCGTAGTCGATCCCCGCATCCTGGAGGGCCGTGCGGGACGCGAGCAGCTGCGACGGGTCTGTGATGACCTCGAATCCACCGCCGTGATCCTTGACCTCCTCGGCACCGGCGTCGAGAACGGCCTCGAGGATGTCGTCCTCGCTCACGCCGTCCACCTTGGTGATGGAGATGACGCCCTTGCGGCTGAAGTTGTAGGCGACGCTGCCCGGGTCGGCCATCGTGCCGCCGTTGCGCGTCATCGCGGTACGGACCTCGGCGGCCGCGCGGTTCTTGTTGTCCGTGAGGCACTCGATGAGGAGGGCGACGCCGTTCGCGGCGTAGCCCTCGTACATGATCGTCTGGTAGTCGACGGCGTCGCCGGTGAGGCCTGCTCCGCGCTTGATGGCGCTGTCGATGTTGGAGTTCGGGACCGAGGTCTTCTTGGCCTTCTGGACCGCGTCGACGAGCGTCGGGTTACCGGAGAGGTCGGCCCCGCCCATCTTGGCCGCCACCTCGATGTTCTTGATGAGCTTGGCGAAGGACTTCGCGCGGCGCTGGTCCTTGATCGCCTTCTGGTGCTTGGTGGTCGCCCATTTGGAGTGGCCTGACATCGTTCTCCTTGCTCGAAACTTCCGCAGGCCAGTCTAGATCAGTCGCGCAGCCGCACCCCGGAGGACCGCAGCTCCAGCGCGGCGAGGGCCCGTAGGACCTCGGGCTCACTGCGTCGCCAGGCGCCGGCCGTGTCCGGGGAGATGGCCGCGAGGTCGGTGACCTTCTGGGTGGCGAGGGCCCGCAGGGCGAGGAGGTCGACGCTCGCGCCCTGGCGGACGAGCTTGCTCGCCGTGCCCGCACGCAGGGCGAAACGGAAACGGGGAACGAGCCAGAACACCAGGATCATGACGATCGGCAGCACGGGGATCCCGAAGCCGAGCCCGGTGGCGAGCTGCTCGACGGCCTCCTGCTGCGCCACGCCCGCCTCCTGCAGGGTCTTCCCGGCGTCGGAGGCCGCGTCGAAGGGCGCCTTGATCCCGTCCCCGATGAGCCACACCTCGGCGAGCTTGCCGCTGATGTCGGTCATGGTGTCCCGGAAACCCTTGCCCGACTCCTCCATCTGCACCCCGAAGTCGGCGAGGTTCATGACAAGCGTGTAGATGGTCCAGCCGAGCCAGGCCCATGCGCCGATCAGGGCGACGGAGATGACATCGGCGAAGACCTGGCGCGAACGGTGGGCGGCGTAGTCGGAGTACCACTTCATGGTGACCATGATCCCCCACCATCGGGGCGTGGAGGCCTATACGCGAGCGGACGTGGCCGATATCGTGCACAGGGAACTCACACTCGACACTCTGTAACGGAGTACGGCGCCCCGACGGGACGACATGACGCTTGTTTTCCCCGCTCCCCGGGCCGCCACCGCGATCCGGGCGGCTCTCGAGCGCGCGTTCTTCTGGCTGGCCACGGTGATGTTCGGCCTCTCCTTCCTCGCCTGCGTGGCCTACGGCCTCGCGTTTCCCGAGTATCGGGTCTGGCTGTCCTTCCCCGCGCTCACCGGGTTCTGGGCCATCGCGGTGTGCGTCTCGTCCTTCCAGACCCCTCGATGGTGGGCGCTGCTCGTGCTCGGGCTCGCCGCGCTCGCCTTCCAGGTGCTGTTCGTCAGTACCTTCGCGGGCTTCACCCCCCTGATCGCCTTCGAGGCCACCGGCGCCACCTTCCTCATCTCGGCGGCGACCATCGCCCTCACCTTCACCGGAGCACTGGCCGACCGTCGATCCTCCGGGGCGATCGGGGCGATCGTCGGCTTCGGGATCGGCCAGGGCGGCACCCTGCTCGGCATGATCGGGTCGGACCGTCCGGTGTCCCTGGACGTCGCGGCCACCGTCGTCGCCGTCGGGGTCGTCGTGGCGCTCCAGCAGCTCGTCCACTCCAATCGCCGCGCCGGCGTCGCGGGCCCGGCGATCTCGGAGGCCGACGCCATCGCCCTTGTCCGCCGCGAACGCGAGGTGCTCGAACGGCGCTCGGCCGCGCTCGTGCACGACACCATCCTCAACGAGCTGGCGACCCTGGCCACCTCCCGTCCCGGAGCGCTGCCCGAGCGTGTCACCCGTCAGATCGCTCTGAGCCTGACACTCGTCAACGACACCGGGGTCGCCGGCCCCGCCGATACGGCGGGTGACCTCACCGGGCGGCTCCGGGACGTTGTCGCTCGCCAGCGGGCCGCCGGACTCCAGGTCGCGGTGACCGGCGACCTGCACGCGATCGCCGCCCTCACTCCCGAACGCGCCATCGCGCTGCCGGAGGCCGTCGAGCAGGCACTCGTCAACGTGCTGAGGCACTCCGGTACCGATCATGCGGAGCTCGTCATCATCGCCGCACCCGAGGAGGTCACCGTCATGGTCACCGACAATGGTCGCGGCTTCAGCGAGTCGGACGTCGGGTCGGACCGTCTCGGTCTCCGCATCTCCGTCCGGGAGCGGATCACCGCCGTCGGCGGCAGCGTCCAGGTCTGGAGCAACCCCGGTGGGGGGACCTCGATCGTCATCACCCTGCCCGGTGAGGCATGAGCAGCCCCCGCGCGATCGACCCCATGGCCGTCGTGATCGCCAGGCCCTTCATCGTGGGGAGCATCACGGCCTCGCTCGGCTACGCCGCCCTCGTCATCGCGACGAACCTCTCACAGGTCTACTCACCCCAGCTCATGGCGCTGGCCGTGCTCGCGCTCGTCACAGCGGGTGTGGTCCTCTTCCTGAGCACGAGCCCCTTCCGTCGACAGCCGTCCTTCGGGCGCACCGCCTTCATCGTCGGGCTTGCGCTCCTCGCCTTCGTCCTGGAGTCACTCGCCCAGATCGGCTCCCCGCACTCGATCTACGACAACTGGGGAACCGTCACCCTCGCGCTCATCCTCATCTCGATCTCGTCGTTCCGCAGCGCGAACGAGCTCATCCTCATGACCCTGGGCGCCTGCGTCCCCGCCGGCGTCCTCATCGCCCTGACGGTGGGCGACGACCCCTCGTCACGCATCGTCGCGGTCATCGTCGGGATCATGCCCCCGCTGGCGACCGGAGCCGCTGCGGCGGCTTTCTCCCGCAGCATGACGGGATCCCTCCGCGCGTGGATGCACGAGGCATCGAGTGCCCAGGCGGACGCCGTGGACGAACTCCGCAGCGAGGTGGCCGGGGCCGTCCGTGAGGAGCGGCTCGAACTCCTCAACTTCGAGATCGTCCCCTTCCTCCAGGGGATCCTCGAGTCGGGCACCCTCACTGCGCCCGACAGTGACCGCGCACGGGACCTGGCCAGCGTCCTGCGCGAGACGATGGTCGACGACGCCGGCACCAACTGGCTCGACGCCGTGGCCGACCGGGTGGAGGACCGGGACCGCCTCGCGGAACAGCTGGGCGCCGAGCAGCGCGGATCCCTCACCGCCATAATCGGCGAACTGCAGGCCGCCGGCTACGCGCGGCCCGGGTCCATTGCGGCGCGGCTGATCGCCCAGGACGACCAGGTCGCAGGAACCATCACGATCGGGTTGACCGAGACGATCGGGCTGCGGACCTTCCTCGCCCCCTTCTTCGCCGTGGCCCAGGCGACGCTCGACGGCGCCCACCTCGAGCTCGGCGCCGAGGACCTGGTGATCGAGTTCCGCGTCGCCCGCGCCTAGCTCCCCGCCGCGACCTTCCGGAGGAAGTACTCGTGGAAGCGGTGGTCGTCGGTGACCTCCGGGTGGAAGGCCGTCCCCAGCAGGTTGCCCTGTTCGACGGCGACGACCCGCCCGTCCTCGAGGGAGGCGAGGACGGTGACGGACTCCCCCACCGTCTCGACGACGGGCGCGCGGATGAATACGGCATGCACCGGCTCGTCACCGAGCGCCGGGATCACGATGTCCGTCTCGAAGGAGTCGCGTTGCGACCCGAAGGCGTTCCGCCGGACAGCGACATCGAGCCCGCCGAGCCCCTGCTGCCCCGCCATGCCGTCGAGGATCGTGTCCGCGAGCATGATGAGGCCGGCGCAGGTGCCGTAGACGGGCAGGCCATCCGCGATCGCCGTCCGGAGCGGATCGGCGAGACCGAACAGGCGGCTCAGCTTGTCCATGACGCTGGACTCGCCGCCGGGGATCACGAGTCCGGCGAGCCCCGGGACCTCTTCCGGGCGCCGCACCGGGACGGCATCCGCGCCCAGGGCACGGAGCACGGCGAGGTGCTCGCGGAAGTCGCCCTGGAGGGCGAGGACCCCGATCGGTCCGCCGGGCCTACCAGCCACGCTCGGCGAGGCGGTGCGGTGCCGGGATGTCGGCGACGTTGATGCCCACGATCGCCTCCCCGAGGCCGCGAGACACGTCGGCGATGACCTGCGCGTCGTCGTAGAAGGTCGTCGCCTTGACGATCGCCGCTGCGCGGGCTGCGGGGTTGCCCGATTTGAAGATGCCGGATCCGACGAAGACGCCGTCAGCACCGAGCTGCATCATGAGGGCAGCGTCCGCGGGCGTCGCGACGCCTCCTGCAGTGAAGAGGACGACCGGCAGCTTGCCGGTCTCGGAGATCTCCTTGACCAGCTCGTAGGGCGCCTGCAGTTCCTTGGCGGCGACGTAGAGCTCGTCCTTCGTCATCGAGGTGAGCTTCTTGATCTCGGAGTTGATGGTGCGGATGTGACGCGTCGCCTCCGACACGTCACCGGTGCCCGCCTCACCCTTCGAGCGGATCATGGCCGCACCCTCGGTGATGCGACGGAGGGCCTCGCCCAGGTTGGTCGCACCGCACACGAAGGGGACGTCGAAGTTCCACTTGTCGATGTGGTTCACGTAGTCGGCGGGGCTGAGCACCTCGGACTCGTCGATGTAGTCGACCTTGAGCGCCTCGAGCACCTGCGCCTCGACGAAGTGGCCGATGCGGGCCTTCGCCATCACGGGGATGGAGACCTCGGCGATGATCGAGTCGATGAGGTCCGGGTCGGACATGCGGGCGACCCCGCCCTGCGACCGGATGTCCGCGGGCACGCGCTCCAGCGCCATGACCGCGACGGCACCGGCGTCCTCGGCGATGCGGGCCTGTTCGGCCGTGACGACGTCCATGATGACACCGCCCTTGAGCATCTCTGCGAGTCCGCGCTTGACGCGGCTCGTTCCGGACTGGTCGGTGCTGTGGCTGCTGGTCATGCGGCGATTCTAGGTTCGGGCTCGGGGGCGGTATCCGGTCCAAAACCCGAAAATTGGATCGTGACCCCTGTGCCGTCACACCACCGCCGGAGTGGCAGGATCGAGGCGTGACGATTCTCTCGATCCAGTCCGCCGTCGCCTACGGGCACGTCGGCAACTCGGCCGCCGTGTTCCCGCTCCAGCGCATCGGGGTGGAGGTGCTGCCGGTGTACACGGTCAACTTCTCCAACCACACCGGGTACGGCTCCTGGGGTGGCCCGCTCATCGCCCCGGACGACGTGCGCGCGGTGATCGAGGGCGTGGAGGCACGGGGTGCCTTCGCCGACGTGGACGCGGTCCTCTCCGGGTACCAGGGAGGCGAGGGGATCGGCGAGGTCATCATCGACGCCGTCGCCCGCGTGAAGGCCGCGAACCCCGCGGCGATCTACGCCTGCGACCCCGTCATGGGCAACGCCAAGTCGGGGTGCTTCGTCGCCCCCGCGATCCCGATCCTGCTCCGCGAGCGGGTCGTCCCGGTGGCCGACCTCATCACGCCGAACCAGTTCGAGCTCGGCTTCCTGACGGGCACCGAACCGGACACCCTGGAGTCGACCCTCGCCTCCGTCGACCTCGCCCGCGACATGGGCCCGTCCATCGTGCTCGTGACGAGCGTGGAGCGTCCCGACCGCGAGCCCGACACCATCGAGATCCTCGCCGTGGACGACGAGGGCGCGTGGATCGTGCAGACCCCGCGCCTGCCGATGAAGGCCAACGGATCCGGCGACGTGACCGCCGCGCTGTTCACGGCCCACTACCTGCGCACCCGCGACGCGGCCGATGCCCTCGCGCGCACCGTCTCGAGCGTCTACGACCTGCTCGCCCTCACGCACGAGTCGGGAGCGCGGGAGCTCCAGCTCATCGAGGCGCAGGAGTTCTACGCGAACCCGCGTCTGCAGTTCACCGTCCGCCAGGTGCGCTGAGGCCCTAGCGGGCCCCCGGCCAGGCGTCGGCGAAGGCCTGGCGCACGTCGCCGAGCAGACGCGGGATCGCCTTGACCCCGCCGATGATCGGGAAGAAATTGGCGTCGTTCGCCCAGCGCGGCACGATGTGCTGGTGCAGGTGGGCCGCCACACCAGCTCCCGCCACCGATCCCTGATTCATGCCGATGTTGAAGCCGTGCGCCCCGGACGCCGCGCGCGCGACACGCATGGCGGTCTGGGTCAGCGACCCGATCTCCGCGATCTCCTCGGCTGTCGCGTCGTCGTACATGGCGACGTGGCGGTACGGGCAGACGAGCATATGACCGCTGTTGTACGGGTAGAGGTTGAGCAGCACGTAGGCATGTTCGCCCCGCGCCACGATGAGCGACTGCTCGTCGGGCAGCTTCGGCGCCGCGCAGAAGGGGCAGTCGTCGCCCGCCGGCTCGTCTCGATGGTGGCTCTCGATGTAGGCGATCCGGAAGGGCACCCACATCCGCTGGAAGGCGTCCGGGACGCCGACGGCTCCCCCGGGCGCGTCCACGCCCGCATAGTCGGATCCGTCGTAGTCCCGGGTCATCAGACCTGCGCCTTGGTGGAGATCGCCTCCAGGATGCGCTCGATGGCCTCGGCGACCGGCACACCGTTCTCCTGGCGACCGTCGCGGTAGCGGAAGCTGACGGCACCGTTGGCGCGGTCCTCCTCGCCGGCGATGAGCTGGAACGGGACCTTCTGCAGGGTCCAGGTGCGGATCTTCTTCTGCATCCGGTCGCTCGAGGTGTCGAGCTCGGCGCGCACACCCTTCGCCTTCAACTGGCCGACCACGTCGGCGAGGTAGTCCTCGTACTGCTCGGCGATCGGGATGCCGACGACCTGGATGGGCGAGAGCCACACCGGGAAGGCACCGGCGTAGTGCTCGAGGAGGATCGCGAAGAACCGCTCGATGGATCCGAGGAGGGCGCGGTGGATCATGACGGGCTGCTGACGGGTTCCGTCCGCCGCCGTGTACTCCAACTCGAAGCGCTCGGGCTGGTTGAAGTCCAGCTGCACCGTCGAGAGCTGCCAGGTGCGGCCGATCGCGTCGCGCGCCTGCACCGAGATCTTGGGGCCGTAGAACGCGGCACCGCCCGGGTCGGCGACGAGCTCGAGCCCGGACTCCTCGGCCACCTCGCGGAGGGTGTCGGTCGCGACCTCCCACGCCTCGTCGGAGCCGACGTACTTCTCCGGGTCCTTGGTGGACAGCTCGAGGTAGAAGTCGGTGAGCCCGTAGCCGCGGAGGGTCTCGAGAACGAACTCGAGCTGGCTGGCGACCTCGGCCTTGACCTGGTCAGGGGTGACGTAGACGTGTGCGTCGTCCTGGGTCAGGCCACGGACACGGGTGAGGCCCGAGAGCTGCCCGCTCTTCTCGTAGCGGTAGACCGTGCCGAACTCGGCGAGGCGCAGCGGCAGCTCGCGGTAGCTGCGACCACGGGCCCGGAAGATGAGGTTGTGCATCGGGCAGTTCATGGGCTTGAGGTAATAGTCCTGGCCCTGGCGGGTGACGTGGCCGTCGGCGTCGGTCTCCTCGTCGAGGTGCATGGCCGGGAACATGCCGTCCTTGTACCACTGCAGGTGACCGCTGGTCTCGAACAGGTTGCCCTTGGTGATGTGGGGCGAGTACACCTGCTCGTAGCCGTTCGCGATGAGGCGGTCGCGCATGTAGTTCTCGATCTCGGCGCGGATGATGCCGCCCTTGGGGTGGAAGACCGCGAGGCCCGAACCGATCTCGTCGGGGAAGGAGAACAGGTCGAGTTCGGTGCCGAGCTTGCGGTGGTCGCGCTTGGCGGCCTCCTCGAGACGGGTCTGGTACGCGCGCAGCTCGTCCTTGGTCGGCCACGCGGTGCCGTAGACACGCTGCAGCTGCTTGTTCTTCTCGGATCCGCGCCAGTAGGCGGCGGCCGAGCGGGTGATCGCGTAGCCGTTGCCGATCATGCGGGTGTTCGGCAGGTGCGGACCGCGGCAGAGGTCCTTCCAGACGACATCCCCGCTGCGCGGGTCGACGTTGTCGTAGATGGTGAGCTCGGCGCCGCCGACCTCGACCGACTCGTCGCCGGCTTCGTCCGCTGAGCCGCCCTTGATCCCGATCAGCTCGAGCTTGTACGGCTCGTTCGCCAGCTCGGCGCGAGCCTCGTCCTCGGTCACGACTCGGCGCACGAACCGCTGGCCGCTCTTGATGATCGAGGCCATGGCCTTGTCGATCGCCTTGAGCTCCTCGGGGGTGAAGGGCACCTCGACGTCGAAGTCGTAGTAGAAACCGTCGGTGATGGGCGGGCCGATGCCGAGCTTCGCGTCCGGGTTGATCGACTGCACGGCCTGGGCGGCGACGTGCGCGGCCGAGTGGCGGAGGATGTTGAGGCCGTCGGGCGACGAGATCTCGACCGGCTCGACGGTGTCCGCGTCCGTGATCGTCGCTGCGAGGTCCTTGAGCTCTCCATTGACGCGCATGGCGACGATGCTGCGGTCGGTGAACAGATCGAATCCGGTCTTCGGGGAGCTCATTCCACCAACTGTACCGGCGTACGGGGGTGCCTCAGCGCTGGCGCCAGTCGCCGCCCGGGAGCTGCGGCGGGCGGGCCTCCGAGAGTCGTTCCGACGACATCCAGATCGATTCAGGGTGGACGTCGATCCCGTTGCGGACGTCCTCGGCGGTGCGGTGTTTCGCGACGCGATGGATGAGCCCGGCAAAGGTCAGCTTCACCAGGACGTCCGCGGCACAGAGGATGACGTGAATGGTCGTCGTCCACTCACCACCGCTCACGAACAAGGGGATGACGTACGTGAAGGGGTAGATGACCCAGCCGACGAGGAGGACGACCGTCCCGCGGATGAGGAGCTGCGTGGCCGCCGGCGTCAGGCCGACGAGCGTCTTGCGGACTGCTCGGACGAGGACGACGTTCGCCACCATCCAGAAAGCGCAACTGACGAGGCCGAGAATGACGTAGCTGGACGCGTCTCCCCCGTCATTGACCACGACCGCGCCCAGGAAGCCGGCGAAGATCATGCCGAGCGTGCTGCCTACCGCGACGAAACGGGTGCGGATCACGTTCACGCCGCTCACCGTGCACACGGCGATCAACTCGACGCACAGCAGGGGAACGGTCACCGCCCAGCCCACATAGCGACCGGAGAAGGTGTCGACGGCGAACTCGTTCGGGATCCACTGCCCGCCGTCGTAGGCGTATCCCGCGAAGAACGCGACGATGAGGCCGAAATAGGTGAGCGCGGAGACCCCCATGATCCCCATCCGCGCCACCGTGGACGTGCGGTACCGCGGGCCGACCTCGTCCCGGGTGAGCCAGGTGCGGATGAAGCCGGCGAAGAGGGCGAGACCGGCGAACGCCAGACAGAAGAGGATGAGGCGGTGCTCCCCCATGGAGAGCGGCGCGCTCCACGGCGTGCTGAGGGCGGGGACGATCATGCGGCCATCATCTCAGTGGGGGTGTCCGGAAAGCGAAAAGGCCCCGGCGTGAACCGGGGCCTTGACAAGTGGTGGGCGATACTGGGATCGAACCAGTGACCTCTTCCGTGTCAGGGAAGCGCGCTACCGCTGCGCCAATCGCCCAGGTGGTGCCCGGTTCGGTGGCCGGGCCTGGGTGCCGGCCGGGGCCGACGTGCTCTCCCGAGGGATCGCGTGGAGGTGAAGACGGGATTCGAACCCGTGTGGACGGCTTTGCAGGCCGCTGCCTAGCCTCTCGGCCACTCCACCAGGGGCGGAGAACCCGGTTGCCCGGGATCTTCCACTCGAGCGGATGACGAGATTCGAACTCGCGACCCTCACCTTGGCAAGGTGATGCGCTACCACTGCGCCACATCCGCATTGCTCGCATTTCTGCGTGCGGTTATGACCTTAGCCGACCATTCCGAGTTGCGCCAAATCAGCCGCGCCGGTGGCGCGTCGCAGGGCCGGACTGGCGCGGAGAACCGCCTCGCGTGCGCTACAGTTGCTATGCCCATTGGGTGATTGGCGCAGTTGGTAGCGCGCTTCCTTCACACGGAAGAGGTCGTGGGTTCGAGTCCCGCATCACCCACCATGAATCCCACCGGGAGTCCTCCCAGCGTCCTCGTGACCGGTGCGTCCACCGGCATCGGGCTCGCCACCGTGGCCGCGCACGTCGCGGCCGGCTTCCACGTCTGGGCGACGGTCCGCCGCGCGGAGGACGCCACGGCCCTGGCTGCCCGCTTCGGCTCCGCCGTCACCACCGCGATCGTGGACGTCACCGACTCGGACGCCATCGCCGCACTCGGAGACCGGATCATCGCGACCGGAACGTT
>Ga0247810_10001664_pt1 | contig 13575 bp, 11 predicted proteins | sample UWRJL119311C1_FD_179918 | JGI IMG/M metagenome (GOLD analysis project Ga0247810, IMG submission 179918) | Plant litter microbial communities from Arlington Agricultural Research Station in Wisconsin, United States - UWRJ-L119-311C-1 | ecosystem: Environmental > Terrestrial > Plant litter >...
TCGCGGTCGCGGTCGGCAACGTCGACGCACACGTCACGGCACCCGCAGCGAGAGCCGTCGAGCCGGGCCAGATGGTCGCGATCATGGGCACATCGACCTGCCACGTGATGAACTCCGACCGGCTCACCGAGGTTCCCGGAATGTGCGGAGTCGTCGACGGCGGGATCGTGTCCGGGCTCTACGGTTACGAAGCCGGGCAATCGGGCGTCGGCGACATCTTCGCCTGGTACGTCAAGAACCAGGTGCCGGCGCGCTACTACGAGGCCGCGTCATCCGCTGGACTCAGCATTCACGAGCACCTCACGGAACTCATCAAGGACCAGCCCGTCGGCGGGCACGGACTCGTCGCCCTCGACTGGTACGGCGGCAACCGGTCGGTTCTCGTCGACGCCGAGCTGAGCGGCACCGTCATCGGCGCGACGCTCACGACGCGCACCGAGGAGATCTACCGCGCGCTCTTCGAGGCCACGGCGTTCGGAACCCGCACGATCGTCGAGACCTTCGAGAAGAGCGGTATCCCCGTGACGGAGTTCATCGCTGCCGGCGGACTCATCCGCAACCCGTTCCTCATGCAGACGTACAGCGACATCCTGCGGATGCCGATCTCGGTGATCGCCTCCGACCAGGGTCCCGCGCTCGGCTCGGCGATCCACGCCGCTGTCGCCGCCGGTGCGTACGCCGACATCCGTCTCGCGAGCGAGGCCATGGGCAAGCTCACCCGCAACGTTTACACGCCGAACGAGACGGCCGCCGACGCGTACGACGCGCTCTACGCCGAGTACACGCTGCTCTACGACTACTTCGGCCGCGGCGCGAACGACGTCATGCACCGGCTGAAGACGATCCGTCGGGAGGCGCTCGCGTGACCACCATCACCCCTGAGATCCAGGTCGCCATCGCCCGCACGCGCGACGACGTCGCCCGGCTGCACGAGGAGCTCGTGCGGTACGAGCTCGTCATCTGGACCGGCGGCAACATCTCCGGCCGCGTGCCCGGCGCCGACCTCTTCGTCATCAAGCCGAGCGGTGTCGCATACGACGACCTCGCGCCGGAGAACATGATCCTGTGCGACCTCGACGGCAACGTCATCCCGGACACCCCCGGGTGGGAGCGCAGCCCGTCGAGCGACACCGCGGCGCACGCGTACGTGTATCGCAACATGCCCGACGTGGGCGGCGTCGTGCACACCCACTCGACATACGCGACAGCCTGGGCGTCACGCGGCGAGGCCATCCCGTGCGTCATCACCGCCATGGCCGACGAGTTCGGCGGGGAGATCCCGATCGGACCGTTCGCGATCATCGGCGACGAGTCGATCGGCGAGGGCGTCGTCGCAACGCTCACCGGTCACCGTTCGCGCGCAGTGCTCATGCAGAACCACGGTGTCTTCACGATCGGCAAGGACGCGAAGGATGCCGTCAAGGCAGCTGTCATGGCCGAGGACGTCGCCCGCACCGTGCACATCGCGCGCCAGCTCGGCGACCCGCTGCCGATCCCGCAGGCCGCTATCGACTCCCTCTTCGATCGTTACCAGAACGTCTACGGACAAGGAACCACCTCGTGACCCACTCCATCATTCCCGACCTCGCCACCAACGAGGTCTGGTTCCTCACCGGGAGCCAGGACCTCTATGGCGATGACACCCTCCGCCAGGTAGCCGAGCAGTCGCAGGACGTCGTCGACCTGCTCAACGCCTCGAGCGACATCCCCGTCACGATCGTGTGGAAGCCCGTTCTCAAGGGATCGGACGCCATCCGCCGCGCGATGCTCGACGCCAACTCCTCCGATGCCGTCGTCGGCGTCATCGCGTGGATGCACACGTTCAGCCCGGCGAAGATGTGGATCCACGGACTCGACGCCCTCGCCAAGCCGTTCCTCCACCTGCACACGCAGGCGAACGTCGAGCTGCCGTGGGCCGACATCGACTTCGACTTCATGAACCTCAACCAGGCCGCCCACGGCGACCGCGAGTTCGGCTACATCGCGACGCGCATGGCCGTGCCGCGCAAGACCGTCGTCGGCCACGCGAGCAACCCCGCCGTCACGGCGCAGGTCGGCACCTGGACGCGAGCCGCGTCCGGCGCCGCGGCCACCCGGGAGATGAAACTCGCCCGCTTCGGCGACAACATGCGCAATGTCGCGGTGACCGAGGGCGACAAGACTGAGGCCGAGATCCGTTTCGGCGTGTCCGTCAACACGTGGGGCGTCAACGAACTCGTCGAACGGGTCGAGGCGTCATCCGAAGCCGATGTCGACGAGCTCATCGCCGAATACCTCGAGGCATACGATGTCGTGCCGGAACTGCTGCCCGACGGCGACCGCCACGAATCGCTCCGCTACGGCGCGAAGATCGAGCTCGGCCTGCGCAGCTTCCTCGAGGAGGGCGGCTTCACCGCCTTCACGACGAGCTTCGAGGACCTCGGCGGACTCCGCCAGCTCCCCGGTCTCGCGGTGCAGCGCCTCATGGCCGACGGCTACGGCTTCGGCGGCGAAGGCGACTGGAAGACCGCGGTGCTCATCCGTGCGGCCAAGGTCATGGGCGCGGGCCTCCCCGGTGGAGCCTCGCTCATGGAGGACTACACGTACAACCTCGTCCCGGGCGAAGAGGCCATCCTCGGCGCCCACATGCTCGAGATCTGCCCGTCGCTCACGACGAAGAAGCCCAGCCTCGAGATCCACCCGCTCGGCATCGGCGGTCGTGAAGACCCCGTCCGCCTCGTTTTCGACACGGATGCCGGACCCGGCGTGGTCGTCGCACTCTCCGATATGCGCGACCGCTTCCGTCTGGTGGCCAATGTCGTCGACGTCATCGACCTCCCGGCACCGCTTCCGCATCTCCCGGTCGCCCGGGCCGTGTGGAAGCCCGCGCCGGACCTCGCGACGTCTGCGACAGCATGGCTCACGGCCGGCGCCGCGCACCACACGGTGCTGAGCACCGCGATCGGGGTCGAGGCGTGGGAGGACTTCGCGGAGATCGCCCGGACCGAGCTCCTCGTTATCGACCAGCAGACCACGACCAAGGGGTTCGCCCAGGAAGTGCGCTGGAACCAGGCCTACTACCGCCTGGCCCAGGGCCTGTAATACCGCTCCACCACAACTCAAGACTTGACCCGGTCGGCCTTTCGCCCGGGGACAGGAACCCGACTTTCATGGACGAAGCACGGGTGCACCAACAGACAATGACGTCCATCAATCGAAAGGAAACACAGTGAAGAAGAGGGCAATTCTCTCGCTCGTCGCCGCTGGCGCCATGATCGTGGGCCTCTCGGCCTGCTCATCGGACGCAGGCTCGGGTGGCGGCGAAGGCGGCGGCGACGGCGGACTCATCGGTGTCGCGATGCCGACCAAGTCGTCCGAGCGCTGGATCGCTGACGGCGACGCCGTCAAGTCGCAGCTCGAAGACGCCGGTTACCAGGTCGACCTCCAGTACGCGGAAGACGACATCCCCACCCAGGTCAGCCAGATCGAGAACATGATCACGAAGGGTGCGCAGGCACTCATCATCGCGTCGATCGACGGCACGACGCTCACCAACGTGCTGCAGGAAGCCGCTGACGCAGAGATTCCGGTCATCGCATACGACCGCCTGATCCGCGACTCGGAGAACGTCGACTACTACGCGACGTTCGACAACTTCCTCGTCGGCCAGCAGCAGGGCCGCGAGGTTCTCAACGGACTCGGCCTGACCGAGCTCGACGGAACCGCCATCGAAGGCGCACCGGAGGGACCGTTCAACATCGAGCTGTTCGCCGGTTCACCCGATGACAACAACGCGACGTTCTTCTTCGAGGGCGCAATGGACGCGCTCCAGCCCTTCATCGACGACGGCACCCTCGTCGTCGGCAGCAAGCAGACCGACTTCACCGCTGTCGCGACGCTCCGCTGGGACGGCGAAGCAGCCCAGAGCCGCATGGAGGACATTCTCACGAAGAGCTACTCCGACGGATCCAAGGTCAACGGCGTGCTCTCCCCGTACGACGGCATCTCGCGCGGCATCATCGGCGCGCTCCAGGACGCCGGCTACTCGGTAGGCGACGAATGGCCGGTCATCTCCGGCCAGGACGCCGAAGTCGACTCCGTGAAGGCCATCCTTTCGGGTGAGCAGTACGGCACCATCTTCAAGGACACCCGCGACCTCGCAGCCAAGGCTGTCGAGATGGCGACCGCCCTTCTCGAAGGAACCGAGCCCGAGGTCAACGACACCGAGACGTACGACAACGGCGTCAAGGTTGTTCCGTCGTTCCTCCTCCAGCCCATCCAGGTCACGAAGGACAACGTCAAGGAAGCCCTCGTCGACACCGGTTACTGGACCGCTGACGAGATCGGTCTCGACTAGCAGCACACCGGTTCTCACGAACCACTCGCCGGCGGCGGGGAGCACCTGCTCCCCGCCGCCGGCTCCCACTGATTGAACAGAAGGAAGCTGACAGCAGTGACCACCAACATCCTGGAAATGCGATCGATCACCAAGACGTTCCCGGGCGTCAAAGCCCTGCAGGACGTCACCCTCGACGTCGCGCGCGGCGAGGTGCACGCGATCTGTGGCGAGAACGGCGCGGGCAAGTCCACGCTCATGAAGGTGTTGTCGGGCGTGTACGGGCACGGCACGTACGACGGCGACATCGTCTTCGAGGGCGAGACCGTCGAGTTCCGCGACATCCGTGACAGCGAAGCCAAGGGCATCGTCATCATCCACCAGGAACTCGCGCTCAGCCCGTTCCTCTCGATCGCCGAGAACATCTTCCTCAACAACGAGGTCAAGGGTGCGTTCGGCCTCATCGACTGGAACAAGTCGAACCAGGAGGCGTCGAAGCTTCTCGCCCGCGTGGGACTGCGGGAGAACCCGACGACCAAGATCATGGACATCGGTGTCGGCAAGCAGCAGCTCGTGGAGATCGCCAAGGCGCTCTCCAAGCGGGTCAAGCTCCTCATCCTCGACGAGCCGACAGCGGCCCTCAACGATGACGACTCCGATCACCTGCTCGACCTGATCCTGCACCTCAAGGAGCAGGGCATCACGTCGATCATCATCAGCCACAAGCTCAACGAGATCAAGAAGATCGCCGACACCGTCACGATCATCCGCGACGGCAAGGCCATCGAGACGATCTCGAAGGAGGACGTCAGCGAAGAGCGCATCATCAAGGACATGGTCGGTCGCGACCTCGAACACCGCTACCCCGACCACACGCCGAACATCGGCGCCGAGGTGCTGCGCGTCGAGGACTGGACGGCCCACCACCCGCAGGACCCGTCTCGCGTCATGGTCGACAACGTCAACCTGAACGTCAAGCGCGGCGAGATCGTCGGCATCGCCGGACTCATGGGCGCCGGTCGCACCGAATTCGCGATGAGCCTCTTCGGCCGTTCGTACGGAACGCGCATCACCGGCAAGGTCTTCAAGGACGGCAAGGAGATCAGGACCCGCACGGTCTCGGAAGCGATTGCCAACGGGCTCGCGTACGCGACAGAGGACCGCAAGCAGTACGGACTCAACCTCATCGAGGACATCAAGCGGAACATCACCGCTGCGTCCCTCGACAAGGTCGCGAGCGGCGGACTCGTCAGCGACAACGAGGAGTTCAAGGTCGCGAACGAGTACCGCAAGAGCATGAACATCAAGTCGCCGACCGTGCTCGCCAAGACCGGCAAGCTCTCCGGCGGCAACCAGCAGAAGGTCGTGCTGAGCAAGTGGATCTACTCGGATCCCGACGTGCTCATCCTCGACGAGCCGACCCGCGGCATCGACGTGGGCGCGAAGTACGAGATCTACACGATCATCAACCGGCTCGCGAGCGAGGGGAAGGGCATCATCGTCATCTCCTCAGAGCTGCCGGAGCTGCTCGGAATCTGCGACAGGATCTACGCCTTGTCGGAAGGACGAATCACCGGGGAACTCCCCATCGCTGAAGCGAACCCAGAGTCGCTTCTCAAGCTCATGACCATGGAAAAGCCGCGCTAGCGCGGGCGCGGCACGTACAAGGAGACACACCACTATGACTGAACCCATCCTGGCGAACGAGACCGTTGGTCCGCCCAGCCAGAACCGATTCGTGAAATCGCTCAGCCACGTCGTCACCGACCTCGGCAAGAATGGCATCTTCCTCGCGCTCATCGCGGTGATCGTGCTGTTCACCGTCCTGACGAACGGCATCCTGCTGCGACCGCAGAACATCTCCAACCTCATCGTGCAGAACGGGTACATCCTGATTCTCGCGATCGGCATGGTGATGGTGATCGTCGCCGGCCACATCGACCTGTCGGTCGGATCGGTCGCGGCATTCGTCGGCGCCGTGTCCGGTGTCTTCGCGGTCAAGATGGACATGCCGTGGTGGCTCGCTATCATCCTGTCCCTCCTGATCGGCGCACTCGTGGGAGCGTGGCAGGGGTTCTGGATCGCCTATGTCGGTATACCGGCGTTCATCGTGACGCTCGCCGGCATGCTCATCTTCCGTGGACTCGCTCTCGTCGTTCTCGGAAACGCGAACATCGGGTCGTTCCCGCAGGAGTACCGCAACCTCGGTAACGGCTTCCTCAACTTCCAGATAGACACAGGCCCCCGAACGCACATCGACCCGGTAACGCTCGCCATCGGTGCGATCGCGATCATCGCGCTCATCGTCAACCAGGTGCGCACCCGTCGCGGCCGTGCCAGCTACGGCCAGGAGATCGAGCCGATTGCCTGGTTCGCTGCGAAGCTCGTGCTCATCGCCGTCGGTATCGGACTGTTCACCTACGCCCTCGCGACGTTCAAGGGCATCCCGTACACGCTCATCATCCTCGCGGTGCTCGTCCTCATCTACGGCATCGTCACCAACCGCAGCGTCTTCGGCCGCCACATCTACGCGATCGGTGGCAACCGTCACGCCGCAGAGCTCTCCGGTGTGAAGACCCGCAAGGTCGACTTCTTCATCTTCGTCAACATGGGACTGCTCGCAGCCCTCGCCGGCATGGTGTTCACCGCCCGACTGAACCTCGCAGGCCCGAAGGCCGGTGACGGCTTCGAGCTCGAGGCGATCTCGGCTGCCTTCATCGGCGGCGCTGCAGTACAGGGTGGTGTCGGCACGATCGGTGGCGCCATCATCGGTGGTCTCATCATCGGTGTGCTGAACAACGGAATGTCGATCCTCGGTATCGGCATCGAGTGGCAGCAGGCCGTCAAGGGCCTCGTGCTGCTGCTCGCCGTCGCGTTCGACGTCTTCAACAAGCGCCGCAGCGGCGGTCGCTAACCACCGCAGTCGGTTACACGAGAGGCCCGGGCTATTGCCCGGGTCTTTCGTGTTGTTATCCCTCACAATTTGCATGACAAGAGAGCGGATGACACGAACGCCAGCGCCCGTGGATAACAGCGCCCGTTACCCAACCGAGACATTCGCGGGTTGATCGCCGGAAATTGTGAGCGCTAACATCTCTGCAAGTCAGAATGACCTGGCTGGCCGGGACGGCCGACGCACACGCCGCCTCCCCCGGGACACTGAACAAGGAGGTTTAGTTCGATGAAGAAATTCATGGGAGCCGCGGCAGCTGCGGCGATGCTCGTCGCCCTCTCCGGTTGTGCCGGGAGCTCGGACGGAGCGGGCGGGGGCGGGGACGAGTCCCTCATCGTCGGCTTCTCGCAGGTCGGTGCCGAGAGCGGTTGGCGCACGGCGAACACCATCTCGATCCAGGACGCGTTCGAAGAGGCCGGCATCGAGCTCAAGTTCTCGGATGCCCAGGGCAAGCAGGAGAACCAGATCAAGGCGATCCGCTCGTTCATCCAACAGCAGGTCGACGTCATCGCGTTCTCGCCCGTCGTGGAATCCGGCTGGGACACCGTGCTCAAGGAAGCGAAGGACGCCGGCATTCCTGTCGTGCTGACCGACCGCTCGGTGGATTCGACAGACACCTCGCTCTACGAGTCCTTCCTCGGCTCCGACTTCATCGTCGAGGGGGAGAAGGCCGGCGAATGGGTGGTGACAGAGTTCGCCGACGCCGACAAGGTCAACATCGTCGAACTGCAGGGCACGACGGGCGCCGCTCCGGCGAACGACCGGGCCGAGGGCTTCCGTACCGCGCTCGGCGATGACGCCAAGTACGACATCATCGCGACCCAGACCGGCGACTTCACCCGTGCGGGCGGCAAGCAGGTGATGGAGGCGTTCCTCAAGGCGAACGACGACATAGACCTCGTGTACGCGCACAACGACGACATGGGACTCGGCGCGATCGAGGCCATCGAGGCGGAGGGGCTCAAGCCCGGCGAAGACATCAAGATCGTCACCGTCGATGCCGTCAAGGATGGAATGACCGCGCTCTCCGAGGGCAAGATCAACTTCATCGTCGAGTGCTCGCCCCTCCTCGGACCGCAGCTCGTCGAGATCGCCGAGGCCGTTGCCGCGGGCGACACGGTCGAGAAGCGCATCGTGACGGAGGAGACGACCTTCACGCAGGAGCAGGCGACGGAAGCACTCCCGGACCGGCAGTACTAGCACCACGCGATGGGCGCCCGGCGACGGGCGCCCATCACCCCTGCCGATGAGTTCGACGAGAAAGGCACCTCCATCGTGAGCACGATCACCCCGACACCCACCGAGTCGGCCATCACCACGGTCCCCGCCGTCGAGATGACGGACATCTCGATCAGCTTCCCCGGCGTCAAGGCGCTCGACTCGGTGAGCTTCCGGATGTTCCCCGGCGAGGTGCACTCGCTCATGGGGGAGAACGGCGCCGGCAAGTCGACGCTCATCAAGGCGCTCACGGGGGTCTATCCGATCGACAGCGGCTCGATCGCGATGTTCGGCGAGACGCTCAGCATCGCCGGTCCCGCGCAGGCGCAGGCCGCGGGGATCAGCACGGTCTACCAGGAGATCAACCTCCTGACGAACCTTTCCGTCGCCGAGAACATCATGCTCGGGCGGGAGCCGCGCCGCTTCGGCGCGATCGACTGGCGGGAGACGCGCGAGCGCGCCGCCGAGATCCTCGCGCAACTGCACCTCGACATCGACCCCGCGTCGGCGCTGAACTCCCACTCGCTCGCGGTGCAGCAGCTCGTCGCGATCGCCCGCGCGACGGGCGTGCGAGCAAGAGTGCTCATTCTCGACGAGCCCACTTCGAGCCTCGACACGGACGAGGTGGCCGAGCTGTTTCGCGTCATCCGGGACCTGAAAAGCGACGGCGTGGCCATTCTGTTCGTGTCCCACTTTCTCGACCAGGTCTACGAGATCTCCGACCGGCTCACGGTGCTGCGCAACGGCACGCTCGTCGGCGAGTACCTCACGAAGGAGATCCTGCGGATCGAGCTCGTACACAAGATGATCGGCAAGGAGCTCGCGGTGCTCGACGACCTCGAGGGCAAGACGAAGGCCGCCGCGGAGGCCGTCGAGGGCGATGCGCCGTTCCTGCGTGCGACCGGACTCGGCCGTAAGGGATCCATCCACCCGTTCGACCTGTCCATCGCCGAGGGCGAGGTCGTCGGGCTAGCAGGGCTCCTCGGCTCGGGACGAACAGAACTCGCGCGACTGCTCGTCGGTGCAGATCGAGCGGATGACGGCGAGCTCACGATCTCCGGAAGACGGAAACGCCTGCGCACCCCGAGGCTGGCGCTCAGCGAGCGCATTGCGTACTCGTCCGAGGATCGCAAGCGCGAGGGTATCGTCGACGAGCTCTCGGTGCGGGACAACATCGTGCTCGCGCTGCAGTCCGATCGCGGCTGGTTCAAGCGCATCTCGCGGAAGCGGCAGGACGAGCTCGCGCAGTCCTATATCTCAGCGCTCAACATCCGCCCGGCCAACCCCGACGCACTGCTCAAGAACCTGAGCGGCGGCAACCAGCAGAAGGTGCTGCTCGCGCGCTGGCTCGCCGTCGCACCGCGATTGCTCGTGCTCGACGAGCCGACCCGCGGCATCGACGTCGGCGCGAAGGCGGAGATCCAGAAGCTCGTTGCGAACCTTGCCGAGGAGGGCATGTCGGTCGTGTTCATCTCGGCCGAGCTCGAGGAGGTCATCCGGCTCAGCCATCGCATCGCCGTCATGCGGGATCGGCGCAAGGTCGCGGACCTGCCGAACGAGGACGTCACCGTCAGCCAGATCATGAGCCTCATTGCGAGCGGGGCGCCCGCGATCGACGAGGAGGAACAGCAGTGAACGTCATCCGATCTCTCCCGTCCCGCCAGCTGTTCTGGCCCGTCGTCACCCTCGTGGCGCTCTTCGTGCTCAACGTCGCGGTGTCGCCGTCGTTCCTCGCGGTGCGCGTGCGCGACGGCCACCTGTTCGGAAGCCTCATCGACATCCTCCGCAACGGGGCGCCGATCATCCTCGTCGCCCTCGGCATGACGCTCGTGATCGCAACGCGCGGCATCGACCTCTCGGTCGGCGCGGTCGTCGCCATCTCCGGGGCGCTCGCGTGCACGATCATCGCGGACTCGAGCGACCCGAACGGGCTCGGCACGGTGCTCGCGGCGTGCGCCGTCGCGCTCGTCTTCTCCCTCGTGCTGGGTGCGTGGAACGGACTGCTTGTCGCGGTCTTCGGCATCCAACCGATCATCGCGACCCTCATCCTCATGACCGCGGGCCGGGGGATCGCAATGCTCATCACGGAGGGCCAGATCATCACGATCTCGAGTGCCCCGTACAAGACGATCGGGGCGGGGTACTGGTTCGGCCTTCCGGCATCCATCATCATCGCCGCGGTCATGTTCGCGCTCGCCGCTCTCCTCACTCGCAAGACCGCGCTCGGGCTGCTCATCGAGGCCGTCGGGATCAATCCCGAGGCATCGCGCCTCGCCGGCGTGCGCGCGCGCAGCATCATCTGGACCGTCTACGTCTTCAGCGCGCTGTGCGCCGCGATCGCGGGGCTCATCATCTCGTCGAACGTCACGGCCGCCGACGCCAACCGCGCCGGACTGTGGATCGAGATGGATGCTATCCTCGCCGTCGTCATCGGCGGCACATCGCTCGCGGGCGGTCGGTACTCGCTCACCGGCACCCTCATCGGCGCGTTCATCATCCAGACCCTGACGACGACGGTCTACACGATCGGCATCGCCGCCGAGATCACGCTCGTCTTCAAGGCTCTCGTGGTCATCGCCGTCTGTCTCCTCCAGTCGCCCGTCGTCCGCGAGCGGATGCACGCGCGACGACCCACGATCACGCGGAAGGTGGCCGCATCATGACCTCGACGCCGGCTCCCGTCATTTCGGTGCGAGGGCGCTTCTCGCGCTTCATCCCGACCTCGCGGTACACCTCGGTGCTTGCGACGCTCGTGCTCCTCGTCATCATGTTCGGCGTCGGCGCGAGCCGGTACCGTGGGTTCGCGTCGGGCCAGGTCGTGCTCAACCTGTTCGTCGACAACGCGTTCCTCATCGTGCTCGCCGTCGGCATGACCTTCGTGATCCTGACCGGCGGGATCGACCTGTCGGTCGGCTCGGTTGTCGCGCTCTCGACGATGATCGCCGCATCCCTCACCCGGGACGGGTGGAATCCCGCGGCCGTCATCCTCATCGTGCTCGTTGTCGGTTCGACGCTCGGACTACTCACCGGTCTCGTCATCCATTACTTCCAGATCCAGCCGTTCATCGCGACCCTCGCGACGATGTTCCTCGCGCGCGGGCTCTGCTACGTCATCAGCCTCGACTCGATCTCGATCACCGACCCGTGGTTCACCGCGATGGCCCAGTCCCGCATCCCGCTCGCACCCGGGCTGACGATCTCGCCGAGCGTCATCATCGCGGTGCTCGTCGTGATCATCGGCTTCGTCGTGCTGCACTTCACGCGCACCGGCCGCACGGTCTACGCGATCGGCGGCAGCGGCCAGTCGGCGATGCTCATGGGCCTCCCGGTCTCGCGCACGAAGGTGCTCGTCTATGTCATCAGCGGCTTCTGTTCCGCGATCGCGGGCGTGCTGTTCACCTTCTACACGCTCTCCGGCTACAGCCTCACCGCGGTCGGGATGGAGCTCGATGCGATCGCCGCCGTCGTCATCGGCGGCACCCTCCTCACCGGCGGCTATGGGTTCGTGCTCGGATCGCTCCTCGGCGTTCTCGTGCTCGGCATCATCCAGACCATCATCAGTTTCGAGGGCACCCTCAGCTCATGGTGGACGAAGATCGTCATCGGCGCGCTGCTGCTCGTCTTCATCGTGCTGCAGCGCCTGTTGACGGCGCGACGGCGATAGACGGCTTCCGACCTGACCTAAAATCATGTGGGGGTTTCCGCACGTGCGAGCAGTGAAGAGTGTGAGCGGCTGGTGAGTACGGAAGACAGGGCCCGGGTGGCCAACATCTTCGATGTCGCGCGCCTCGCCGGCGTCTCGCACCAGACGGTCTCGCGCGTCCTCAACGACCTGCCGAACGTGCGCCCCGCGACGAAGCTCCGCGTCGAGGACGCGATCAAGCAGCTCCGCTATCGCCCGAGCACCGCGGCGCGATCGCTCGTCACTCGACGCTCGCGCACCATCGGTCTCATCACGACGGGCAGTTTCGACTACGGACCGTCGAGCACCCTGCTCGGTTTCAACGAAGCGGCCCGCAGGGCACGCTACCTCGTGAGCATCTCGAGCATGCTCGAGACGGATGCCGCATCGATGCGCTCATCGGTCGAACTGCTGCTCAGCCAGAACGTCGAAGCCGTCGTGCTCATCGCCGCCCACCGGGGTGCTCTCGAAGCGATCCAGGGCATCGACCTGGGTGTCCCGCTCGTCGCGGTCGAGTCGAGTGGACGGGTCGGCTTCCACAGCGTCTCGATCGACCAGTTCCGCGGAGCGTTCGACGCCACGACGCACCTCATCGAACTCGGGCACGAGCGCATCATGCACATCGCCGGCCCCGACGACTCGATGGACGCGACCGAGCGCGTGCGGGGCTGGCGCGCCGCCCTGTCTGCGCACGGGCTCGTCGCCCGCGAACCGCTCGTCGGGGACTGGTCGCCGGGCAGCGGTTACGCGCTCGGCTCCCGGCTCGCAACCGCCCGGAACTTCACCGCACTCTTCGCCGCGAACGACCAGATGGCTCTCGGGGCCATGCACGCGCTGACCGCCAATGGCGTCCGCATCCCCCAGGACGTCAGCGTGGTCGGCTTCGACGATATCCCCGAGGCCGAGCACTTCTCGCCGCCGCTCACGACCGTGCGGCAGGACTTCGCCGAGCTCGGTCGTACCGTCATGTCGACGCTGCTCGAACTCTTGCTCGATGAGTCCGCCGAGCGGGCGCCGCACCCCGTGCCGACGCTCGTCGTGCGGGCGTCGACGGCCGCGCCCTAGTCCCGGGTTCGGTCCCGCTCGATCTCGTCGAGCGTCGCTTCGGCCCTGTCGAGTTTCACTTTCACCCGTTCCGCGAGGGCGTCCGTCCGCAGCCAGCGGCTCCAGATGCGCAGGGCCACGAACGCCGCGGCCAATACCCACACCGGTATCGAGAGCAACCGCATCCACCCAGGCTGCACGGCAGGGGCCTGGGTGATCACGAAGAACATCACCAGTAGGTACACGAACCCGATGACGGCCACCCCGACCATTGCGTTCACGACGCGCTCGCGCTTCGCCACGATTGCCGCTACTCGAGGATCCGTCATGGCCTGACCTTACCTCTTTACCGCTCTACCGCTC
>Ga0247810_10001666_pt1 | contig 13555 bp, 15 predicted proteins | sample UWRJL119311C1_FD_179918 | JGI IMG/M metagenome (GOLD analysis project Ga0247810, IMG submission 179918) | Plant litter microbial communities from Arlington Agricultural Research Station in Wisconsin, United States - UWRJ-L119-311C-1 | ecosystem: Environmental > Terrestrial > Plant litter >...
GTCGTGACGTAGTGCTCAACGGCTGCTCGCTGGAAGAGGACGTGGGCGAGCAGCGGCAGCCCTGCATTGCGGCTCCAGTTCACATAGTGGGTGAGCGCGACGAGCAGCCGGTGTGCACCGTAGGACGTTCCCGGTGCCGCGACGGATGCGGCGTCCTTGACGAACTGTTCGATTTCTAGCCAGCGGTCGGGTTCGATGTTGCGGGGGCGGTAAGAATAGATACGAATGCGAGCTTCCTCTGAACACTGGTGGTAACTACCACCAATCAAATCAGGGCCCACTGACATCGCGTCGCGAGCTGCGCCGATGAGGGTCGTTAGGCTTCTCGCATGTCGCCTCGCCCAAAGCGTCTTACCCCAGGTGGATACGAAGATTCCTTTCCCGACCGGGCTATCGACGACCCGGCGGCTGAGGTTGCTCGACTGCTCGTCCTCAACCTCATCGCCGCCATCGGAGAGCGCAGCCTGCGGGAGGTCGGAGTGTTGACTGGCGTCGACCGAACCGCCATCGCCGAGTTCATTGCGGGGAAGAGCTGGCCCGATATCGCCACCATCGCGCGGCTCGAAGTTGGGCTTGGTGTCAGCCTCTGGCCGCCCTTCGCCGGCAAGGCGTAGAGCTCGGCGCGCACGACGGTTAGGGGAGTTGGGGGGAGTGATCGTCATGCCGGGCCTATGGGGCGTAATGGGCTTCAGCTGGGCAAAAAGAACCCGATTTGACCATTAATGCGGCCGTGACGCATATATTGGGTTATAACGTTACGGATATTGCACATAGGGTTAGGTAATGAGCATGCACTCCGAGCGAAACGCTTGGGCCTTCGCCCCGCGATCATTTGCAACGTCACCCGCCGAGTTCGGGAGGTCTAAGGCACCGTTCCAGTCGAATTCAGTCACTGGGGCAGAGATGGCGCGCCTTCGATCGGCGCAGCTCCAGCACGCGGTCGCCTTCGCCGTCAAGCAGGCGTTGGCCGGGAGCTCGTTGAAGACGTACGTCGAAAGCCAACCGCCGACGGCGGGCCTCAGCTATGTACGTCTTAGTCGGATGATCCGAGGTGAAGTGCAGATGCAGATCGCTGACCTGATAGAGCTTGCGAGCCGTTTCACCGAAGTGCGCACCGTGATGACGGATCCGAAATGGTTCGGCACTCAAGAATGAATGGCGCGGTCGTTTATGGCCCTGTCGCCGCTTTCTTCGAAGCGAAGAAGCTCCCGCTGCATCCGGCGCGGCAATCGCGCAACCGGACACGCTCTCCGAATTAATGACACACTGGTCCGGACATTTTGAGGGAAGGCACGTCATGGCTATCACGACCACCAAGCCCACGGTCGTCATCGTGCACGGCGCATGGACAGACGGGAGCTCCTTTGCCGAGGTCCAAGGGATCCTCACCGCGGCGGGTCACGACGTTTTGGACTTCGCAAACCCGTTACGCTCCCTCGCCGGCGACGTCGCGTATCTAGCGGCTTTCTTGCAGGCCCGCACCGCGGGTTCGGTGATCCTCGTCGGCCACTCCTACGGCGGAGCCCTCATCGGCGCAGCAGGCCTCAAGGCCTCCAACGTCGTCGGGCTCGTCTATGTCGGTGCCTTCATCCCGATAGAGGGCGAGAGCTTGCTGGGCCTCCTCAGCAGCACGGGTTCCGTCGATCCAAGCCAGCTCTTCGACATGGTGCCGTACCCGGGCGCCCCCGACGGTGACGTGGACCTGTACATCAAGCGCGCTTCGTTCGGGCCAGCGTTCGGCACCGGACTCGCTCCCGATGTCCAGGCGACGTACTACGCCCGCCAACGCCCGATCACGTTCACCGCAGTCAGCACCCCCTCCGCCGACGGTCAGGCATGGCAGACGCTCCCCTCCTGGTATGTCGCAGGGGCTCTCGACGGCAGCATCCCGTTCGAGCTGCAAGTGGGAATGGCCGACCGCGCAGGCGCCAACGTCACCAAGATCGATGCCGGCCACCTGTCGATGGTCAGCCATGCGCGCGAGATCGCCGACGTCATCGAAAAAGCCGCGGCCAGCATCCAGGACTAATCGAACCGACAGTGTGGTGACGCACCTATCCCACAGACCTGCTTCACCTGTCCGGCCGCGCGGCCCCCGCCCACTGGCCGCAGCTCCGGCAAGACGGATGCACGACATCGACCCGATCTCGAACGGCGGAGCTTCGAGCCCGAGCACCCGATTCAGAAACGACAACCTCCCGCCATGCCCGACCTAGCCGACTCCTCGCCCCCAGCATCGGAGCATCTCGTCGCGCAATTGCGCACCGCCTTCTCTCGAAGCGGAGCCGCCTGTGCGCGCATAGACGACCTCGATATACCTGCCGCCGAATGGCGCCGTGCTGCCGGAGCCGCCGGGGCGGAAGTCGGGCGCCCGGTATACGCGACAGCAGTCGGCGGCGCCGTGTACGCGGTGGTGAAGGACTGGCCCGCGAACGAGGAAGAAGAAGTGCTCGACCACGCGGCCATCAACGACAGGTAGTCGTCGCCGGGCCGCTATCGGCTGCCGGAGCAAAGCAGCGCCACACTCGCGCCTGCCGAGCATGCGACGCGGGCGCATCGGGGACGGGTGCAGTCGTCGGTATCGGAACTGCAGCGAGGTCGACACGACCCGTCAGATGCCCGCTGAGTGAAGCCCCAACGGTGCGCTGGGAAAGCGGACCCGCGACATCGACTCAGTCGCAGGCGGAAACGAGGGTCTTAGAACAGGCCCGAGTAGGCGCCGCCGTCGTTGACGATGTTCTGTCCGGTGACGTAGCCCATCTGTGCCGAACACAGCATCGCGATCAAGTCGCCGACTTCGTGCGGCCCGGCGAGCCGGCCAGCGGGTGTGCCGGCGAGGACTTCCGACACGACCGTTTCGTAGGGCACACCGCGCTCTGTGGCGGAGCTGTGAAGCGCGCTCCGTAGGGCTTCGGTGTTGATGAGGCCGGGCAGAACGCTGTTGACCGTTACGTTGTGCGGCGCGACTTCTCGGACCAGCGACGCGATCGCCCCCGCAAGAGCGAGCCGGGCGGCGTGGGAGGGGATGTTCGTCTGAGGGAACTTGATGAAGCTCGCCGAGACGTTCACGATACGTCCGAACCGGCGTTCGGCCATGCCTGGTGCGTAGGCGTGGATCAGGTCGATCGCTGAAAAAAAGTGGGCATCGAACCAAGTCAACCATTCGGTGCGGGTCATGTCTCGATAGTCGACAGGGCGTTGGGGCACGCCAGCGTTGGTCACCAAGACGTCGACCGCGGGATGTGCGCTGACAAGAGCCGCACGTCCTGCCTCGGTGGTGAGGTCAGTGGCGAAGGTTTCGACGGGGGCGCCGCTCTCTGCCGTGATCTCACGCGCAGCTCCTTCAAGGGCATTGGGCGTACGCGCGACAATGACGACGCGGGCGCCTTCGAGGGAGAAGCGTCGCGCAGCGGCCCGGCCCATGCCCTTGCTACCGCCGCCGACGATGACGAGTCGATCTTTCAGTCCGAGATCCATGTGTGTGCCTCCTTGGTGGCGCGTGTACGAAGGTGCGACTGGAGGTCGGGTACGCGAACTCCGGCTTCGCGTGGCCTCCTCTGGAAACCTTACTCAAACGGAGGCAATCTCCGATACAGGTGTCCCAAGCTAGCAAAACGTTCATGATCGTGGACGCCGTGCAACCAGGCGAATAGGCGCGCTACTACGGATTGTCGCAGGACGCGTTTATCCAGCCCAGTCAGGACAGGATGACCGTAAACTCCCGGAATATCGCCGTTCCGTTGGAGGCCTCGCGGCGCGGCAAGAGAGCCTTCTTCGTCCCTTGTAGCGGTTTCATGGGTTCCTCGTCGTCGCCGAGAGCATATTCCGACAAGGCAAGTAGTTTGAGGACCGCGGAGCGGGGTCCTGGGCTGCAGCTCCGGCCGTCGGGTGAACGCCCTGAGGTCGAGCGCCCTTCAGCTGCAGCGGGAACACCCGCACCGCGGGGCTAAGCCGACTTGCTAATGAGTTGTCGTGCCACCGTCGATCACCAATTCGCTCCCAGTGACGTACTTTGACTCGTCGGATGCGAGGTAAAGCATGCCGTAGGCGATGTCCGACGCTTCTCCGACGTGTGGTGGAAGAGGGTTGATCTCGGCGTCGGCCATGGTCTCGCTGGTGAGGCCGTAGGCGGCTGCGAGGGCGGTGAAAATGGATCCCGGGTGGATCGAGTTCACACGGATGCTGTCTTTCGCGAAAGCCTGAGCTGCGTGCTTCGTGAGCGACCGGACGGCACCTTTGGATGCGCTGTACGCAGCACCGCCCCCATCGGCGGCGCCGCCGAGGAAAGCTGCGATGGAGGAGACGTTGACGATCGAACCCGAGCCCTCGGCCTGAAGGTGGGGGATGACGTTTTTCATCCCGAGCCACATGCCGGTCGTATTCACGGACAACACCTTGTTCCAGTCGTCAAGTTCAGCTTCCAGGATTCCCTTGGGTATGTGGATGCCCGCGTTGTTGATGAGGATATTGATCTTGCCGTACGCCTCGATAGTCGCTTCAACGGCTGCGGTCCACGACTCGGGCGAGGACACATCGAGAACGACGCTGATCGCCTCTCCGCCGGACTTGCGAATCTCTTCTACCACGGCGACGAGTGCCTCTTCGCTGACGTCTGTCGCGACCACCTTCGCGCCCTCGGCGGCGAATATGTGTGCTGCTGACCGGCCCATGCCACTGGCGGCTCCGGTGATGATGGCTACTTTGCCTTCTAGTCTCGGCATTTCCGTTTCCAATCTCGGCGGGTTGTCCGCCGTGCCTGATTCGGGCGACGGCAACTCCGTCGCTCGTCTTTCAGCGCCGCATCTCGGCGTGCGCTGCTGCGCCGGTAGGAATCATGCGTCGGAGGAGGGCTGTCGAGCGGGGACGGCAATCGCTGCTGCACGCATGCGAGCGCTAGGTGGCAGTTTATGCCACAATTGCGGATAGTGCCGGGTTGCACATGAGGGAGAACGTTTTGGCCATGGATCGCTTGGAGAGCCCTCGGATGTCGCTGGCGCAACGCCGCGTCGAGCGGTCCAGGCTCGAAGTTGCGGAGTTGGCTCTCGGGCTCAGCATCGAGCGCGGGTGGGACAACATCACGGTCGCTGACCTCGTCGCTGTCTCGGAGGTGTCGTCGCGGACCTTCTATCGCTACTTCGCGCGCAAGGAGGACGTGTTCGAGCCGCTTCTTCGATCGGCATCCGAGCGGCTGCAGGTAATATTCCGCGATTGCGACGACCCGGACATCGCTTCCCGGTCTGCTGCGGCCTTAGCTGCCTCCCTCCAGACATTCGTTCCGGGCGGGATCGAAGCGGTGCATCTCGGCTACCGGATTCTCTTGAACCACGCCGACCTGCGACCTGTCTGGCTCGCGGCCGCTTACGACGCCGAACCCCTGTTCGCCACAACCCTGAACGCCGCATTTCCTGAGCTCGACGACGGCCACGAAGGCCGTCTCATCGCCGCCATCATCATCACCGCACAGAGAGTAGCGCTGGTCGACTGGGCCGGCGGTCCCTCCACCGATTCGCTGAGAGAGCTCGCCGAACGGGCGATACGCACCGGGCTTCACGCCCTTGGAAACCCCGCCACCGCATAAAACAATCTTCGGTCCCAAACAGGGGCCCACAGGAAGGGAAAACAATGACGAATTCGACAGGACGGGTGCATGGCAAAGTAGCCATCGTCACCGGTGGTTCACGTGGCATGGGGGCGGCACACGTCCGCGCACTTGTCGCCGAAGGAGCGCAGGTCGTCATCGCCGATGTGCTCGATGAGCCGGGTGCCGCGCTGCAGGCTGAGCTCCCTGGGGAGACCCGCTACATCCACCTCGACGTCACGAGCGCGGAAGCCTGGGACCGTGCAGTCGCCTTCGCGATCGCGGAGTTCGGCACCGTGGACATCCTCGTCAACAACGCCGGGATCGCTAACGTCTACCCGTTGATCGACTTCCCGATGGACGCCTGGAACGCCGTCATCGCCGTGAACCTCACCGGTACGTTTTTGGGGATGCGAGCGGTCGCCCCCGTGATGACCGAGGCAGGCAAGGGCTCGATCATCAACGTGTCATCGATCGAGGGAATGCAGGCAGTCGCCCAGCATCACGCGTATGTCGCATCGAAGTTCGGTATCCGAGGAATCACAAAGTCCGCAGCGATCGAGCTCGGTCCGGCCGGTGTGCGAGTCAACTCGATCCATCCTGGACTCATCGAGACAGCGATGACGGAGGGCATGGACGCCAGTGTCATGCAGATCGCGCTAGAACGCGCTGCGCAGCCGGCAGAGGTCTCGAACCTCATCGTCTTCCTCGCGTCTGAAGATTCCAGCTACTCGACAGGTAGCGAATTCGTCATCGACGGCGGAGTGGGAGCGAAGATCGCGGTACGCGGCTGACGAGAGGGTCCGGGTGGGTTCAGAGAGCGCCCACCCGGCTTCGCCTCTTCACCCGCGTTGACTACATCTGGATGAACCAGCGCGGCTCAGCGGTGCGGTCGTGGGCGGTCCAGCCCATTGAGCACGATCGCGAGCATCGAACGCATCAGAGCCGGGGTGAGGTGCGCCTGCTCGACGATCATCGCCACGCCTGTCACCAGGGCGCTGATTTCGAAGGAATCGGTGGGCGCCGTGACCACTCCCGCACGATGTGCTCGGTCGAAGACGTCCTGGTTCGCAGCGATAACGGCGTCGTGCGCTGAGCGCAACGGCGAATTTTCGTCGCCCGAGGTTGCAGCCATCGTGGAGGCGAGACCGTGGTAGATCATGGCGTGGTCCGCCAGGCGTACGAGCCAATCGAGGACATCGTCCCAACGGTCTGCCGCTGTGTTGCGGGCATCGGCCTCGACGTCGGAAACCCAGCTCACAAGCAGCGCGCCGATCAGATCCTCACGGGTCGGAAAGTGCCGGTAGAGAGTCCCCGGTCCCACTCCTGCCCGTTTGGCGACGTTGTCGAGCGAGCACTCCGTGCCACCGAGCTCGACCTCGATGCGGGCGGCCTCGATGATGCGGGCGCGATTCTTCAGCGCATCCGCTCGCATGCGGCGGGGTGGAATCGTGTCTGTAGAGATGTCGTTCTCCCTCGGTGTCGCAGAATGCGGTGAGTTCAAGGATATGGCGGGACTCCCTCGGTTCGCAGCGAGAAGCAAGGCTGCCGTGGGTGGTCTTGGCGGCGACCGTCGGTCGCGTCTGCTTGGAAGCGGCTTTCGCGATGATGCTCGGCGCGGAGGCACGTCCCGGCCGGCAGGTATCGCGTCGACGACGGGGCGATGGCCGACCGGGCCGAGCGCGAATGTGCTTCGCCGAGTTCGGCCCAACCCGCGACCGTCGCGATCGGTCGTCGACGTCATCTTCTGCATCTTCATCCGATCGTTCAGGAATATAAGGAGACAGTCTCCGGTTCTTTCAAGCGACCGACCCCGAGCGGGGTCAACGAAAGGATCATCATGACAATCGTCGTCTCCGGCGCCACCGGCAACGTCGGCCGTTTCGCTGTCGAACACCTGCTCGCTCGCGGCGTCGCCGCCTCCGACATCGTCGCCGCCGGGCGCGCTCCCGAGAGGCTTGCGTCCGTCGCCGAAACCACCGGCGTCCGCACAGCCGTGATCGACTTCTCCGATTCCACGACAATGGACGCTGCGTTGGCCGGCGCGGACACGTTCGTACTCGTCTCCGGTACCGAGCCTGGGCGACGCGTCGCCCAGCACCAGAACGCGATCGACGCCGCGAAACGTGCCGGCATCAATCGCCTCGTGTACACGAGCGCCTTGAATGTGATGTCAAGCAGCCTGATCCTCGGGCCCGATCACAAGGCGACTGAAGAGGCTATAGCGGCATCCGGAATCCCGGCTACCGTGCTCCGCAACGGCTGGTATCACGAGAACCACATCGATGCCTACGAGCAGGCAGTGCGTACTGGTACCTACACTGCGAGCACCGGCGACGGTCGAGTCGCCAGCGCTTCCCGCACCGACTATGCAGAAGCCATCGCCGCGGTCGTCACCACCGACGGCCACATCGGAGCCACATACGAGCTGTCGGGCGACACCGCCTGGACCGGTACAGAGTTCGCAGCCACCGCTTCCGCGGCGTCCGGCCGGAACATCTCCTTCACTTCTCTCAGCAGCGACGAGCACTTCGCGGTCCTCACGGCAGCGGGAATCGACGAGGGGACAGCTCGCTTCCTCGTAGCTCTCGATGCCAACATGCGTGAGGGTCTCCTCGACAACACAACCGGCGATCTTTCCCGTCTCATCGGCCACCCCACCCAGCCTCTGGCCGAATACTTCGCAGGCCTGGCGCAGGAGTAGAACGCGGTTGCCGCGGTCCTCCGTAGCCCGTGACGGTTCGTTGTCGCGCTACCGATATGCGCCGGGGTTCAAGTGAATCCGCCGCACGGCGTCACCCTGAAGAACACGCGGCACCGCCGATCTCGTTGCACCGCGGGGTCCGTTGGCTAACAGCGCGGCAGGAGCGCATATTCGACGGCGACGAGGAGTCGTCGCCGCAGCCGCAGTCGCTAAACCCCACCGGTATTGAACTCGCGGGTCAGCTCGGCGAACGACGAGTCGACTGCGGCGTCGGAGCCGTCGAGATGTCCCAGACGCGACAGCGCGACGGCACTCTGAGACCCGGCCGGTGCGGTGAGCAAGATGAGTTCCAGGCCAGGTGCACCGCGGACGTCGAATCGCTGGTGGGCGAGACGCAACAAACCCACAGTCGGGTGTTCGATCACACGTGACGTCGCGGGAGCGCCGGTGATGTTGTCGTCGTTCCACAGCGCGCGAAACGGGGCACTGCTGTCGATGAGCTCTTCGACCAAGGACGCGACTTCCGGGTGCGGCGGAGCGTAGCTCATCGCCAAGCGCAACGTGCAGACCTCGGCCATCGCAGCGTTGTCCCAGTCGACGTAGAACTGGCGGGCGTTGTCGTCGAGAAACAGGGCGCCGACGAGTGTTTGGTGCTCGTTCATCGGGGCGAACAGCGCTGAGGCCGTGGCGTTGGCGGCGAGGATCCGCGATGCGGCGTTGGTCACGAAGGCCGCCGCGTAGGGGAACGCGTCGAGTGTCTGCTGCAGTTCGACGCTGACGTCGGTGTCGGTACCGAGCGTCGATGGCGAGAGGCGGGCGAGGCGGAACAGGTAGTCGCGGCCGTCGGGGCCGAGACGCAATGCCGCACTGATGGCCTCGGCGACCTGGGCCGACGGCGTGCGTTCCCGCCCCTGTTCCATCCGTGCGTAGTAGTCGGGGCTGACGCCGGCAAGCGCCGCGACCTCTTCGCGGCGGAGGCCCTGGACACGCCGGCTTCCGTTATCGGGTAACCCAACGTCCCGCGGTGTGAGCTGCGCGCGCTGGGCGCGGAGGAAGTCGCCCATGCGGTTAGCGGAACTGTTGATGTACATGCCCTCAGGCTACGTCCGCACATGCGCTCCCGGCAGGCGAGAGGGTGGGTGCGGTTCACCCTGTCCCACGGTCGACCCGGCCCTTCTTGCGCCGGAGCGACGGACACATTGTTGATAGTGCGACACCACAACGGTGCGCTCCGGCTCCGCAAAGATAGTGCGACACCACAACGGTGCGCTCCGGCTCCGCAAAGGTTCCGAACACTCATCGCACCAATTGGGAGCAACACATGTCAGACGCGAACAGGGCCACGGCTCTCAAGTTCTTCAAACACCTCTATGCCGGGAACCTCGAAGGCGCTCTCGACTTGATGGCATCCGACGGTGTGTACAAGGTGTTCGGCGACCCCACGCAGTTTCCCCTCGCCGGATCGTACGACAAGGACCACATCGTCGACCTCCTGGGCATCATCGGCCCGACCGTGCCCACCGGCGCGAACCCGACGATCACGTCGACGCTCGCAGACGGCGACGTCGTTGCTGTCATCGGCCATGTCGAAGCCGCGGCCGCGACCGGACTCGACTACGCGAACAACTTCGTGTTCCTCGTCACGCTCCGCGACGGCGCCATCACCAAGGTCGACGAGTACATCGACACGCTTCACGCCAACCAAATCCTGTTCGGTGCCTGAAGCACCCCCCCGCACTCAACCTCAACAACCGAATCACCAACAAGGAGAAGGAAAGACAATGACTGACAACATTCAGGCGATCACCCCCGCCGACGAAGCAGAGATCAAGAACGTAATCCGCCGCTACTCCGAGAACCTCGACGGCCGGAACTTCCCCAAGCTCGCGGAGGCCTACACCGAGACCGGATCGATGGTGAACTCCTTTGAGGAGTACATCCCCGGCGGCGAAGCCTTCACCGGAACGCTGGCCAGCGGCGCAGGCGCGGTCGCCACCGCCGTCGGCAACCTCATGGGCCCGCTCGACGCCACCCAGCACCTCCTGGGCGCGATCCTCATCGACGCGACGGCAGAGGGAGCGCGCACGCAGACGCAGGTTCTCGCGCAGCACCACCGCGCCGGTGGCTTCTACGATGTCGGCGGCACGTACATCGACTCGTTCGTCCGCACCGACAAGGGATGGCGCATCGAAGTCCGCGAGCTCCACACGCTGTGGGCCAAGGGCGCGCCGAGTGTGGTCACAGGCAGCTAGTCCCGACTGGCCGGGCGGGTGCCCATGACGCTCACCGATCTCATACAAAGGCCCATCGGCGCGACAAAGGCCGATGGGCCTTTTTTGCACCCAAGCTCGTACCCAGCCCCCGTCGCCGTCGCCGCGGATAGACACCTGGCCCCCGTGGCATGTCCGCGGTCGACAATTCCGAGAAGGGGACGGACGCCTCGAAGCCTGCAGTGCTCAGGGCGGCGCGCGTGAAGTCCATCCGGTCCGTCTGACGTTCCAACGACTCGACGGCCACCTCCGTACGCTCGCAGCCGAACCCGCACGACACCTGCATAGTATTTTCCAACTCAGGGGTCTAGACTCTGGACCATGACCTTTATCGAAGATTTCAAGCCCACGCACCTGAAGCTGACCGTCGAGTCGCCGACGTTCTGGCGCGTTACGTTCAACAACCCGCCCATCAACGTCATTGGCACCGAGATGATGCGCGACATGAAGGAACTGCTCACGGAGCTGGAGCACAACGACACCGTCAACGTCGTCGTGTTCGACAGCGCCGACCCCGACTTCTACATCGCCCACTACGACGTCGAGATCGACGGCGCGGCCTCCGAGGCTCTGCCCGGCACCACCGGCTACACCTCGTGGGTCGACATCACCGTTCGCATCAGCAAGCTCAACGCCGTGACCATAGCGGCGATCCGCGGAATCACCCGCGGCGCCGGCAGCGAGCTCGTACTCGCCATGGACATGCGGTTCGCCAGCCTGGAGAAGGCAAAGCTGGCACAGGTCGAAATCGCCCTGTCCGCCGTCACCGGCGGTGGCGCCGGTGGACGCCTGCCCTCGCTCGTCGGACGCGGCCGCACGATGGAGATCCTCCTCGGCGCCGAAGACTTCGACGGCGCGACGGCCGAGAAGTACGGCTACGTCAACCGTGCTGTCCCCGACGCAGAGTTCGACGAATTCATCACCAAGTTCGCCAGGCGTGTCTCCGGCTGGGACCACCAGGCGATCATCGAGGTGAAGGACTTCATCAACAAGTACACGCGTCTACCCGACGCCGAGTACCCGCTGCACTCCGACGCCTACTGGGTTGGCGTCTCCCGTCCGGGCGTCGGCGACCGCGTCGGCCGCCTCATCGAAGCCGGCATGCAGAAGCGCAGCCCGTTGGAATACAACCTCGCCGAGGACATCGCGGCAATCGCGCAGGACATCTAAATCGCGGAATCCGGCGCACGCCGCCGGTACCACCTGGTCAGATCGACTGCGGGCGGGCGACGCCGCCCGCAGTCGACTGCAGGCGCCTGAACGACAGGCGTGCGGCGAGTACGCTGAGCAAGCAAACGAGAGGGAGGTCATGTCGATGGCTATTGCGAAGCTCCGCGACAGCTCCTGCTCCGTCGCCCGCAGCCTCTCTGTGCTCGGCGAGCGGTGGACGTTGCTCATCGTCCGCGAAGCGCTTTCGGGCACGACACGATTCGAGGCCTTTCGTGAAAACCTCGGCGTCGCCGCCGACGTCCTGAGCGAACGACTCAACACCCTTGTCGAATGCGGGGTCATGCGCCGTGAGGCCTACCAAGAGGCTGGACGCCGCACCCAGTATCAGTACTCGCTGACCGAGACCGGACTCGAACTGCACGTCGTCGTCGGCGCCCTTCAGCAATGGGGCGATCAGAACCTGCCACGGCCCGAAGGCCCCAGTGTCGTCCGCCAATCGCAGAAGTCATCGTCCCCGGTCCGAGTGGCATTCGTCGACGAAGCTGGTCGCGAAGTCTCCGAGGACGACGTCGTGATCGTCGACACCGATGCACAGGCGCCTCTCGCGTCAGTCTGAGGCCGCCCGAAGGACATTCCGGGCGCCGTAGTGATGCTCTAGCTTCCGTGTCCGGGTGCGCAGTACACTCGCAGCCGAGAGCGCCGAGCATACGGGAGGTGTCGCCATCGAGACTGTGCCTTCTGCCGACGACCCCGTCGCCGTCTACGACGTGATGCGCGATATAGCGAATCGTGTCGTTGCCGTGTACGCGTCGCGCGTGACCGTCGGTGGTGTCGGGGATCCTGCCGGGCAGGCCATCTCGGATCTCGTGGATGAAGTGGACGCTATCGATGCCCACGATCTCGCAGCGCAGAAAGCCGCCACGGCGACGTTCAGGAAACGGTACGAGGCGCTGGTCGCGTAGTGATCGCCACGGCCGCAGCCGATCTGCGGGGCGGCCGCCGCTTGCACGATCCGGCGGTCAAGGGGCAACCTGATCCTCACCGCTCTGGGGGAGAGGGCGAGGACCAGGAGTTGTGGGCGGATCACTGTCGGATCCGCAGCGATGGCGTTTAGAAACCCTCGCGGTCTCGTGGCGTGTACGGAATTTCGAGCGACTCGATTTCCTCGCCCGTGGGCTCGATGTCGAGCGACGCTATCGCGTCGTCGACAGGCTGGAGCGAGACGGCCTGTGTGTGCGGCACCTGGTCAAGGAGCTCTCGCTCGGGTAGTAGGTCAAACTCTGCCCGGCCTGCCACCACTCCGTTCACCTGCACTTCGATCGCGTGGGGTCCGGGGTAGTAGCGGCGGGTGGTGATGGCTCGGAAGGAGTGATCGCGCGTGCGTTCGAGGCGCTCTCCGGGCGCGAGTGTGGCGGTTGAGAGCTTGAAGGTCTTGCTCGTCTGCGAGCCGTTGGCCTTGCTGTGGTGGACGATGTAGTCGATTGCGAGCCGAGCCGGCTCGCTTCCGCCGTTGGTCACCCCTACGCGGAATCGCACCGTGCCGCCGAACGGCACTGCGGTTGTGTCGATGGTCGGTCCATCCACTGAAATGGATTCGGCGGCAGTGAATCCGCGCAGGGCGAGCGCGTCGGGGTCGCCTCGCTTGATCAGCGTGCGGAGCGCGTGCGCGACGACCCGCTCGGTGTTCTCGTCCGGCTCCGCCATCCAGGCGCGCGCCGTCTCGACGACGATGTCCGCGTGCTGGCGGCTCAGGTCGTTGAGGTGGTTGGCCACAGACCTGCGGACGTATTCGCTCGGGTCGCGGTAGAGAGCGTTGATGATCGGCAGGTGGCG
>Ga0247810_10001668_pt1 | contig 13550 bp, 14 predicted proteins | sample UWRJL119311C1_FD_179918 | JGI IMG/M metagenome (GOLD analysis project Ga0247810, IMG submission 179918) | Plant litter microbial communities from Arlington Agricultural Research Station in Wisconsin, United States - UWRJ-L119-311C-1 | ecosystem: Environmental > Terrestrial > Plant litter >...
GGATTATATCCTAAAATTAGTTCGTTTTTCTATCGAAAAGCGTTTTGTGGATATTAAAACTATAGATGGCGTTAAAAACAGATCTTCTTACAGTTTAATAAAAGATGAAAAATTCAAGCCTCTTGGTATTTTGAATCTTCCCTATTTAGAAGATGATGGTTATTACGACAATGAATTGAATACTTTCCTGATTCGTTTAAGTCAGGTTTATTCCTTTATGTTGCTGGTAGCGTTTGCATTGGCTTATTTCCTTTCCACTTATATTACAAAATCGTTAAAAACCATTTCCGATAGATTGGAGGAAACCAATTTAGATCAGAAAAACGAGAAAATTGTTTTAGAAGCGAATAGTAAGGAAGTCAACTTTCTGATCAAAGCTTATAATGGAATGGTAGATAAACTGGAAACCAGTGCTGTAAAACTGGCCCAAAGCGAGCGTGAAGAAGCGTGGAGGGAAATGGCGAAACAGGTTGCGCACGAAATTAAAAATCCGCTTACGCCCATGCGATTAACGGTTCAGAGTTTTCAGCGCAAGTTTGATCCGAATGACCCTGATGTCAAACAGAAAATGAATGATTATTCAGAAACCTTAATTCAGCAGATTGATACGATGACTGCGGTGGCTTCGGCTTTTTCGAATTTTGCTTCGATGCCGGCACAGCAAAACGAAACCTTAAATGTGGTTGAGGTGGTAGAATTGGCACTGGATATTTTCAACGAAGAGTACATTTCTTTTCAAAGTGAAGAAGAAGAAATCATCTCCAAAATGGATCGTACGCAACTAATACGTGTAATTACCAATCTGGTAAAAAATGCAACACAGGCAATTCCGGAAAGTCAGTTTCATAAATCAATTTTAGTTACCGTAAAACGTATTAATGATCACGTTGAAATTGCCGTTAAAGACAATGGAATCGGAATTCAAAAATTAGATACAGGTAGAATCTTCGAACCAAAATTCACCACCAAAACCAGTGGAATGGGACTAGGACTCGGAATTATAAAAAACATCATCGAAAATTACAAAGGAACAATTACCTTTGAGTCAACTTACGGAAAAGGAACCACATTTACAGTTTCTTTACCTATTACAAACTCATAAATCCAGTGTCATGAACTACGAAAATCTTTTAATCTCGATTGAAGAAAAAATTGCAACCGTAATTATTAACAGACCTGAAAAGCTGAATGCTCTGAACAAAGCCACCATAAGCGATTTAAGTAAAGCAATCAAATTATTAGGAAAAAATGATGATGTTCGTGTAATTATTATCACTGGAAGTGGCGAAAAAGCATTTGTAGCCGGAGCCGATATTTCAGAATTTGCTAATTATACTATTGTTGAAGGCTCAGAATTAGCTGCTGAAGGACAGGAAACGTTATTTGATTTTATCGAAAATTTAAAGAAACCCGTAATTGCTGCCGTCAATGGTTTTGCATTGGGTGGAGGATTAGAACTGGCAATGGCGTGTCATTTTAGAGTAGCATCAGATAATGCCAAAATGGGATTGCCTGAAGTTTCTTTGGGATTGATTCCGGGTTATGGAGGAACACAGCGTTTGCCGCAGTTAGTTGGAAAAGGCCGTGCAATGGAAATGATTATGACCGCCGCAATGATTTCTGCCGAGGAAGCCAGAAAATTCGGTTTGGTAAACTATGTAGTTCCTCAGGCTGAACTTTTAATATTTACGAATGTAATTGCCCAAAAAATCATTAAAAATGCTCCATTTGCCATCAATAAAGCCATTAAGGCTATAAATGCCAATTACACAGACGGCAAAAATGGTTTTGATACTGAAATAAAATCTTTCGGAAAATGTTTCGGAACTCAGGATTTTAAAGAGGGAACGACTGCATTTTTAGAAAAAAGAAAAGCTGAATTTACCGGCAAATAAAATTATACCGCAGAGTTGCACAAAGATATCACACAGAGAACACAAAGAATTTAATCTTAGAGTCTTAGCAACTTAGAACCTTAGAACCTAAAAAAATGTACGAACCTATATTCGCTCTTTTTTGCGAACGCGTAAAAGAAAGCATCCAAAGCGGCACATTTGCCAAACTGACTTTAGCCAAAACCATTGGTGATACCGAAATCAAAAACATCTATTTCAGATTGGTTCTGAATGAAGATAATACGTTTTCAATTTCATTGACAACCCGCTACAAAACCGAAGAAATCGAAAGCATCCACACTTTAGACGAAGCTTTATTGGTTCTGGGAACATACATTAAAAACCCGTTTTTGACCGCTTTATTGTTTACGACAGACAATGATGTTACGTTTAAAGTCAACAAGAAAAATGCAGGAAGTATTATAGAACAAGCGGCGACATTCAAAAATGCTTCACCGGTTATGCTCGAAATGATAGAGAAGGGGATTGTTTAATTTTTTTAGGAGCTGATTCCCGCTATCTGTTGCAATCTTTTGTAGCGAACCCCGCCACAAAAGGATTTTCACTTCAAACGAAGTTCACTGAACTCCAATTAAAATAAAAGTTAAGTGAAGTAATCGGGGCTAGGACTTTTGGGTTTAAGACTTTCAGCCTGAATCAAATCTTCGTGAATCTCTGAGGTTCTTTGTGAATCTCCGCGAAAAAACTACTAAGTCAATTTCACAAACAAATTAGAAGCAATTTTATTCGAAATAGACAATTCCCTGTTATCAATCTTTATTCGAACTGATAAATCGAAAGATTCCTTCGAAAGAAATTCAATTCTTGACCCTAATGCAATTTCCTGTTTGTCGAGGTATTTCAAAAACTCGGAAGACGTGTCTTTAACTCCTACGCAAATCCCAATTTGGTTTTCGGCTAATTCAGATAACAAGTGTTTTTCGATCTTAATAATTCTCCCATTCGCATCCGGAATCGGGTCTCCGTGCGGATCTTCAGTAGGATTTCCAAGAAAATCATCCAAACGGTTAATCAATTGCTCCGATTTAATATGTTCTAATTGCTCTGCAATATCGTGCACTTCATCCCAGCTGAAATTTAATTTTTCTACCAAAAAGACTTCCCATAAACGATGCTTGCGAACAATCATTTTTGCGGATAATTTTCCGTTTTCTGTTAATGAAACTCCCTGGTATTTTTTATAATGCACCAAATCTTTTTCCGATAGCTTTTTAAGCATATCCGTAACTGACGAAGCTTTGGTTTCCATCATTTCGGCAATGGCATTCGTACTTACTTCAGTTTCTAATGAAGCTGTAAGATGGTATATCGCTTTGAGGTAGTTTTCTTCTGAGAAAGTCATTTTTTTTGATATTTTTATTTCTGTTGCTCAAATATTTTTAGGAGTGCAAGCCCAAAATTAGGTTCTATTTTGGAAATTCCTCCAGTACTAATATTCATACCAACAGCATTCGATCCTGGATTATAAAGCGCTCCATCAAGACCAATTCCGCTAAAACTCAAAAAAGAGGCAGAGTTATTTTCTTCTCCTGTAATCCATAAAGTTACTCCGGCAAAACCTCCTTTGTTTATTTTGATTTCTTCGCCTATTTGAACTTGAAATTCTTTATACATGCCGTTTGTAATTTCGTACTTATTACCGTTGACTTTGTAAGATTGAATTTTTTGTTCTGTTAGGTTCTGATTACCAAAAATATAAATTTTATTTTTTGGGATATTTTCAAAATTACGATCAAAAGTATCATCATTACAGAAATATGTAGAAAGGACTAATTCTCCGTTTTCGGTATCAATTTTTTTGAAATTTTCAAAACGAAATGCATTTGCACCCAGTTTTTGGGTTTCGTTTTTTAAATTTTCAAATAATAAAGCTATGTTATTTAGACTTCCGGTTGATTTTACTTTAGCTACTAACTTTAGAGTTGTCAAATCGGTTGCTTCGCACAAATAAATAAATTGTTGATATTCCGGTTTTTCAAGAGTATCATTTTTTGTGATAAATTCTATTTTTTGCGAATACAAGTAACAGCTAGTAATCAAAACGAATAAAGTAAATATTTTTTTCATCTTCTAAGGTTCTGAGATACTAAGTTTGTAAGTTGAAAGATTCAGGGGAAAAACCTTAGAATCTTAGCAACTTAATGCCTTAGCAGCTATTTTTTAACAATCAACAAAGGTATCGAAATTTTATGTCTCAATTTATCTACGGTTGTACCAAATAAAATATCTTTCAAACCAGTGTGGCCGTGGGTTCCCATTACTAAAATATCAAATTTTCCTGCATTGATAATCTTCGGAATCACGGTGTTAGGTTTCCCAAATCCAAGTTCTGTTTCAATCTTGAAGCCCTTCTGCGAAAGCATATCCTTATATTCCAATAATAATTTTTCGTCAATTGTCGTTTCATGATCGTCAACATGGCCTCCGTACATTAAGGCGCCAACGGTTTCCACGACATGAATCAGGGTGTATTGCGCATCAATTCCACCCAGTTCGAAGGCATTGTTTAATGCTGCTTCATCTGCCTTTGAAAAATCAACTGAAATCGCAATGTTCTTTTTATTGTAGCTTTCCTTTGGAGTATATTCCAGTTTTAAATGATGAGGCGAATGGTTTTCAATCGATTTTGCTCTTGTGATAAAAGGTTTAAATACGATATAAAGCAGCAATGCCAGAAAACCAAACGCAAGCGGAACAACCGTAAACCAAAGAATCATCGGATGACTGGAATTATCCAACCATGAAGTAATTTCGTCATAAACCAATTTTGCATTCAGCGAAACAATGATCAAAGCAATGATCCAGGCTGCCACCTGAGTGGTTTTCGAAATATGAAATCCTTTCATTTTGGTTTTATCACTCACAAAATGAATTAGCGGAATAATAGCAAAGCCTAATTGCAAGCTCAAAATTACCTGACTCAGAATCAATAATTTTCCGGTAACGCTTTCTCCATAAATTAAAATCACAACTACAGCCGGAACAATGGCAATCAAACGGGTTATGATTCGGCGAACCCAAGGCTGAATTCGCAGATTCAAATATCCTTCCATCACAATCTGGCCTGCAAGTGTTCCTGTAATGGTGGAACTTTGTCCTGCAGCAATCAAGGCAACAGCAAATAATATCGGTGCCCATTTGGTTCCCAGTAAAGGTTCGAGAAATTGATGCGCATCCTGAATTTCGGCTACCTCAAACATGCCGTTTCTGTAGAATGTGGCTGCAGCCAAAATTAAAATAGCAGCATTAACAAAAAATGCCAGATTAAGAGCAATCGTTGAATCTATAAAATTGTATTTCAAGGCCTGTTTGATTCCAGCCGGACTACGATCGAACTTTCGTGTCTGAACCAATGAAGAATGTAAATATAAGTTGTGCGGCATTACCGTTGCACCAATGATTCCGATAGCGATATATAAAGCAGCAGAACTTGGAATAGTAGGAATCAGACCATACATCACCTTATCAAGTTCCGGTTCTGCAAAAATCATTTCAAAGACGAAAGAAAATCCAATGATAGCAACCAAAACAATAATAAAAGCTTCCATTTTACGGATTCCTTTATTAATCAAAAATAATAGTAAAAAAGTATCTAAAACGGTAATCAATACACCTTCAATCAGGGGAATGTCGAAAAGAAGATTGATTCCTATTGCCATTCCTAATACTTCTGCCAAATCACAGGCTGCAATGGCAATTTCGGCTAAAAAATATAAAATGTAATTGATTCCTTTAGAGTAGGTTTCTCTTGATGCCTGTGCAAGATCACGCTGGGTAACGATTCCGAGTCGGGCACTTAAACTTTGCAGTAACAAGGCCATTAAGTTACTCATCAGCAAAACCCATAATAAGGAATATCCAAACTGACTACCTCCTGCAATATCTGTTGCCCAGTTTCCGGGATCCATATAGCCCACACTCACCAAATAAGCGGGACCTAAAAAGGCTAATATTTTTCTGAATCCTTTTTTTTTATGCTCTGTAGCAACCGATTGGTTTACCTCATCTAAAGATCTTGTCATTGTAAAATCATATTATTTAAACAAATATATATAAAAATAGCATTCGTATAATAATATTTTTAGGCAAGTCTAAATATTTGGAGAAGAATTAATACAATTTGGGCATAATCCTGACAATGTAAAGTTTATCTCTTTCACTTTATAATTATGCGGCATGATATAACTAGGTTTGACATTTTCAAGACAGGTAATTTCATGGCAGTTTTCACAGCTAAAATGGGCATGATTGTGTATATGTACCCGCTGATGCGTATGATTGCATTTTGCATATTTTACAGTGCCATCCAAATTAGAAATTTTATGAATAATATCATCGTTTACTAAACGGTCTAAAATTCTGTAAATGGTAACCCGATCGCAGACATCATTTAACTGTTTCTGAATTTCGGTATGGGAGAGTGCAGTTTTTGATTTCTCAAAAACCTCTAAAACGGCTGTCTTTGCTGTAGTATTACGTGTAATTTTCATTTTGAAAAATATAAAAAATTTATCGCAACAATGTTGCAATTTAATAAAAAAGCATATATTTGCAACAATATTGCATTAACAAGACCTGCAAAAAATGAAAAAACTAGCAATCTCTTTTTATGATATTTTAGGAATCTCAAGTGCCTTTATTTGTCTGGTACATTGTTTGATTTTTCCAATTTTGACTATCGTTCCCTTAGGGTTGAGTCATAATCCATTTATCGATTTATTTTTTGCTGCGATTGGTCTTTTTGCAATTCTCAAAATTATGAAAAAATCTTCGCTTTTGGTGTCTGCAGTTTTAGTAGTTTCAATAGGCTTGATTTGGATAAGTATATTAAGTGAAATTATCTTAGAAATTCATTTGGATCTGATTTATTTCGGTGGGATTGGAATGATCATCGGACATTTATTAAATTATGTACAGCACAAAAAACAAAATCATTAAAAAAATAATTATGGAACAGCAAAATTTTGAAGTGATAATTATAGGCGGAAGTTATAGCGGATTATCAGCTGCAATGGCTTTAGGACGTTCTTTGCGACTCGTTTTGGTTATTGATAGTGGCTCGCCCTGTAACAGGCAGACACCGCATTCGCATAATTTTTTAACCCAAGATGGTGAAACGCCAGCTGCTATTTCGGCAAAAGCCAAATTGCAGGTAGAACAATATAAAACGGTTCAATTTTATAATGGACTTGCTGTTAAAGCTGTAAAAACCGAAACCGGATTTAAAATAATAACAGAATCAGGCAAAGTATTTACCTCGAAAAAAATCCTGTTTGCTACAGGTGTTAAGGATTTACTTTCGGAAATTAAAGGTTTAGCGGAATGTTGGGGAATTTCAATTTTACATTGCCCGTACTGTCATGGCTATGAAGTGAAAGGTGAAAAAACAGCAATAGTTGCAAATGGCGAAATGGGACTCGAATACGCCAAAATGATTTCAAACTGGACTAAAGATTTAAGATTACTTACCAACGGAAAATCAACTTTAACTTTAGAACAGACAGAAGTAGTAAAGAAACACAATATTGAAATTATAGAAGCAGAAATAGCATCTTTCGAACATGAAAATGGAATTGTTCAGCAAATTGTTTTCAAAGATGAGTCTAAAATTGATGTCAGAGCGGTGTATTACAGACCAGCAATGGAACAGCATTGTCCTTTGCCGGAACATTTGGGATGTGATATAAATGAAAATGGATTGATTCAGGTTGATTTCATGCAAAAAACAACTATTGACGGAGTATATGCCAGTGGTGACTGCACGACTCAAATGCGATCTGTGGCCTTTGCAGTTTCAACAGGATCTTTTGCCGGTGTTGCAATCAATTCAGCACTTATCAGCGATAAGAAGTGATTTAAAAAAAAGGGAAGTAAATCAAATTTTCAAATTATTGAATTTAAAAACATTGTTTGTCAAATTTAATTTTTAGTTTTGTCTAAATTTAATTTTACAATAATGAAAACATCAATTTTGATATTGATTCTATTTGGTTTACAAATTTCTTATGCACAAAATATAGGTTCGATGTCGGGTTATGTTTCCGGTGAAGGGCAAAAAATGCAGGCCGTAAATGTTCAATTATTGGGCACGAATTATAAAACAGTTACGGATAGTCTAGGATATTATGACTTCGAAAGTATTCCAGCGGAAACGTATAAAATTCAGGTGACTTCGACTGGATTCAAACCAGTAATCCAAAAGATTTCTATTGTTGAAGGACAAAATATGACATTGGATTTTGAATTGGAAGACAATCAAAATGAACTTAACGAAGTTGTAGTTTCTGGAACTTTAAAACCAGTTAAACGATTAGAAAGTGCTGTTCCCGTTGAGGTTTACTCTACTGTTTTCTTCAAAAAGAATCCAACTCCAAGCATTTACGAAGCACTTCAAAACATCAATGGTGTTCGGCCGCAGCTTAATTGTGGGATTTGTAACACAGGTGATATTCACATCAACGGATTGGAAGGCCCATATACTTTGGTTTTGATTGACGGAATGCCAATTGTCAGCAGTTTGTCGACAGTTTACGGATTATCCGGGATTCCGAATTCATTGGTGGAAAGAATCGAAATCGTAAAAGGTCCGGCTTCTTCCCTTTACGGAAGTGAAGCAGTTGGCGGCTTGATCAATATCATTACCAAAAACCCAACGAACGCCCCGATATTTTCTGCGGATTATTTTACAACCAGTTATTTTGAAAGCAATCTTGATTTGGGAATGAAGTTCAATGCCGGAAAAAAAGCCACTTCAATTTTAGGAATAAATTACTTCAATTATGATCAGGTTATCGACAAAGACCACGATAATTTTACAGATGTAACGCTTTCAGAAAGGATTTCAGTTTTTAATAAATGGAGTTTTAAACGAAATCAGAATCGGCTATTTACCATCGCAGCCCGCGGAATGTATGAAGATCGCTGGGGCGGAGATGTAAATTGGGAGAAAAAATTCCGCGGAGGCGACGAAATTTACGGAGAAAGTATTTACACCAAAAGAGGAGAACTGATAGGAAGCTATCAATTGCCTTTTGAAGAAAAACTGATGCTTTCATTCTCCGGAAACGTACATTATCAGGACAGCCGTTACGGAACAACATCGTACATCGCCAATCAAAAAATAGGTTTTCTGCAATTGACCTGGGATAAAAAAATCGGCCGAAATGATTTATTGGCCGGAATCGCCAGCCGTTATACCTATTACGATGATAATACTCCCGCAACCAAAGAAGCCGAAAGTACCTGGTTGCCCGGAATTTTTGTTCAGGATGAAATTACGCTTTCCCCAAAAAGTCAGGTTTTGCTAGGCGCGCGTTACGATTATAACTCCATTCATGGTTCCATTTTTACACCACGATTCGCTTATCGTTTCAAGGCAAACGAAAATTCCATCTTCAGATTAAATGCCGGAACAGGATTTCGGGTTGTGAATTTATTTACCGAAGACCACGCAGCACTCACTGGTTCCAGAGATGTTGTAATTGCGAATAATTTAAATCCCGAAAAATCAATTAATGCAAATCTGAATTATATTCAAAAGATAAATTTTTCAAACGGTACTTTTATCGGAATAGAAACGACAGCTTTTTATACGCGTTTCAGTAATAAAATCATATCAGATTATGAAACGGACCCAAATAAAATCATTTACGATAATATTAATGGATACGCTATAAGTCAGGGAATCAGCACCAATGTTGATGTGAATTTCACAAACGGATTAAAGTTTATTCTGGGTGCTACGGTTTTGGATAATAAAAATGTCGAAAATGGAATTTCAGAAAGACCATTTTTAACCGAGAATTTCACTGGAACCTGGAGTGTTTCCTATAAAATACAGCCCTGGAATTTATTACTGGATTACACCGGAAATGTGTACAGCCCAATGAAACTCCCTTTGCTGACTGAATACGACCCAAGAAATCCGGAATCGCCCTGGTACAGCATTCAAAATATTCAGTTTACCTATTCGGGATGGAAAGATTTTGAAATTTATGCAGGGGTTAAAAATTTACTGAACTTTACGCCAAAGCAGAATAATCCATTTTTGATTTCAAGAGCAAATGATCCTTTTGATAAAAATGTGCAATATGATTCGGCCGGAAAAGTATTGGTAACACCTGATAATCCCTACGGTTTGACTTTTGATACGACTTATGTTTACGGGCAAAATCAGACAATTCGAGGATTTTTTGGATTGCGATATACTTTTAGATAAATATTTAAACACATAGAAAACATAGTTTTTTCTCTTTTTGATTAAGGTTAAAATAAATGACAAATCATTTACACATAGCTATGTGTTTTTTAAATTAGTAAAACGCCTTTTTACGCTCTGAAATATATGTTTCTATGTGTTTAAATAACTTTTTTATTCAGTTACAGCTCACACAAATGAAAAAACTAGCGATGCTTATCTTCTTTTTTGGGATTACTTCATCAGGATTCTGCCAGCTTCAAAACAGAACCTTTGAAGAGATTGAAGCTTTACAACAAATTCAAAACCGAAAAACAATCGTTTTTATCCATACGGATTGGTGTCAGTTTTGCCAGAGAATGAAACAAACGACTTTCAAAAATCAGGAAATCATCCAAAAACTGAATTCTGATTTTTATTTTATTGCTTTTAATGCCGAGGAAAAACGAGATATAAAATTTAATAATCAGACATTTAAATACCAGCCCACAGGAAATAATGTCGGCGTTCATGAATTGGCTTTACAGCTAGGAACAATGAACAATCAAATTGTATATCCGGTTGTATGCGTTTTGAATGAAAAAAACGAAATCATCCTGCAATACAACAGCTATCTCAGTCCATCCGATTTTAAACTGCTTTTAGAAAAGTTGAAAGAATAAATTTCCGTATTTTTGAGGATGAATTCTTCGCAAATCCAACACTTCGACTATATTTTTACCGGAACAGGACTGTCGGCAATGATGACCGTTTACAAAATGGTATTGTCCGGAAAGTTCACAGACAAATCAATTTTGTTGTTGGATGAAAATGCCAAGAAAACCAATGACAGAACCTGGTGTTTTTGGGCTAAAGAAGAAACAATCTGGAATTCTGTTATTTCTAAAAAATGGAATTCGGCATTATTCGCCAATGAAGATTTCAGACGAAATTTAGATTTGGAACCTTATCAATACAATCAAATTCGGGGATTAGATTTCTATAATTTTGTTTTTGAAGCACTTTCGAAACATCCCAATATTACTTTTCTAAAAGAAAAAGTAACCGATATCAACGAACTCGAAACCCATGTTTTTGTGGGAACCGAAGCCAATCGTTATACTGGCGATTATTTGTTCAACAGCATTTACACGAAGGCTTTGGCTTTAAATCAAAACAAATATCCCGTTTTACAACAGCATTTTACAGGCTGGTTTGTTAAAAGTGAAACAGAAATCTTCAATACTGATCAGGCTACTTTTATGGATTTTTCTGTTGAACAAAGAGGAAATACACGTTTTATGTATGTTTTGCCAACTTCCAAAACTGAAGCTTTAGTAGAATATACATTATTTTCTGAACACTTGCTTCCAAAAGAAGAATACGAAAATGAAATTCAGATTTACTTAAGAAACCTGGGAGCTGATCAATATGAAATCACCGAAAAGGAGCAGGGCAGTATCCCAATGACCTGTTTTCCTTTTTGGAAAAAAAATACCAAAAGAGTTCTGAATATTGGAACTGCAGGCGGATGGACAAAAGCGAGCACTGGTTACACGTTTCGAAATTCAGATAAAAAATCATCAAAATTGGTTGCCTTTCTTCAAAATGAAAACCCAAAAATGTCTTCATTTTATAAAAAAAACAAATTTTGGTGGTACGATTTATTGCTTTTGGATATTCTGCATCGCCATAATGAATTGGGAAGTTCCATCTTTTCGTCTTTATTCAAAAAAGGAAATCCGGCTTTGATCTTTAAGTTTTTAGATGAAGAAACGAGTTTGATGGAAGATTTGAAAGTGATTTTAAAATGTCCAAAAATGCCATTTATAAAAGCATTGTTTCGGACTTTATTTAAACACAATCTTGTCATTCCGTAGGAATCTCAAGTGTGTTAGTTTATAAATTTAGATTCCTAATGGAATGACAATTGAACTTATATCAGATGCCATTTTGACTTTCGACTTTACGACTTTCAAACTTTCGACTTTATCAATCTAACTATAACAAAACTTTATACCACAAATTAAGTAGTTGCAACTAAACTTTGTAACTTTGCAAAATCAAAAGTAAAATTTAAAAGATAAAAATATGTATCCAGAAGAAATGGTAAAACCAATGCAGGCTGAATTGACAGCTGCAGGTTTTCAAGATTTACATAGTGCTGACGCCGTAGATAACGCTATCAAAGCTGAAGGTACCACTTTAGTTGTTGTAAACTCTGTTTGTGGTTGTGCTGCAAGAAATGCACGTCCGGGAGCAAAAATGAGTTTAGAAGGAGCTAAAAAACCTGATCACTTAATTACAGTTTTTGCTGGTGTTGACAAAGAAGCGGTTGATGCTGCAAGACAGCACATGTTTCCTTTTCCTCCATCATCGCCTTCTATGGCTTTGTTCAAAAACGGAGAATTGGTTCACATGTTAGAGCGTCACCACATCGAAGGTCGCCCGGCAGAACTAATCGCTGAGAATTTGCAAGATGCTTTTAACGAGTTCTGTTAATTCAAAAGGTTTAAAATTATATGAAGACTGTCTATTTATTTAGGCAGTCTTTTTTATTAGAAGCTATTCCGGCTGTCCGCTATATCTTTCGTGCCGAACCCCGGCACAAAAGGATGCCGCTCCCATCCGGGCTAAAAATCAAAGTATCAAAGACCTCTGGTTTTTCAACGATTTTAAAAACTTAGAACCTTTGCCACTTAGGCGCTTTTTCCTAACTTTGCACCTTCAAAAAAATAATTTCTAAACTTAAAACTGTTTATAGCATGCAACTGTACAACACTTTGAGCGCAGAAGAAAGAGCCATCATGATCGATGATGCCGGTAAACAGCGACTAACGTTGTCTTTCTATGCGTATGCCAAAATTCAAGATCCCAAAAAATTTCGCGATGATTTATTTCTAGCCTGGAATACACTAGATGCCTTAGGCCGAATTTACATTGCCACCGAAGGAATAAATGCTCAAATGAGTATTCCCGAAGAGAACCTGGAAGCTTTCAGGACCACTCTTGAAGCGTATGATTTCATGAAAGGCATCCGTTTGAACGAAGCGGTAGAACATGATGACCATTCCTTTTTAAAATTAACTATTAAAGTCCGTGACAAAATCGTTGCTGACGGCTTGAATGACGAAACTTTTGATGTAACCAACATAGGCGTTCACTTGAAAGCCAAAGAATTCAATGAAATTCTGGATGATCCAAATACCATTGTAGTTGATTTTAGAAATCATTACGAAAGTGAAGTAGGACATTTTAAAAACGCCATTACTCCGGATGTAGAAACTTTTAGAGAAAGTCTGCCGATTATCAACGAACAGCTTCAAAATCATAAAGAAGATAAAAACCTGGTTATGTATTGCACAGGGGGAATTCGTTGTGAAAAAGCAAGTGCTTATTTTAAACATCAGGGTTTCAAAAACGTGTTTCAGTTAGAAGGCGGAATCATCAATTACGCC
>Ga0247810_10001671_pt1 | contig 13527 bp, 10 predicted proteins | sample UWRJL119311C1_FD_179918 | JGI IMG/M metagenome (GOLD analysis project Ga0247810, IMG submission 179918) | Plant litter microbial communities from Arlington Agricultural Research Station in Wisconsin, United States - UWRJ-L119-311C-1 | ecosystem: Environmental > Terrestrial > Plant litter >...
TTCTGTTATTCGAAAGAGAATACACCTGATATCCGCCAGAATCTGTCAAAATATTACGATCCCAGTTCATGAATTTATGCAATCCTCCCGCTTTTTCAAGAATTTCAGTTTGCGGACGTAAGTATAAATGGTATGTATTTCCCAGAATAATATCGGGATTTATATCTTCTTTCAATTCACGCTGATGTACTCCTTTTACAGAAGCAACAGTTCCAACAGGCATAAAAATAGGTGTTTCAATTACCCCGTGATCTGTAGTAATACTCCCCGCTCTGGCTTTTGACTGCGGATCTTTTTGTAATAAATCAAACTTCATCTGTTTCTTTTTTCAGTCGGCAAAGATAGGTTAATTTCAGAGATTTTTAATTAGATAATTTGGCAATTAGAAAATTAGATAAAGATCAACTTGAAACTTGAAACAAAGAAAACTTGAAACTTTAATTTCATTTGGGCGTTCCCTCCGGTCGGGCTATCCGCTGTATCTTTTGCTCCTGAAAATCATTTTTGATTAAGACCAGACATTTGTCACAAAAGGATGCCGCTTCTATCCCTAACGCTAAGTATTTTCATGAAATTCAATAATATCACATAAATCAAATGTAAAAACTACAACAATCAAACTAATAAAGTGTAACATAACAACTGTATTGATTTCTTAATTTTAATCTTATCTAAAAAAGAAATTAATATCAATTTTTAAAACATAGAACTCATGATAAATTCAGAAGAAAGAGATCCTGCAGAACGTTTAGACCAAATTAAAGATGATCAAATTGAAAGAAATCTGGAAAATTTAGATTATCCGGATACCGAAGATATTTACAATCAGGAAGAAAATCTGGAAGACATTGATCCTGAAGGAATTTCAGGAGAAAGAACCATTATCAGTCAGGACGATCACGAATGGAAACAAAACAGTGACAAAATCGGAAACGATTTGGATATCCCGGGCTCTGAGCTTGATGATGAGCAGGAAGAAATCGGATCAGAAGATGAAGAAAATAATTTCTACAGCGAAGCCGATACCGAATAACAAATTTTAAATGATTATTATTTTACAAAAGTCCCTATGGGACTTTTTTTTATTTAGCCCTTAAATAAAATATATAGCATTATTTCTGATTCTGAAATTCTTAAACATTATTGTATTTTTTTCTTCATTAATAAAAAAAAGAATCAAAATGTAACAATTACAGCAAACTAAAGCAAAAAATCATTTGTCATACAGCAAAATAAAAATTACTTTTGCACCAGTTTAACTTTTACATATAAAATGAAGCCTAACACACAACAATTAAGCGATTTAACTATCCAAGTAAGAAGAGATATTCTTCGAATGGTACATGCAGTCAACTCAGGACACCCGGGAGGTTCTCTAGGTTGTACTGAATTTTTGGTAACCTTATACCAAAACATTATGGACCGCAAAGAAGGTTTTGATATGGACGGAATCGGAGAAGATTTATTTTTTCTTTCAAACGGCCATATTTCTCCAGTTTTTTATAGCGTTTTAGCTCGTAGCGGATATTTTCCGGTTTCAGAATTAGCTACTTTCAGATTGTTGAATTCTCGTTTACAAGGGCATCCAACTACACATGAAGGATTACCTGGAGTTCGTATTGCTTCTGGTTCATTAGGCCAAGGTTTATCTGTAGCACTTGGAGCAGCTCAGGCAAAAAAATTAAATGGTGATAATCATATTGTGTACACTTTACATGGTGATGGTGAATTGCAGGAAGGTCAAAACTGGGAAGCAATTATGTATGCATCAGCTAAAAAAGTAGACAACCTAATTGCTACAATTGACCTTAACGGAAAACAAATTGACGGAACAACTGACGAAGTTTTGGCTATGGGAAGCATTCGTGCCAAATTTGAAGCTTTTGACTGGGATGTTATCGATATCACAGAAGGCAACAGTATTGATGCTATATTAGCAGGAATGTCTGAAGCGAAAGCTAAAACCGGAAAAGGAAAACCTGTTTGTGTTTTACTACACACTGAAATGGGTAACGGTGTTGATTTCATGATGCACACCCACGCTTGGCATGGTAAAGCGCCAAACAACGATCAGTTGGCAAGTGCTTTAGAGCAAAACTATTCTCCAGATCAAATCGATTATTAAAAAGGCTTTATGCTTTAAGCAATAAGTTCTATACCTATTGCCGAAAGCCTACTGCATACAGCAAAAAAATAAAATGAAAAAATATACAAATACAGGAAGCAAAGATACCCGTTCAGGTTTTGGAGCGGGAATGACTGAATTAGGTCAAAAAAACGAAAATGTTGTGGCATTATGTGCCGATTTAATTGGTTCATTAAAATTTGATGAATTCAAGAAAAACCACCCGGAGCGTTTTTTCCAAATCGGAATCGCAGAAGCGAACATGATTGGTATTGCTGCAGGTTTAACTATTGGAGGAAAAATTCCATTTACAGGAACTTTCGCTAACTTCTCTACAGGAAGAGTTTACGATCAAATTCGTCAATCAGTTGCTTACTCTGATAAAAACGTAAAAATATGTGCTTCTCACGCTGGTTTAACATTAGGAGAAGATGGAGCAACACACCAAATATTAGAAGATATCGGATTAATGAAAATGTTACCTGGAATGACTGTAATCAACACTTGTGATTACAACCAAACTAAAGCAGCTACTTTAGCATTGGCAGATCATCATGGGCCTGCTTATTTACGTTTCGGTCGTCCGGTTGTAGCTAACTTTACTCCTGCTGACGAACCATTCGTAATTGGAAAAGCAATTTTATTAAACGAAGGAACTGATGTAACAATCGTTGCAACCGGACACTTGGTTTGGGAAGCGCTTATCGCTGCTGAAGCTCTTGAAGCAAAAGGAATTTCTGCTGAAGTAATTAACATCCATACTATTAAACCACTTGACGAGGAAGCAATTCTAAAATCATTGGCTAAAACCGGATGTGTTGTAACTGCTGAAGAACACAATATTCTTGGAGGTCTTGGAGAAAGTATTTCCAGAGTATTAGCATTAAATACTCCTGCTCCACAAGAATTCGTTGCTGTAAACGATAGTTTTGGTGAATCCGGAACTCCGGAACAACTAATGGAAAAATACAAACTAAACAATCAGGCGATTGTTGAAGCTGTAGAAAAAGTTATCAAAAGAAAATAAATTTTGATTTTCTTACTCATAAAAAAAACCTCGAAAATTACTTTTCGAGGTTTTTTTATGATTTTCAAATAAGCTTTATGGCTTAGCTGTATGATGATCTTTATCCAAATGCAATTTACGTCTTTCAGGAGAAGTATAGTCCGGCTCTCCAGATGCAGCAAATGCCGGAATTCCCCTTGGCTCAGTATTTAATTTTTCATTTGTATTTGGTGTTGTCGGATCATCTTCTACATTAAATGCTTCAAATGGAAAGTACTTACTTGGTCCGTAATTTACTTTTTCTCCATCCTCGTTAACAACTTCTCCCACTTCCCCTGTTGGTTTTGTAATTTCTAAAAGGGTTGTATACCCATCACCATCATCATCTATATCTATAAAGTCCGCAACACCATCTCCATCAGTATCATCAATTAACTCAGCTGGAGGATTTGCATATAATTCCTTATTACGAAAATCATACACATAGCCATCACCATTAATATCTTCGTTAATATCTAGAATACCATCTCTATCATGATCTAATCTTTGAATCGCATATAATTTAACACTAAAAACTAAAGGCGAATAAGCAGCGATCTTACCCGATCCCCCTGCATAATAAGCCAAACCAGAAGGCAAAAACATAACACCTGCACCAAAATCACTATACGTTATTGTTCCGTCAGCATTTACCGGATTCGCTTTCCCTGCTTTGAATTTAGGAAAAATCTCTTTCCAGCCATCTATAATTCCGTCTGAACCATCTAAACGAAATGGTCTTCCTAAATTATCAGATGTATCAAAAACAGTCCCATTCAATAAATTCCCTACATAGGATGCATAAATATCATCATAATTACATGGCGCTTCTCCAACCCCCTCATTTAGAACCAAATAATACACTTTGTACGTAATATTATCATTATAAACATCTCTAGTCTGTAAAGGATAAACTTTCTGGTCCCAAATAGATGTTTGAGTTCCCCCTTTCGGAATCTTACTTATCTTTATATCAAAATCTGCTGTTACCTCTTCAATATAATTAGTTTTTAGATATTTTTCAATTGAGTCATTGTCTGCCTTAGATTGTTCTGTATAATCCCTTAACGGAACTGTAACAGTTTTATCATCATCGTCATCTTTATTACAAGAAATGAAGGCTATACTTCCAATTAGTAAAATAAAAAAATATTTAAATTTGTTCATTATTGTTAATTTTTTAGGTGCGCAAGATACAATATTGATTTATTTTTGTAAAGAATTTAACTCCGATTTTAGAAAAATTATGCGAATAGATAAATACCTCTGGTGCGTACGATATTATAAGACACGAAATATGGTTACTGAAGCCTGTAAAAAGAGCCATGTTACCGTGAATGGTCAGGTAGCGAAACCTTCTAAAGAAGTTTTTCCTACTGACAGAATTACATTTAGAAAAGATCAGATTACACAAATTATAACTGTATTAGACATTCCTGAAAGTCGTGTAGGAGCGAAATTGGTCGATATTTACCGAAAAAACGAAACTTCTCCTGAAGCGTATGCTCATCTAGAGTTACTAAAACTCTCCAAAGAACATTATCGCAAAAGCGGAACCGGAAGACCTACCAAAAAAGACCGTAGGGATATTGACGAGTATGGAAATGAAATTTTCGATGAAGAGGAAGGCGTTTAATTAAATTCTAAAATTCCAATAATCTAAAATTCTAAATAGCTAAAATTTGTACTTTAGCAAAAAAATAAATCATGAGCAAAAACATCATCTTAACCAATCAGGAAATTGAACATAAAATAAAACGTATTGCCTATCAGATTTACGAGACTTTTGTTGATGAAGATGAAGTTGTGATTGCCGGAATCGCAACTAATGGATCTATTTTTGCCGAAAAAATTGCTTTAGCCTTAAGCAATATATCAACGCTTAAAATCTCTTTGTGCGAAGTTATCGTGGATAAACAAAATCCTCAATTACCAATACAAACTTCCTTAGCTGTTACAGAATACGAAAACAAAGGTTTGGTACTGGTTGATGATGTCTTAAATTCAGGAACTACATTAATATATGCTGTTCGTCATTTTCTGGACGTTCCTTTAAAGAAATTCAAAACCGCGGTACTTGTTGACAGAAATCACAAAAAATACCCTGTAAAAGCCGATTTTAAAGGAATTTCTCTTTCCACTTCCTTATTAGAGCATGTGCAGGTTATCTTTGATGAAAACGGAGACGATTATGCATTTTTAAGCTAATAGTTCCAAAATATCCCGAACCGTTTCCTCAACTGTTTTATCATCGACAGAAACTTTATGTTGCGCATGGTTATAATAAAAACTTCTGTCGAACAAATGTTTCGCAATAAACTCTTTCATTTCTTCCTCGTCCATATTTGCAATTAACGGGCGTTTGCTTTTGTTATGCACCAGTCTATTATATAAAGTATTAATTGAAGCTTTTAAATAAACTGAAGTAACATCATCTCTTTTTAATAATTCATGATTATTGGCATAACATGGTGTTCCGCCACCTAAACCAATTATACTACTTTCTGCAGATTGAAGTAATTCGACAAACATTTCGTGTTCTAATTTTCGAAAATAAATTTCTCCATGCTGTTCAAAAATTTCATTTATTGATAAATCTGCTCTTTTTTCGATGCATTTGTCTAAATCCAGAAACGGAATATTGGTAGTTTTTGATAAGTTTTGGGCAATTGTAGACTTTCCGCAACCCATATAGCCTAATAATATAATTTTTTTCATTTTAATAAAACCTTATAAACTAAGGCGTTGTGAGATTTGGTTAAAAAAAGACAAATTTATAATAAATTTGCTTGCAAATAATAAAATAAACTCCTTATATTTGCACCCGCGTTCAAGAAACATAATGACTCGATAGCTCAGTTGGTAGAGCACATCACTTTTAATGATGGGGTCCTGGGTTCGAGCCCCAGTCGGGTCACAAATTTTGTGATTAACAAATTAAGTTTCTTGAAGCAATGACTCGATAGCTCAGTTGGTAGAGCACATCACTTTTAATGATGGGGTCCTGGGTTCGAGCCCCAGTCGGGTCACAAAAGGTCGAGTATTAATTTACTTGACCTTTTTTTATTTAAGGCCACGTGGAGAAACGGTAGACTTGCCATCTTGAGGGGGTGGTGCTCGTAAGGGCGTGTGGGTTCAAATCCCACCGTGGTCACATAAAAGCGGAAATCTTTATTTATAAGGTTTCCGCTTTTTTAATTTCAAATTACCAAGCTAAATATATTTTTATATATTGTTTATTAATGAATTATATTTACAAAACCGCAAACCTAAAAACAAGTGCGATTGATGAAATTTAAAAAGATAATTAAATCTCATTTATATTTATAGAATATCCTCCACACCAAAAAGCCTTTCAAAATCTAAACTTTGAAAGGCTTCTAAACAGAATAAATGATTACCTAAATTTATTCCTTAATTAATTTTTCTACTTTGGTTCCCTTCTCAGTAGTAATTCTGATAAAGTAAAGACCATTTGGTTTATTGAAAATATCAAACTTAGCTGTACTATTATTTTCAATTGAAGTTTGAAGCAGCCTTCCCTGAACATCAAACAATTCAATAGATTTTATAGCATTATCACTGCTTACATTTACATTGCCTTTAGTAGGATTTGGATACAATGCAATGCTTTTGTCTATTTCGAAATCTTTATTACCCAAAGATTCAAAAACAGTTTCAGCTTTATTGGTTTCAATTGGTGCATTGTAATCAAAAAAGATATTGGCTGTTTTATCAACCTCATCCCCTTTAAGAAGATCGTCTACTGTTTTAATTTTGAATAAAATATTTCCGTGTCCGCCTACAGGGTTTTTCTTTTTGGAAGTAGAACTAGAAGCTAAATGGATTTTTGCAAAAACAAACTCCACAATATTACCGTGAATAACGGTTTGAGAAGAATGTGATGAATTTAACAGTTGTAAAGAACTAATATCATATTTACTTTCATCAACAGCAATTTTCACTACTATATTCTCCGCTTCATACGTTCCGGTATTTTCAAAATTTACAATATAATGTAAATAATCGCCAATAGCACTCGGAGAAACACTTTCGCCTTCAAGACATGTAATATCATTAGGATCAAATGATCCTACAACGGTTTGATGGTAGGTAAAAGTATTGTCTGACGGTGATTCATCGCCAGCAGCAGGTGTTATGGCTACTGTAAAGTTGAATATATCGCCATTATTTACCGCTGGTATTTCTAATGGTGTATTTACGTTAAATTCAAGATCAATTGTACGACTTTCAAAAGGTAAAAGACCATTATAAGCCCACTCTAAATTATGGGTTGTTTCTGTATCAACCACTGGAGTAGCAGAAAGTAAATCCATTTTTGAATCATCAAAAGCTAATGTAATATTGCCGGAAAGCACTTGATTTCCTTTGTTTTTATAGACAATTTTATACAAGGCATCAAAACCAGGTCTTGCAGGAGTAATTGGAGTGATCACAATTTCTACATCAGGATGAACACCATTGGCAGATAAGCAAAAGTATCGATCGCTTATATTGTAGCCATTATCTGCGAAGTCAACTTTAGCACTTGCAGGTGAAATATTGAAAGCTGATGTGTTTTCTATATTTGGAGTTATAGTAAAACTTCCTGCTTGCGTATAGAATGTAGAAATACCCAGTAAATTAGTAAAAGCAGAACCCGTGGAACTTCCATTACTGATATCGATTCTAATATTTGGGTGCAAAGGATCATTTTCGTTACAGCCGTTATTATTACCATCAAATACGGTATTTCCATTTAGTGTATTGTGTTGTCCACCTGGACTGAAACTACAGTATGAATTAGATACTGTTGTGGTCATTCCTAAAGTATTTAATTGGGTTTGCACAGCTGCTAATTGCATATCATCTGCACAGATGTAGGCTAATCCTGGGTTGCCTGATAAGATTAATTGCGTTTCGTTACTGCCGTTTTTTATTAATAAACTCGTCAGGAGATTATTATCACACAACAAATTAGTAAGCTTAGTTGAAGTGCTTAAATCAAGTGTTACGATTTGATTGCCGCTACAAGCTATTGAATTAAGTAAGGGAGAATTATTTACATTAAGATTTGTAATTTGATTAAATCTACAATCAATCGATTTTAAATTTGGCAAAGCACTAATGTCGATATTGGTTAGTTGATTCATTCTACATTCTAAACCTGAAAGATTTGTCGCAGCACTAAGATTAAGATCTGTAAGCTGGTTGACACTGCAGCTTAATTCTCTTAGAGATGTTAAAGTACTAAGATCAAGATTTATTAGTTCATTTCCGCCGCAATGTAGGTCTATTAGATTTGTAAGACCGTTTAAATTAATAGTGGGAAGTTTATTACCGCTACATTGTAAATAGGTTAATTTGGTTAAATTATTTACATCAAGAGTTGTCAGTTTATTGTTATTACAACTGAAATTGATTAGTTCTGTAAAGGCATTTACATCCAGGCTTGTTAGTAAATTATCACCACAATGTAGTATTCTAAGTTGGTTTAAATCTGTTAGATCTAATGTTGAAAGTTTATTGTTGCTACAATTTAGTCTGGTAAGATTCGGCATGCCCGAAAGATTTAACGTACTTATGGTATTATATGAACAATCCAATTCTGTGATTTTTATCAATCCAACCATGTTTAAATTAGACAGTTGATTGTGAGCATAATTCAAATTAGTAATGTTTGTCAATCCTATCAAATCTAAACTTGTCAATAGATTATACGAGCAATCTAAAGCAGTAAGTTTAGTTAATCCATTTACAACCAGACCAGGAAGACGGTTTTTAGAACATTTCAATTGCTCCAGATCAGTCAGACTATTAACATCCAAAGAAGTAATTACGTTTCCTAATGCTCCTATTACGCCATCAAACCCATAGTTAGAACAGTCTAAATATTTAAGTTTTGTCAATCCAGCTACAGCTAAAGAGGTAATTTGATTCCCGATTATACCTGTTGAAACATGATTAGAACAATCTAAATATTCAAGATTGGATAAACCGGTTAAGTTTAAACTTGCAAGTCTGCTATTGTTGCAATCCAAATGTTTTAAATTGGGAACACCACTTAAATCGATGTTGGTAATTTTGTTTCGACTAAAATTTAAGTCGGTAAGATTTGGTAATCCATTCAAATTTAAACTGGTAAGCTGACTATTACTGCAATTTAATGAGGCAATATTATTTATACCATTCAAGTTTAAACTAGTCAATTGGCTATTGGAACAATTTATTGATTTAAGACTGGTTGCTCCTGAACCATTCACAGTAAAACTAGTTGCAGGACCACCATTCAAATAGATATTAGCCAGAACGCTAAATCCTGTTGTGTTTAATGTTATATCAGGTTGTGATAAATTTAAATTTAAGTTTTCAAGTACAGGAAATCCATTTAGGTTTAAAGTAGCATTTGAACTTGTGTATTGAAAGCTTTTCAGTGTATTTAAATTGGCACCATTGATAATTAAATTATCGGGCAAATAAGAACATTCTAAAGTCTCCAATTTAGTTAAACCATTAAGGTTTAAAGTAGTAATTTTATTTTCTCCACAACTTAAACTAGTCAGATTAGTAGCATTACTTAAATCTAAACTAGTAATTTGATTGTAAAAACAAGAGAATTGATCAAGTTTAGGTAAACTGCTAACGTTAATTCTGGTAAGTAAATTACGATTACAAAATAAAGCCCTAAGATTGGGTAAACCACTCAAATTAAGACTTGCCAGATTATTCGAACCACACATTAATGTATCAAGATTACTTAATCCATTTATAGCAAGGTTGGCAAGTTTATTATTCTCACAAATTAATAAATCGAGATTGGTTAAACTGGTTACATCAAGGTTGGTTAATTTATTATTACTACAACTTAATATTGTAAGATTTGCTAATCCATTTACATTAAGGCTCGTTAGTCGATTATTATCACAAAATAATTGGCTAAGATTAGGAGACGAACTAACATCCAATGTCGTAAGTAAATTTCCCGAACAATTTAATGTGACAAGATTAATTAGAGCACTAACATCAAGGTTTAAAAGCACATTATTACTACAATCTAAATTTTTAAGATTTGTAAAACTCGAAATACCTGTTAAATCAAGAATTGGTGCATTCCAAACTTTTAGTTTATATACAGCTAAAGCTTCACTAGTTTGAATTTCATTATCATTATTGGTATCGATTTTAATTGGAATGCCAGCTGTATTAAAAGCTATGGAATTTGTAGCATCTGCTTCCAGCAATTTAGCTTTGAAATTTGCATCCGGGATAAAAACATTTTGTGCATTTACCATTGCGGTAAATAATAGCACAAACAAAAGTATTTTTCTTTGCATAATAAAATGATTTGGGTTATTCGGTTAGAAAATATTTGTATTGGATTTTAAAGGGAATTGATTAATTCCTGTAATTTTTCTCTTTTACTTTGGGCAATTGGGATATTGGTATTATCAGCCATTATCACATAACCACCATCTGTTTTGATATAGGATTTCAGATAAGACAAATTGATTAAATGTGATTGATGAATGCGTTCAAAACCATGCTCAGAAAGTAGTTCTTCATATTCCTTAAGTGTTTTTGAAATTAAAACCGGTTTGTGGTTTTTGATAAAAAATTGCGTATAATTTACTTTGGCTTCACACCTAATAATATCTGATACTTCAAACAAATGAATTCCGTCGCTTGTGGATAATGCAATCCGTTTAAAATTATCTACTTTTTTCCGAATGTTTTCAAGCAGTAAATCGATGTTTTCAAATGAATTGTTTTTCCCAACGGCTTCTTTTATTTTTAACATTGTATGCTGTAATTCTTCCGGATCAACGGGTTTCAGAATAAAATCCAAAGCACTAAATTTAAATGCTTTCAAAGCATATTGCTCATGAGCCGTAATAAAAACAACATGTGCTTTTAGTTTTCCGTTTATTTTTGAAATTCGTTCCAGAATATCAAATCCGGTTCCGTCAGTCAAATGAATGTCCAGAAAAATTACCTGCGGGCGTAATTTTTCAATGGCGCTAATTCCGGTTTTGACGCTTTCTGCTTCTCCGATAATAAAAATATCATTGGTGTACCGTTCTAAAAGGGCTTTTAAACCTGTTCTTAAATGTTTGTCATCGTCAATTAGTAATGCTGTTATCATTGGCTGTGGTATTATGATATATATTGAACAGGTAAATACAAAATAGCTTTCGTTCCTGTTATTTGTGAGTCTGAATTTAATTCCAGTATTTCAATTCTTGCGGATTTGGAAGTAATGGATTCCATAATCTTTAAGCGCTTCTTTGTAATTTCCAACGCCATAGACTGATGTGCCGTAACCGAATTTTCTTTTAAAAGTTTGGATTCTGATAAACCAATTCCGTCATCTGTTATGGTGCAAATTAATTGTTTGTTCTGCACATCAAAATCAACATTTATTTTTCCTTTTCCTTCTTTTGGAACCAGACCGTGAAGAATAGCATTTTCTACAAAAGGCTGAATCAATAAAGGAGGCAGTCCCATATTAAATTCTACATTTTCACTTGAATTGATTTCAAATTCAAACTTATCAGAAAACCGAAGCTGTTCCAGTTCAAGATAATTCTGCAGGCTTTCGATTTCTTTATCTATCGGAATCAATGAACCTTTGGAATATTCAAGAGTAAGACGCATGAGTTTCGAAAATTTCGATAAATATTTCAAGGCAGAATCAGTTCCATTCTGTACAATAAAACTTGAAATCGAACTGAGACAATTGAATACAAAATGAGGATTCATTTGCAAATGCAGTGCTTTCTGCTCGTATTCGGCTACTTCTTTTTTAAGGGTTAATCTGCGTTTTACCTGCATTCTATTATAAAGTAACAATCCTAAAGCAATCAATAAAAATCCTCCTAAGATTAAAAAAACAACCAGCTGAAATTCTCTTTTGTGTTTTTCAGAAAGTAAGGCTTCTTTTTTCTTATACTCATAATTCATTTCGGCCACCGCAAACTTTCTGCTCGTTTCCTGATTGATGATACTATCACGGGCAATGATGGATTTTTTATAGTGAACCAAAGCATCTTCAGGTTGTTTCAAAGCTTCATACAATTCACTTAACAATTCTTCTGAGTGATACGTTTGATCAAGAACCCCAATTTCCTGTGCATACTCTAATGATTTAGCCGCAGAACGTAGTGCCTCGTCGTATTTTTTTTGTTCTTGTAATAACAATCCAAGGTTGTACAATGCTAGAGAGGCACCGAATTTATTTTGAATTTCTTCATATAAAGCCAATGATTTCTGGTAATATTGGTTTGCCAAAGGAAAATTTTTCTGTTTTGCATAATAATCTCCTAAATAATTATTAAGCAATGCAGAACCACGTTTATTTTCATTTTTCTCAAATCCTTTTTGAGCTTTCTGATAGTATTGAATTGCATTTTGATATTCACCAGTTTCAAAATAAATAACACCAATATTAGTCAACGTTATAGGAGCATTTTGCTCTCCAAGAACGATTTGTATCTTGTGTGCTTCTTTAAGATATTGTAATGCCTTAGGATACTTTTGCTGAGATTTATAAAGAATACCAATATTATTCAGCGTTTTTGAAACACCTTTCAGTTCTTCAATCTGCTGATATAATTTTAGTGCTTTTTCATAATTCTTTAATGATGAGGTGTAATCGCCTTGTTCTGAATACACAACACCAGAACTCGCATAAGAACGTGCCAGACCACTTTTTATTCGCTTTTTATTATTTTCTTTTTGTAATGCGGTTTCAAATTCTGATTGTGCGCTGTTAAAAAATTTCAGGGCATCCGGATAATTTCCAAGTATGATAGAAGCATTTCCTTTGTTTACATAAGCAGTTGCAAGTCCAAAGCGGTATTCTTTTTTTAAACTGATAACCATTGCTTTCTGAGCATACAAAAACGTCGAATCAGGATTAACTTCTTTATATAAATCGGCTAGTTTATTGTATTGATTAACTTTTACTGTATCAATTTTAGTATTCTCCACAATCCTTTTTAAACTATCTATCTGAACATTTTGCGCACTGCAAGTCAAGCAAATAAAAATAAGAAAAAAGAAAATTATTTTACAGAATTTAGGATTCACCTTTTTTGTTTTTGGTTGTTGTGTGACAAATGTATGATATGTTTTTTAGTATCATAACACCAATTATTATTTACAAGGTTCTGATTATTATTTGATTGTTTTGACTTATTGTTGAAGAATTAAAACGAATAATAAAAGGATTAGTTTGTTTCTAAGAAGAAAAAATCCCACGAGATCTTGTGTTTATTATAAAACTTAAAAATCAAACAAAATGATTATTGGTAATCTTTTTTTGATTAAAAAAAAAACATACTTTTACCTCAGAAAA
>Ga0247810_10001673_pt1 | contig 13521 bp, 8 predicted proteins | sample UWRJL119311C1_FD_179918 | JGI IMG/M metagenome (GOLD analysis project Ga0247810, IMG submission 179918) | Plant litter microbial communities from Arlington Agricultural Research Station in Wisconsin, United States - UWRJ-L119-311C-1 | ecosystem: Environmental > Terrestrial > Plant litter >...
ACCCCGATTAATACACACATAATGAAAAGGTTATCAACAGAAAATGTTAGTATCGACTGTTTTTCTTAAAACTTATACTGATAAACTTTTAATAAAGGTTTCGAACACCCCTAATTGCAAATCCGTATAGCCAAAAGCTCTAAGTTTCTCCTTTGTGTTTTGCCTAGAGTAAGATTTAATTTTTTATTTTCGTAGATTATTGGATAGTCTTGTGTTAGCTCACGTATTACAGACGCATCTGAATGCTGAATATGAAAAAGTGGCTGGTTATATCTTGGTTGATTCTATTGTTCTCTGCAATTGGTGCAATATTTTGGTACACCGATTGGGTTTATCAATTACCAACCCCAATTCCTAAAGATTATCATGCAGTAGGTACTGGTAAATTGATTTCGATAAAGTCCTTCGCTAAAAGTGAAGATAAAAAACCTATATTCCTTCATTTCTTTAATCCTGATTGTCCCTGTTCCCGATTTAACATCAAGCAATTTAGCGCATTGGTGAAACAGTATGGGAAAGAGGTCGATTTCAAAGTGGTGGTATTGAGCAAGAAGTACTTCACAGCAAATGAGATCCAACAGAAGTTCGATTTAGCTATTCCTGTTTCCTTTGATGAATCATTGGCCAAGGTTTGTGGTGTCTATTCTACTCCTCAGGCGGTATTACTCGATCAGGATCATCATTTATTTTACCGGGGAAACTATAATGCAAGCCGCTACTGTACCGATGAAAAAACAAACTTCGCCAAAATTGCTTTGGAGGGAATTTTAAAGCGAAAAACTGACTTGAATTTTAGTGCACTTGCACTACAGGCTTATGGCTGCAGCTTACCTGGATGTAGTAATTAGCATTTTTTGTAAACCTATATGATAAAACAAGCAATACCATTTATTGATCAGCCCGCCAAAATGTTAGCGTATAACGTAAAGGAACGTTCAGACGGATTGATGCATTATTTCCTTGCTGTGTATTTCTTATTAGGACTGGTATTTGCCATTTTTTATGATACCTGGCTAATTGCAATTGGGGTTGGGGGCATTTCGCTGCTGGCCTACTACTCTGTTAAGTTGTTATTGCCTTTTTCAGACCTTTATCAATATGTGCTGAGTGCAATTTTGGGCGTTTTTATGGCCCAATATATTTACCAGATGCACGGCCTCTTTGAAATGCATTTTTTTGCTTTTATAGGAAGTGCAGTATTGATCACCTATCAGAATTGGAAGTTACAGATCCCAATGTCATGTGTGGTATTAGTACATCATGCAGTGTTTGGCTACCTCCAGAATTCTGGTTTAGATGAAATCTATTTTACCAAACTGAATTATTTTGACCTCCAGACCTTTATAATCCATATTTTGCTTGCTGTTAGCATCTTTTTCATTTGTGGACTTTGGGGCTTTTTGTTAAGGAAATACAATGAGCAACAGATGGCGCAGACCATACAAATGGCCGAGCTCCAGAAAGAGGCGCTGTTGAGCCAAGAGCGCAAGCATAATGAAGAAGTATTGGCTAAAGCTAATGAACAGCTTAGAGCTTCTAATATGGAGCTAGAGAAGGCTAGAAGTGATGCCGAACAGGCTAACCAAGCCAAAAGTATTTTCTTGGCAACCATGAGCCATGAAATTCGAACGCCGATGAACGGAGTGATTGGAATGGCAACACTGCTAAAGGAAAGTGATTTGACAGAAGAACAGCGAATGTTCACAGAAACCATTAATACCTGTGGTGATACTTTGCTCAATGTAATCAATGATATCCTAGACTTCTCCAAAATTGAATCAGGAAGCATGGAACTTGAGCGAGAAGATTTTAATCTCAGACAGTGCATTGAAGACGTACTGGATATGTTTGGTACAAAGGCCGCCGGTCTTGGCCTAGATCTGGTATATGATATTGATGAAATGGTGCCGGCACAGATTGTAGGAGATCAGCTGCGGCTGAGACAGATCCTGATCAACCTCGTAGGCAATGCCATGAAATTTACGGAAGATGGGGAAGTTTGCGTAGCAGTTAATCTGGAAAATAAACTGAATGAAGGAAGTTTAACCTTAAGGTTTGATGTGAGGGATACCGGAATTGGCATACCTGATGATAAGCTCAACAGATTGTTCAAGGCATTTAGCCAAGTAGATTCATCAACAACCCGTAAATACGGTGGTACTGGCCTTGGTCTTGCTATTTCTGAGAAGCTGGTAAGGTTGATGGGTGGTGAAATAACAGTGAGCAGTGAAACAGGTGAGGGCTCTACATTTTCATTTACAGTACAAACACGAAGCGGTAATAAAGCGCTTACGCCATATATCAATTACGATATGGCTGATCAGGAAGGCAAAAAGATTTTAGTGGTTGATGATAATGCAACCAATCTTACCATATTAAAACGGCAGCTAGAACATTGGAAGCTACAGCCCATATTGGCTGATTCAGGTGAGAAGGGACTTGAATTACTGGCAGCTGGTTTGGATATAGACCTGATCGTTTCAGATATGCAGATGCCTCAGATGGATGGAATTATGTTCGCCGGACATGTTCGTCATTTATACCCAAATATTCCCGTTATTCTGCTCAGTTCAATTGGCGAAGAGTTTAAAGATGACGAAAGAGGTTTATTTGCTTCGGTAATGACAAAGCCTATTCGTCAACATATATTAAGTAAACATATTCTAGATGCCCTTCAGGTCAGTAATCCAGTTAATCGCCAACAAGTTATTACAAAAAAACTGAGTTTAGACTTTAGCCAAAAGTACCCACATGTTTTACTTATAGCTGAAGATAACCTGATGAATCAACATGTAATTGTGGCCACCTTGAAAAAACTGGGCTACGCGCCAGATGTAGCAAAGAACGGAAAGGAAGCATTAGAGGCCGCTCATGAAAAAGCCTATAGTTTAATCTTAATGGATATGCAGATGCCAGTAATGGACGGTCTAGAAGCAACAAACCTGATCCGTAAAACTTTGGTAAAACAACCCGTAATTATTGCACTCACCGCAAATACAATGGAAGGCGATGAAAAAGCCTGCCTAGATGCCGGTATGGATGATTATATCCCCAAACCTATCCGTTTAGATGACCTCATGGATAAGCTAGAGAAATGGTGTGTAGAGGACTAGTATGCTGGTGCCAAAGGCATCCGTTAGGAATAGTTAGGTAGGTCGTAACCCTCCAACCATCCAGCCTTCCAACCCTCCAATTAGTTAAGTCGATAGCTATCGGTGTCGTAACCTTCCAACCTTCAACCTTTCAACCTTCCAACCCTCCAATTAAGTAAGTCGATAGCTATCGGTGTCGTAACCTTCCAACCTTCAACCTTTCAACCTTCCAACGATAAATAAATCACCTTATGGTGACTTTTTGTATCTTTGCATTTAAGCTATGAAAAATATCCTTTATCCACTCGTTGCAGCTCTTTGCCTACTCGCAGTAAATAATGCCGCTGGGCAACAAAAGCTTGATGTTTATTTCGATCACCTTTTTAAAAACCAGAAGTTTATGGGGAGCGTTTCAGTTACCCATAACGATAGTGTAATCTACTCCAAATCGGTAGGTTATGCAGATGCTGATCAAAAGATTGAAAATAATCAATACACCAAATTTCGTATTGGATCTCAAACCAAAACATTTACAGCGGTATTGATCCTAAAAGCAATTGAAGAAAAAAAACTTAAACTTTCCGACAAGCTGTCAAGATATTATCCTCAAGTTAAAAATGCAACTCAAATAACCATTGAACAATTGTTAAAACACCGCTCAGGGATTTTCAACTTCACTGAAATTGAAGACGCACGTGAATGGGAACAACAATATCACACAGAAAAAGAGTTCTTAGCTTATTTTGCGAAAGAGAAAAGTAATTTTGAACCTGGTACAGCTTATGAATACAGCAATACCAATTATGCTTTGCTCGGGTTTATCCTTCAGAAAATCTACAAAAAAACCTTTGCTAAAATACTTGATGAGAAAATTTGTAAGCCATTAAATTTACGAAATACCTATTATACTTTTGAAGTAGATCCTGCTAACAACGAAGCATTTTCTTACAACATTCAAGATACCTATTTAAAAAATGCCAAGGTAAATTTCTCTAACCATCCTGCAAGTGGAGGAATCGTATCAACTGCTGTTGACGTAAGTAAATTCCTTTTTGCGCTCTTCAATAATAAATTGATCAGTGCTAAAAGCTTGGCCATGATGCTTCCTGTTGATAAGGGAGCATACGGATTTGGAATCGAAAAATTGACATTCGCTAACCCCTTAGGTTATGAACATGGAGGTAGAGTGGAAAATTATTTCTCCGATTACTGGTACTTTCCAAAAGAAAACCTAGGTGTTGTAGTTTTGTCAAATGCCATCAATATCAACTTGGGCGATATCAGTACCGTACTATTGAAGTTTGCTTTTAATCAGCAATCCGAATTGCCGAATTTTAATCGCATTAAAGAACTTCCTGATGCCGATTTCACTAAAATTAAGGGAACCTATAATATTAAAGGTGATAAAGAAACAGTAACCATTTCAACTGATGGCCAATATCTGACCTTCCAAAATTCAAGAGCAGGTCAAGACTATGTGTTATTTGAATATAAGGGAAATTATTTATTTAAATATGAAAATATCTCCCTACAATTTTTTCCAGAAAAGAACGAAATGCATTTAGAGCAGGGCAACGAAAAAGAAATGTACACCAAACGATAAAATCTTAGGTCATCTTTTCGATTGTTCTTTCCTTCGCTCTTATACATAGATAATTATTTTAGCGTATAGCCGTTTGAACTTCAGGTAGATGTGAAATAGATATGCTAAACCCTCCATCTTTTTAAACAATCCGATAGATAGATCAGTTAAATAATGAAATATTAAGGAATATGCTTCTTTGCATAGGGTAACTTTTTTAATCATTTATATAGCACCCACTTTATGAGGAAATTAGTTTTAATAGGTGTTGTTCTATCATTATTTACCATGGTGCAAACAAAGGCCCAGGGGCTTGATTTGAAAGGGACTTGGAAAACAACACAAAAGGAAGTTTCGCTAACTGAAATCACTTTCGGCCCAAAAGATAGTTTATTGATGGTGATGGACAGGGAGGTTTTTGGCAGTAAAGAATTTAAATATAACGGTAACCCTGCTACACTAACCTATAAATTAGATTTTTCGGTCAAGCCCGCTCATTTAGATCTGATTATTCAGGAAACTGAAAGCAAAAAACAAACCATTGCTAAAGGCCTGATAATGATTGTTAAACCCGATCTTGTTAAAATCGCATTGAATTTCAGTGACGGTAAACGTCCGACAGATTTTACAGTTTCAAACAGCAGCTTTTTTAAGAAATCCAGTATTAGCATTTAATGAATATTGCTATAAATGATGCTGGTGCTGCACTAATATAAAGCAACGAACGAAAATTTTGCCAATTCCATGAACGTCGTATAACCATCCAACCCATTGACTATTGACCATCAGCTATTGACCTATGAATCTCCCAAAGGCATGCCTTCAGCACAAACTATCAACCATGAACCATGAACGTCGTATAACCATCCAACCCATTGACTATTGACCATCAGCTATTGACCTATGAATCTCCCAAAGGGATGCCTTCGGCACAAACCATGAACCATGAACGTCACGTAAGCATCCAAACAATGAACAATGAACAATGAACCATGAACTATGAACCATATTCATAGCTCATTTGGTTTACCCTTTCCCGTTAGGATAAAAGGCAATAGACTCTCCTGAAGATAATAATTCCAACCTTTTAAGCAGTACGTCGCATCTTGAATACCGAAATCGGTACAACAATAAAGCATGGCTCAGCATCCGTAAATAATAGCTTTGCTTTGTGCAACGAATTAAATTTCGGTTACGGCACATTTTACGTAACTGTATCAGTTATGGAAACGTTCCCATCAATTGAAAACGTTCCCAAGCAAATAATCAGCGGATAACCCAAAGTTTTCAGACCCTCAGCTATTATCTTCGGTCAGTTAACCAAGATCGATTATGTACTCCAATTATTAGCGGCAAATCTAACATTAGTGAAGCTGTTATAGTGATTAATCTAATCCGCAAAATTTAATAGACTAAAATGAAAACCACTGCTAATTTTATGGCGCTAAGCTGCGTATTCTTCATGGCATATTTATCTTTAAGTGTTCGTGCTCAAAAAAATATGCCAGTGCCAGTTTTAGGTAAAAACACAATTAAAGAGGTTATCGCCGCTATGACTCTGGAAGAGAAAACACAGCTGGTGGTAGGGGCGACCGAACTGAAAAAAGCATCCACTAATGAACAGGGAACCACAATAGGTTTTACAGAACAAAGAGTTCCGGGAGCGGCAGGCATCATGGCTGCTATTCCAAGATTAGGTATTCCGGCGCTTGTGCTAAGTGATGGCCCAGCTGGTGTTCGCATCAATCCCAGACGGAAAAACGATCCTAATAGCTACTACGCAACTGCCTTCCCTGTAGGCCTTTCTTTAGCTTCAACTTGGGATCCAGTATTGGTAGAAGAAGTTGGACTTGCCTTTGGAAATGAAGTTAAAGAATATGGGATCGACATTTTATTGGCACCAGGAATGAACATTCATCGCAATCCCTTAAATGGAAGAAACTTCGAATACTATTCGGAAGATCCAGTGGTATCAGGAAAAATTGCTGGTGCTATAGTACGTGGCATCCAAGCCAATGGAGTAGGAACATCTGTTAAACATTTTGCCGGAAATAATCAGGAAGCCAATCGCAATGGGGTAAATGTGGTGGTCAGTGAAAGGACCTTGCGCGAACTCTATTTGAAAGGCTTTAGAATTGCCATTTCCGAATCTGATCCATGGACTGTTATGTCATCATATAATAAACTCAATGGAGTGTTTACTGCTGAAAGTTTCGATTTGCTCACAACCATATTGAGAGATGAATGGGGTTATAAAGGCTTTGTAATGACAGATTGGGGAGGGGGAAGAAACAGACCAGGCATAATTCGTGCGGGTAACGACCTGATCATGCCCGGTAGGCCAGGTCAGTCGGATCTGATTGCAGCCGCAGTTAAAAGTGACTCACTAGACATTCAAGCCTTAGATAAAAGTGTAGAACGTATCTTGAACGTTATACTGAAATCGCCAACATTTAAAAAATATAAATATTCAGATAAACCTGACCTTGCAGCGCATGCTGCCGTTGCTAGAATAGCTGGCGCCGATGGAATGGTGCTGCTAAAAAACAATCAACAGACATTGCCTTTTTCTCCATCCGTAAAAAACATCGCCTTATTTGGCAATGCATCCTATCGCACCATTGCAGGAGGAACAGGTAGCGGTGATGTCAACAGAGCCTATACAATTGCTGTGATCAAAGGACTGGCAAATGCTTCTTACCAACCAAATCAAGATCTTTGGAAAGATTATCGCCGATTTTTCTCAAAAGACAGTACGCAACAAATGGCCGCAGGAGCTAAGTACCCAAAATCCCCTCCCGAAATGATTGCCTCAGACAGCCTGATAAATATCAGAGCCAAAGATAGTGACCTTGCACTTATTACAATAGGAAGAAATTCTGGAGAAGTATACGATCGCGATCTGGAAACAAATTATAAGCTCTTACCTTCAGAAATAGCACAGATAAAAAATGTAGCAGCACAGTTTCATAAGAATGGCAAAAAACTGGTCATCGTCTTAAATATCGCAGGTGTGATCGATATGAAAGAATGGTCAAATGATGCTGATGCTATCCTTTTGGCATGGCAGCCAGGCCAGGAAGCAGGAAATGCTATTACTGATGTACTGAGCGGAAAAGTAAATCCATCAGGAAAATTGACCACAACCTTTCCAGTGAATTACAGTGATGTACCTTCCGCAAAGAACTTTCCCGGCACACCCATAGCTAAACCACTCCGTGTCAATTATGAAGAAGGCATTTATATAGGATATCGATATTATGATACTTTTCATGTTCCAACAGCCTACGAATTTGGTTATGGCTTGTCCTACACTAACTTCATCGTTAAAGATCTGAAGCTTGTAAAGCCTAACGTAAATGGCGATTTTACCGTCAGTTGTAAAATCAAGAATACAGGTAAAAAAGCAGGAAAACAGGTCTTACAACTTTATCTTTCAGCGCCAACTTCTGCAATTGATAAGCCATCCCAAGAGCTTTTGAGTTTTAAGAAAACAAAGCTGTTAAATCCTGGGGAAGAAGAATCGATCACTTTTCAAATTAAAGGTAAAGAGCTAGCTTCATTTAGTAGTGATCTTTCCGAGTGGGTCGCTGACGAGGGCAAATACACAGTTAAGGTAGGTTTTTCATCAAAAGACATACAGCAGGCATCTTCATTTATATTGAAGAAAAGCATCCACACAGAAAAAGTACATCGGGTATTGCAGCCCAACGTGAAAATTGAAGAATTGAAACCGATCGTAAATAAGCCCTAATTTATAAATCAAATTGAATGATTATGACATCTCCCAATGGATGCCTTAGACATAGTCTATAGATCAAATTATCATCAAGTGCTTTAAACTTTGGTCTCTAAGCTTTAAGCTCTATTAACCATCAACCATGAACGTCCAACTAAGCATCCAAACCATGAACCATGAACCATCAACCAATATGACTACTTGTAAAATTGAATTTTATTTACCTATTTTTGTACTCATATAATAACCCGTTAACATTTGAGCCATGTAATTGCGCATTCCATTCCTTCTTAATGAAACTTCTCCGATCTGGAGCGGACGCAATTTTATTACCTTTTATTTTATTTATATCACATGGCTATATCACAAAAATATGGTCGTACTTATCATTATCCGTTTTCGCCGGGCACTACCAGCGATGACCGTATACAGCACGACTATTGGGAATGTTTACAAACAATCCCAAACCTTATACATACCGAAAAACTGGATGGAGAAAATAACTGTCTTTCCAAACATGGCGTATTTGCACGTTCACATGCAGCACCTACTACATCGCCGTGGACAGAAAGTCTGCGCCAGTTTTGGCAACTCATCAAACACGACCTGGGCGATCTAGAAGTATTTCTCGAAAACCTATATGCCATCCATTCTATTGATTACCATAACCTTGACCATCATTTTTATGTCTTCGCCATCCGCGAAAATGAAAGTTGGCTAAGTTGGGAGGAGACAAAATTTTATGCCGCAATGCTTAACCTGCCCACGGTGCCAGAACTGCAAATGGTATCTCCAGGATCCGATAGAATTACCTTTGAAAATAATGTGCTATCCTTAGTTAAAGGAAGTGGCAACCTGCAACCTCATGATGTGGCTACCAAACTCCCCACAACAATGGAAGGCCTGGTTAGCAGAAATGTAGACGGTTTCGCAACAGCAGAATTTTCTAATAATGTCTTTAAATATGTTCGAAAAGGACATGTGAAAACAGATCAACATTGGACCAGAAACTGGAAAAGAGCAACTTTAAACATAGAAAGGAGTAAAGATGTGGACGTTAAGTGAAAATAAAGACTGGACTTTCCTGAAAAATCGCTTTACTTGGGTTGCCCAAATGGATGGAGTACCACAAGATGCTATTTATCATGCCGAGGGTGATGTAGCTATCCATACACAGTTAGTATTAGCTGCGCTGTGCAACGATCCTGAATATCAACAGCTCAATCTACAAGATCAAGAAATACTTTGGGCTGCGGCTTTATTACATGATATAGAGAAATTCAGTACTACCGTTATTGAACCTGATGGGCGTATTACCTCTCATGGTCATGCCCGTAAAGGTGCAATGACCGCCCGTAATATCTTGTATCGAGATTTACCTACACCTTTTATCATAAGAGAACAGATTGTTGGCTTAGTGAGGTATCATGGATTGCCTCTTTGGATTTTTGAAAAACCAGATCCTGTTAAGGCATTGATAACGGCAAGTTTTGAGGTTAATACCAAACTGCTGGCCATCTTGGCAAGGGCAGATGCGAGAGGTCGAATTTGTCATGATCAACAAGAACTGCTTTTCAAAATAGATTGTTTCGAAGCATTTTGCCAAGAACAAAATTGTTGGGCAATACCAAGGCAGTTCTCATCAGCTGATGCACAGATGTATTATATCCAGAACCAGGATACCTATCCAGATTATATACCTTTTGATAAACCCGTCGCTACCGTAATATTGATGAGTGGCTTACCTGGTGCCGGAAAAAATACCTTCATCAGTAAAAATTATCCCGATAATCCAGTAATCGCATTGGATGATATTCGACGTGAAAAAGGTATCCTGCCTACTGATAAAGCTGGAAATGGTAAAGTAGTACAAGAAGCCAAAGAACGAGCTAGGGTATTATTGAGAAAACAGCATCCTTTCATTTGGAATGCAACAAATACCACTAGGCAAATGCGTGCGCAGCTCATCGATCTGTTCACAACCTATAAGGTCCACGTTGAAATTGTATATGTAGAAGTCCCGTACAAGGTGCTGCAGCAACAAAATAACAAAAGAGAAGCTGCTGTTCCCGCGAATGTATTGGAAAAACTAATCGCAAAACTAGAAGTGCCATCACCAACAGAAGCACACCTAGTAACTTATGTAAATGCTTAATATTGCTAGCAATTGTTGACGCTTTAAAAGCAGTCTTAAAAGGCTGCTTTTTTTTATGCTCAATCTTGAATAGCAAGGTCACAGTCGAGGGGAACGGACTCTCGGACTTTCGGACTTTCCGACCCTTTAATTCACGTTAAAAATTCAGATATTTAGCTACAAATCCCTCAAATGAAATTTCTGATCCAAAGCCTTTCCTTTTTGTTGTTAAATACCGTGGTTTTAGCACAAAATAATGTAGAACCTGGTGTTTCCCTAGCCTTAGCTACTTCAAGAAGTGAGATCATCAGTAACATCCAATATAAGCTTGATTTTATCATCCCATTGGATAAAAACGAAGATATCGTTGGTAAAATGCAGCTCACATTTAGCTTGTCTTCGGTAACTCAACAGCTGCAACTTGATTTTAAACAAAGTCCAGACAAGGTCAAAGGCATCAAAGTAAATGGTAAACAGATAGCTGTTGATTTAAGGAATGAACATTTGTTGATCCCACAACAATACCTCCGTCAAAAGGCCAATCAGATTGAAGTCAGTTTTATTGCAGGTAATGAATCCCTTAACCGAAATACGGATTATCTATATGCACTTTTTGTACCAGATCATGCCCGTACCGCTTTTCCATGTTTTGATCAACCTGATTTAAAAGCCAAATTCCTACTTTCATTAACCGTTCCTAAAGGCTGGCAGGTTTTGACAAATGGCAAAGAAAAAGACGTGCTAAATCAGGGAGACAAGACCACCTATCATTTTGCTAATTCAGATGTATTGCCCACTTACCTTTTTTCGTTTACTGCCGGCAAATACCTAAAGGAGCAGCAAACCATAGCTAAACAACAATTTACTTTTTTGCACCGTGAAACAGATTCAACCAAGCTCAGGTTAAGTACAGATTCTATTTTTAGGGCACATGCCGATGCAATCAGTTTCTTGGAAAGCTATACCAAAATTCCTTTCCCATTTCAAAAGGTAGGGTTTGTTGCCATTCCCGATTTTCAGTTCGGAGGTATGGAACATCCCGGCGAAGTGCAATACAAAGCATCAAGTTTGTTTTTGGATGAAGGGGCAACAAAAGATCAGTTCATTGCCCGTTCCAACCTCATTTCGCATGAAACTGCACACATGTGGTTTGGCGATTTGGTGACGATGAAATGGTTTAACGACGTTTGGATGAAAGAGGTTTTTGCTAATTTCATGGCTGATAAGGTGACCGAAAAACTAATGGGTACCGAAACTTTTAACCTTAAATTTTTACAGGACCATTATCCAGCTGCCTATGGTGTAGATAGAACATTAGGTGCAAATCCAATCCGCCAACAATTAGATAACTTACAGGATGCCGGCTCAATGTATGGCAATATCATTTACCATAAGGCACCAATTATGATGCGACAGTTGGAACTCCTCATGGGAAAAGAAAATTTCAAACTGGGCATTCAGGAATACCTTAAAAAATATGCCTACAACAATGCTACATGGAATGACCTCATTTTCATACTAAGCAAATATACCAAGACAGATCTTTATCATTGGAACAAAGTCTGGGTAAATATGCCCGGAAGACCTGTATTTGATTACAAGATCAGCTATGCTGGAAACAAGATCAGTAGTTTAAACGTGACACAGCACGCCGAAATGGGAGGAGGAAATTTATGGCCACAGGTATTTACCATTAACTTGTTTTATGCCAACGGGCGAAAGGATTTGCCGGTGAATATGGAGACAAAGGAAATGCTGATAACTGCCGCTAATGGACTAGACAAACCTCTTTTTGTACTGTTTAATGCCGATGCAATAGGTTATGGTCTTTTTCCAATCGACCACGAAATGGGGCAGTATATGTTTAAACTTGAAAAACCTTTGCAACGTGCAACTGCATATATCAATGCTTATGAAAACATGCTCTCAGGTAAAACGTTCCAGCCATTGGCCTTGTTAAATCTTTTTACAAAAGGAATTGGTATTGAGAAAAATGAGATGAACCTCAAAATGTTAACCAGTTACATCAATACCATTTACTGGAGTTTTATTTTGCCAGAAGATCGCTTGGCAATGAGCCAGACATTAGAAGAATTGTTATGGGAAGCCATGCAGCAAGAATTCTTGCCCAACAATAAAAAGATTTTGTTTAAAGCCTATCAAGAAATATACCTGAGCAGCCAAGCTGGAGCTAGTATTTACAAAATCTGGAAATCACAACAATCACCTGTAGGTATTCGCTTAACAGAAGATGATTTTACCAGTTTAGCTTTAACCATTGCCTTAAAAAGTGATCCGCCAACTACTGTTTTAATGGTGCAAAGAGATCGTACAACTAACCTCGAACGTAAAAACCGATTGACCTTTTTAATGCCGGCTTTGAGCACAAATGCAAAAGAAAGAAATGATTTTTTTAACAGCTTGTTAGATCGAAAGAATAGAACTAAAGAAGCATGGGTAAATAGCGGTTTGGCCTATCTTAACCACCCGCTTAGACAACAGACCTCAATTGTTAATTTGCCTAAAAGTCTACAGATTTTAGAAGAGATCCAAAAAACAGGAGATATCTTTTTTCCACAATCTTGGTTGGCTTCCATATTTGGTACTTATCAAAGTGCCGAAGCTTATCAAATAGTGACCGATTTTCTGAAAGCAAATCCCAACTATAACCAAAAGTTAAAAGGGAAGATTTTACAGGCAACCGATAACCTTTACAGAAGCCAAAGCATTGTCGGAAAGAAGCTTAAAAACTAAAAGCCTATCAATCAAACTAAAAATAACAAGATGTTTCCACAGTCGAGATTTGCAATCTCGACTGGTTGAGCTACGGATTTGCACTGTCTAGCTAAGCGTTCTAGCAGTAGAGATTGCAAATCTCGACTGGTTGAACTACGGATTTGCACTGTCTAGCTAAGCGTTCTAGCAGTAGAGATTTGCAATCTCGACTGGTTGAACTACGGATTTGTACTGTCTA
>Ga0247810_10001676_pt1 | contig 13510 bp, 12 predicted proteins | sample UWRJL119311C1_FD_179918 | JGI IMG/M metagenome (GOLD analysis project Ga0247810, IMG submission 179918) | Plant litter microbial communities from Arlington Agricultural Research Station in Wisconsin, United States - UWRJ-L119-311C-1 | ecosystem: Environmental > Terrestrial > Plant litter >...
TGTAATTACCGGTTTTGCCGGAACAACATTACAGCCTAACTCAGGAGCACAAGGAGAATATGCTGGTTTAATGGCTATTCGTGCTTACCATTTATCAAGAGGCGATAGTCACCGTAATGTATGTTTAATTCCTTCATCAGCTCATGGAACCAATCCTGCTTCTGCAGCAATGGCCGGAATGAAAATCATTGTTACAAAAACAACTCCGGAAGGAAACATTGATGTAGAAGATTTAAGAGAAAAAGCGATTGAACATAAAGATGATTTATCTTGTTTAATGGTAACGTATCCTTCTACTCACGGAGTTTTTGAATCTTCAATTATTGAAATCACTAAATTAATCCACGACAATGGCGGATTAGTATATATGGATGGTGCTAATATGAACGCACAAGTTGGATTAACAAATCCTGCTACAATTGGAGCTGATGTTTGTCACCTAAACCTACATAAAACATTCGCTATTCCACATGGTGGTGGCGGACCTGGAGTTGGACCGATCTGTGTGAACGAAAAACTGGTTCCATTTTTACCAACAAACCCAATCTTAAAAGTAGGCGGCGAACAAGCGATTACAGCGATTTCATCTGCACCTTACGGATCAGCTTTAGTTTGTTTAATATCTTATGGCTACATCACAATGATGGGTGCCGAAGGATTAAAAAGTGCTACAGAACACGCTATTTTGAATGCAAATTATATGAAAGCGCGTTTCGAAGGACACTATCCAATTCTTTATACTGGAGAATGTGGAAGAGCAGCTCACGAAATGATTTTAGATTGCCGTTCATTCAAAGAAAATGGAATTGAAGTAGGCGATATCGCGAAACGTTTGATGGATTATGGTTTCCACGCTCCCACGGTTTCTTTCCCGGTAGCAGGAACTTTAATGATTGAACCAACTGAATCTGAGGATTTAGCTGAATTAGATCGTTTTTGCGATGCTCTTATTTCAATTAGAAAAGAGATTGATGCTGCAATAGCTGATGATAAAAACAATGTATTGAAAAATGCACCGCATACATTGGCAATGTTAACTACTGATAACTGGGCTTTTCCTTATACGAGAGAAAAAGCGGCTTATCCATTAGAGTACATTGCTGATAATAAATTCTGGCCATCAGTTCGTCGTGTAGATGACGCTTATGGTGACAGAAACTTAGTTTGTTCTTGTGCTCCTATCGAAGCGTATATGTAAGAGTAAGAAAAATGTTAAAAAAAAATATAAAATGTCTCGATTCGTCGGGACATTTTTATTACTATTGTAGGAGAAATCAAACTTATCAATTTGCTCCCAATTGAAAAAATTAACCTGCTTCGTATTTTTACTCTTTTTCGGAATTGCCCAATCTCAAAATAAAGGATTTGCCTATAATCCTTCTAATCCAGATTCTGTAGAAATTTATATTTCTAAAATTACTACTAACAGGATTAAAGCTTTTGACACCTCTCATCAAAAAAAGGCAAAAGAAATTCTTGAAGAAAGAAAAAAATCTTTTCTGAAAAGCATTAAAGACAGCTCTTTTATTTTTGATAAAAGCATTGACAAGTACCTTCAGAATATCCTAACAGAAATATACCGTTCCAATCCTCAAATTGACACTAAAGATTTTTACTTTATCATCAGCAAATCTTTGGTTCCAAATGCTGCCTGCTACGGAAACGGCATCTTTACCGTTAATTTAGGATTATTCAATCTCGCCGAGAGCGATGATGAAATTGCTTTTGTAATGTGTCACGAATTATCTCATTATATTCTTAAACATAATGACAAATCGCTACAGGATTATATTCAAACATTTAATTCTAAGGAGACCAAACAAAAAATAAACAACGCCACTAACATAAAATACGGACGAAGAGCAGCTGTAGCTTCATTGTTAAAAGACTTGAAATTCAATTTCATGAAATACAACAGAGCTGCCGAAATGCAGGCAGATTCCCTTGGTCTTGTATTATTCAATAAAACAAAATACAGCAAAGAAGCTTCTGTTTCAATGCTTAAAAAACTGGATTCCTGTGATGAGATGATTTTCAACAGTCAAACCAATTTAAAACAGAACTTCAGTTTCACAGAATATCCTTTTAAGGAAACCTGGATACAGCAAGAAGAGAAACTATTTGATACTGATCAAAGCGTTAATGACCTTGCGCTTGACAAAGATTCTCTCAAAACACACCCTGATATTCCTTTTCGAATAGAAAATATTTTAAAAAATCAAAAATTAAACGCTTCAAATCTCACGAAGGACGGGCTTGAATCCATCAAAAAGAGAATATCTGAAAACAGTATACAAATCTATTCTGACAATTATAAATTAGATATCGTTTTATATCAATTATTATCCCTGCATGAAAAAAAACTGATAGACGATCAAACTTTTAACACTGCGATTACATCCTTACTCAGAAAAGTCTATGTTTTAAAGGAGACTCATGTTTTTGGTAAATACGTAGATCCTGTAAATGCCTTTTCTGAAGAAAAACGCCTCAACGAAATCAGGCTTTTTCTGGGCAATCTTGAACTCAAAAACATTAGAAAAATAGGACTTTACTTTTGTCAAAAAAATGAAGTCGCCTCTAAAGAAGACACATTATTTCAGGACAACTTTGCCTTCTTTAAAAAACTAAATCAAAATTAACCAACAAAAAACAACTATGAAAAAAGCCAGTGCGCTATTCCTAATTTGTCTTGCTGCAAACCTATCCTTTGCCCAGACAAAAAAAATCGATGAGGTGAACACCTTCAAAGTAAAAAATTCCGGATCCATTTTAAACAAAGAAAATGACGTTGACGGTTACTATTTTTTCTACGAGTTAGATAAATTAAAAAAGGGTGATCGCGAATTTGCTATTAAAATCCTCGACAAAAACCTAACCGAAGTTGCCCAAAAAACATACATTGACAACAAGAACACTTTTCTTATGAAAAGTAGTTTTAACAATCAACAAATGATGTTTGCACTGGCAAATTACAAAGAGAAAAAAATCAGCTTACTGATGTTTGATAAAAAAGCATCACAAATGCCGGCAATAGACATTCCTCTTGAAAGCAAAGAAGTTAAATACATACAATATTTACAGCAAACAGGGGATTTCAATATCATCTTTCCTGTTGAAAACAGAGGGTTTCTTTTTAACAAATTAGAGGACAACAAAAAAATCGGATATTCTTTAAAATACTACCCGACCGATGGCGGAAAAGGATGGGAATACAACTCTCCTGAAGAATCTAAAGAAATTGTTACCATTAATCCTATTGAAGCAAATGACAAATATGTTGTAGCGATAGAAATGGCAAAATCCAGCCTATTATCCCGAAAAATAATTGTAAGAACAAAAGTTCTTGACATCAATACCGGTGCTTTATTATTTGAAAAAGAATACAGTAAGAACAGCAGGCCAAAATTAATCACAAATGCTTTCCTTGACAAAGACAATAATTTGCTTTTAATGGGTGAATATTTTAAAGAAGGTGACAATATTTTTGACGATAAAAGTTTAGGTTTATCTACAGAAGTAATTGACGCAACTGGCAAAACTTTATATGAGAATTTCATCAGTTGGAAAGATGACGTTGCAAAAATCGCCAAAGTTGACGGTAATTATATTCAGGACAAAGGATATATTTATTTTCATAATATAGTAAGAACAAAAAATAACGATTATTATGCCATTGGCGAATTTTACAAAAGGACAGCTAGTGCAAGCGGTATTGCAATGGCTGCTTTAGGTGGAGGAAATTCTGTAACACAGCTTACCATTACCAATTCAGTAATATTCAAATTTAGCCCTGACTTTAAATTGCTTTCTATCAAGGAATTTGAAAAAGGAAAATCAAGAGCACCAAGTTTAACTGATTTTGGAAGTCCGCAGCTTAATGCTCATGCTCTGGAAGCTTACGGTGCGTTTGATTACGAGTACACTCAGATTGATAAAGCAAACGATAGATTTTATGCCTGTTTCATAGACTACGAAAGAATAAAAGGAGAGAAAAACAAAAATGCTTTCAAAACCATTATTTACGATGAAGGCGAATTGTCTGAAGACAAAATTTACCTGCAAAGCGAAAACAAGGAATTTAGAGTTTTACCTGCAAAATTAGGGCACGTTTTATTATTAGAATACGACAAAAAACAAAAAAGTATTGACCTGCATCTTGAAAAATTAAACATAAAATAATTACTAGAGCCACTTTACGTGGCTCTTTTTATTAATAAAAAATTAGGACCTTAAATGAGGTTCAATCGTTTGAAATCTATCTAAAATTAAAAAATCATTAAAAAATAATCAAAATATCTTCTAAAAAATTACTATTTGACAATTATATGCATGCATAGTAATTTTTATGATTGAAATAATTTATTTATTTATAAATTAGCCTTGAATTTTTTGGAAAAAGAACTAATGAAAATAAAAATAATAGGCATAGGAAGTTATATTCCACAGAAGGAAGTTAAGAATACTGATTTTGACAAACATGTTTTTTTGAATGAAGACGGAACTCCTTTTGGCTATCCGAATGAAACAGTAATAAAAAAATTTAAAGGCATTACCGGTATTGAAAATCGCCGTTATGCCGAAGACAATCACATCACTTCTGATTTGGCTTTTTTTGCTGCAGAAAAGGCAATTGCCAACGCAAATATTGACAAAGAGTCATTGGATTATATCATTTTCGCCCATAATTTTGGTGATGTAAAATGTGGTACAAATCAATCAGATATGATTCCGAGTTTAGCAACCCGTGTGAAACATAAACTGGATATCAAAAACCCTAAATGTGTGGCTTATGACATTCTATTCGGCTGTCCGGGCTGGATCGAAGGAGTTTTGCAAGCCAATGCTTTCATTAAATCCGGAATGGCGAAAAGAGTTTTGGTCATTGGAGCCGAAACCTTGTCGAGGGTGGTTGACGATCATGACCGTGATTCTATGATTTATTCTGATGGTGCGGGCGCTTCAGTTTTAGAAGCTTCAGATGACGAAGCCGGTTTGTTATCATACGAAAGTGCTACTTTTGCAAATGATGAAGCTAATTATTTATACTTCGGAAAATCATACAATCCAGATTTGGATCCCGATATCAAATACATTAAAATGTATGGCCGAAAAATTTACGAATTTGCATTAAGCCAGGTTCCAAGCGCCATGAAAGAATGTTTAGATAAGAGTGGAATTGCTATTGATGAGGTCAAAAAAATCCTGATTCACCAGGCCAACGAAAAAATGGATGAAGCCATAATCGCCCGTTTTTACAAACTATACGACAAAACGCCACCTGAAAACATTATGCCAATGAGCATTCATGATTTAGGAAACAGCAGTGTTGCAACCGTACCAACATTATACGACCTTTTAATTCAGGGAAAAATTGAGAATCATGAAATCAACAAAGGCGATGTAGTAATTTTTGCTTCAGTTGGAGCAGGAATGAATGTTAATGCATTTGTTTACAGATATTAATTTCAGGAGCTAATCCAGCTGTACATTACAAGTCCACACTTAAAAAATGTGTTTTTTTACGCCTTAAAAAAGCTTCTTTTAGTCGCTTCTTTAAACCTATAAAAACTACACTTTTTAAGTCGTGGGCTTTTCATTTCCATCTGGGCTAAAAAACTCTAAAAAAAGAAGATAACTTTGTATCTTTGCGACCTAATTATAAAATTAAGAACGATAGTCTGCTTCGTTCCCTTCAATAGCTATGTACGAAAAAACGTTTCCAAATAAAAGATTCAAACTTACTTTAGAGTTTTTACAAAAGCATATCAAAACTTCTGAAACAATCCTGGATTTAGGAGTCGAAAATCCGTTTTCAAAAATTATGAAAGAAGCAGGATATTCAGTAAAAAACACCACTGGAGAAGATTTGGATTTAGACCAAAACGTTTTAAAAACAGATAATCAGAATGTTGTAACCGCATTCGAAATCTTCGAACACTTACTAAATCCGTTTACGATTTTAAACGAAATTCAATCCGACAAACTTTTGATTTCGATTCCGATGCGTTTGTGGTTTTCTCCGGCATATCGTTCCAAAACGGATATGTGGGACAGACATTACCATGAATTTGAAGATTGGCAATTAGACTGGCTTTTAGAAAAAACAGGCTGGAAAATTATCGACAGACAAAAATGGACCAATCCCGTAAAAAAGTTTGGTTTGAGACCTTTTTTAAGAAGTTTCACCAACAGATATTACATCGTTTACGCAGAAAAAATTAAGATTTAAGATTGTAGATTAACGAATGCTGATTTGTGATTGTGATAATGGATTTAAAAATCTAAAATCAAGAATCGTTATCTTCATTCAAAAATATTTTAAATGAGATATTACATTGTAATTCCCGCTCACAACGAAGATAACCTTATTGGTTTAACTTTACAATCTTTGGTTTCGCAAACTGTTTTACCTTCAAAAATTGTGGTTGTAAACGACAATTCTACAGATAAAACAGAGGAAGTTGTTTTGGGCTTCGCCAAAGACAATCCGTATATTTCTGTTGTAAACAAAACTTCAGATGCGATTCACATGCCGGGAAGCAAAGTAATTCAGGCTTTTCAGAAAGGTTTTGAAACTTTGGATTCTGATTATGATATTATTGTTAAAATAGATGGAGATTTAATTTTTCCTCCTAATTATTTCGAAACCATTATCAGACACTTTCAATCTGATCCCAAAATAGGAATGGCCGGTGGATTTTGTTACATCGAAAAAAATGGTGATTGGGTTTTAGAGAACCTAACCGATAAAGATCATATTCGTGGTGCACTTAAGGCATACAGAAAAGAAACTTTTCAGCAAATTGGTGGTTTAAAACCTGCTATGGGTTGGGATACCGTTGACGAATTACTTTGCAAATACTATGATTGGAAAATAGTTACCGATGCTTCTTTACATGTAAAACATCTAAAACCAACAGGAGCCAATTACAACAAAACAGCGCGTTACAAACAAGGAGAAGCTTTTTATACACTAGGATATGGTTTCTGGATTACGGCAATTGCTTCAGCAAAACTGGCGATGATGAAGAAAAAACCACTTCTTTTTCTGGATTATATCAACGGTTTCTGGAAAGCCAAAAAAGCAAAAACTCCCTTGTTGGTCACAAACGAGCAAGCTAAATTTATTAGGAACTATCGCTTTCAAAAAATGAAACAAAAGTTAATTTGATGCGGAAAACTATCGAAAAAGGGTAACTCATTACCCAAAACTCATAACTTCTTTTTACCTTAGCCAATATTTCAAAAACTATGATGCTAATTCGTTATTTATCTCAAGTAGGAAGATATTTTTTAATGTTGAAAGAAATTTTTAATAAACAGACCAAATGGCCTGTTATGAAAAAATTGATTTTCAAAGAAATCGATGATTTAATTATCGACTCACTTGGTATCGTCTGTTTTATTTCTTTCTTTATTGGTGGTGTTGTAGCCATTCAAACCGCTCTAAACTTAACTAATCCTTTAATTCCAAAATATTTAATTGGTTTTGCTACCCGTCAATCGGTAATCCTGGAATTTGCCCCTACTTTTATTTCGGTAATTATGGCCGGTAAAATGGGATCTTATATCACTTCGAGTATCGGTACCATGCGTGTTACGGAACAAATTGATGCATTGGAAGTAATGGGTGTTAATTCATTAAATTATCTTGTATTTCCAAAAATAGTAGCTCTATTAATGTATCCTTTTGTCATTGGAATCAGTATGTTTTTGGGTGTTTTTGGAGGATGGCTTGCTTGTGCTTACGGCGGATTTTCAACGAGTCAGGACTTTATTCAGGGAGCGCAGATGGAGTTTATTCCGTTTCATATTACCTATGCTTTCATTAAAACCTTGATTTTTGCCATGTTGTTGGCAACAATCCCTTCCTTTCATGGCTATTATATGAAAGGCGGTGCACTTGAAGTGGGTAGAGCCAGTACGGTATCGTTTGTATGGACATCTGTTTGTATCATTCTTTTTAATTATATATTAACTCAATTATTATTAGGATAATGATAGAAGTAAAAAACATAGAAAAATCATTTGGTGACACTAAAGTTTTAAAAGGTGTTTCGACCGTATTTGAATCCGGAAAAACCAATCTGATTATTGGACAAAGTGGATCCGGAAAAACGGTTTTATTAAAGACTCTATTGGGAATTCATACTCCGGACTCCGGAACAATTGAGTTTGATGGACGTATTTATTCTGATTTAAATCCGGATGAAAAAAGAGAATTGAGAACTGAAATCGGAATGGTTTTTCAGGGAAGTGCCTTATTCGATTCAATGACTGTTGCGGAGAATGTTGCTTTTCCATTAAGAATGTTTACCAATGATAACAGGGCCAAAATCAAGGAACGTGTTGACTTTGTTTTGGAAAGAGTAAACCTGGTTGATGCACATCAAAAATTACCTTCAGAGATTTCGGGTGGTATGCAGAAACGTGTGGCCATTGCCCGTGCTATTGTAAACAATCCAAAATATTTATTTTGTGACGAACCTAACTCAGGTCTGGATCCTAACACTTCAACTTTGATTGATAACCTGATTAAAGAAATTACCGAAGAATACAATATCACAACCGTAATCAATACGCATGATATGAATTCGGTAATGGAAATTGGAGAGAATATCGTATTCCTGAAAAAAGGACTAAAAGCCTGGCAGGGAACTAAAGAAGAAATCTTTAGAACTGATAACAAAGACATTGTTAAATTTGTTTACTCTTCTAATTTATTTAAAAAAGTACGAGAAGCTTATTTGAAAGGATAGACTTTTTTTTAAATTCCAATAAAAATCCCAAATTCCAATTTTATAGCTGGAGTTTGGGATTTTGCATTTTAAAATTCGTTGCATTAATATTGCTTACTCCATCCAAATCCAACAGAAACTGCTGCTCCTACAAAACTTTGTTGGGCTATATTTCCAAAAATCTTTAAACCCACACTTGGAATTAAGGCATTGAATATTATTTTATCTCTCCTTTTAGGATAAAACCATTTAAAGTTGGCTTCTATAGGCACACCGTAAAAATTTCTATAAGTATCATAACGGTTCCCTTCAGAATCTCTAATTTCCAATTCTAATTTATTGTAGCTGACTCCAGTGGAAAGACTATAAGAATGACTTGATTTTACCCATCGTACACCATACAATACGGCATATTCCTGAATATATTCTGTTTTAGAATAGAGGGGTACCGGAAAAATTGGAATTATTTCTTCCTTTTTATATCCCGTGATATCTGTATATCTAAAACTAAAGAGACTTTTTTTGTATTGATAATTCATTTCGAAACCACCGGCAATACCAAAATTTTTAATTGCTGAAAAACCTCCAAACATTTCCGCGTAAATTATCGGATTTGACCCTTTCACATCACTATCGGACATTGGTTGTGACTGCATGGTATTAATAAAAGCAAATAGAAATACAACTTTGAGTAGTTTTTTTATCATAAAATGTAAAAATTAGTAGGTAAATATCAAAAAACCAAATGAATAAAAATCAAAAAGCATATTATTTTTTGATTAAAAATATAAACTACTGAACAACTTCGGATTTCTAATTTCCCGAATAATTGGAATTTGCGATTTTTTATTGAATATTGATCAACTCCACCTCTGCATTGGGATTAAAAAGATACGTTCTTCCCGAACTGATTTCTATGCACTCAAAACGTTTTGTCCGGACGGCTAATTTCTTGAATATTTTACCATTTTTAATTCGGAAGACACTTCCATAGGGAATTTCGAAAATGTAGTTTTTATCATTCTTTGCATCATATTGTTTCAAGGCCAAAGACAAAGTAGTATCAGTATCACTGCTTGCCGAAGGATTTTTAAAATGCCTTGCCAATAAAGGAAGTAATTGACCCGGGAAAATTTCCGGGCGTATAAAAGGTACCATCATCCGCTGAAATGTAAGTTTCCACTCGTTCCCATGTGGCTTAATATTTCTTCCAAACTTTTCAAAAGCCACCAAATGCGAAATCTCATGAATCAACGTAATCAAAAAACGATATTTATTCAAACTCGCATTTACCGTGATTTCATGTTTGCCACTCGGTCCTCTCCTGTAATCACCATGACGCGTCTGACGTTCATTGACGATTTTAAGATGCACCTGATTGGCAACTATCAAATCGAAAACAGGTTTTACTGCATGTTCGGGTATATATCTTGCGAGTGTTTCGTTCAAGTCTGTTAAATGTTATTTGTTAGAAGTTAAAAGTTCTACTATTGGATTTGAAATTTACCTAAGGATTAGTAGATGAAACCTCCAAGACTTTACCATTAAAATATTTATTTCCGTTAAGCGTAAAATCATAAATATAAGTTGCCATTCCTTCTGCGGAAATTGGGGCTAGATAACCCGGAAAAGCTTCATTTAGCATTTCAGTCTGAACTGATCCTAAAGCCAGAACATTAAACGAAATACCTTTTTCTTTGTATTCTTCAGCGAGTAATTCAGTTAAAGTACTTACTGCTCCTTTACTTGAACTATATGCTGCAAGACCTGCAAATTTCAAACTTCCTCTTACACCACCAATAGAACTGATTGTTACAACATGACTTCCTTTTTGGAGATACGGCAAGCAAATTCGGGTAAGATTTGCCACAGCAAAAACATTCACCTTGTAAATACTTTCAAAATCTGCCTGAGTGGTTTCTGCAAAAGGTTTCAATAATAAAGCGCCTGCATTATGCACGACAGCATCTACTTTTTTCCATGTTGAAGAAAGAAAATCACTTACAACATCCAATTGTGATTCATCTGCTAAATCAACTGAAAGACAGGTAACATTTTGGTGTTCTAAAAGTGCTTGTGGCGTTTTTCTGGAAATGGCTAAAACCTGATGGCCTGTATTTGCAAACTGCAAAGCTAATTCATAACCAATTCCTCTTGAAGTTCCGGTGATAATGATATTTTTCATAAGGCAAAAATAAACAAATCTTATAAATAGAACTCTTATTTAGCCATAGTAATTTCCTTCGTTGGAGTTGTTGCAATTTGTGTCACAGCTGGTAAAAATTCCTGAATAAATGCAGTGATATGAGGAATATCCATTACCTTAAACTCATCTGAAACATGGTGATAAAACTCAAAATTCTCAAAATCAAAAGTGCTTATTGACTGGCAGGGTTTCTTGAAAACATCATAAAACGAATAATTATCAGAACGATAAAAAAGTTCATATTCGGCTTCTTTGGGTAAGAAACCAATAGTGTTTTTCCCTGTATACTGATTAATTCTTTCTGCCATATTCGACTTATCAAAACCCGTAATATAAGCCAGATAGTGCCTTTTCATTGGCACACCAATCATTTCAATATTTAATTGGGCATATAGATTAAAATTTTGTTTTTCAAGTTTCTGCACTAGACTTTTAGAACCTAAAAGTCCTTTCTCTTCTCCTGCAAAAAACACAAAAAGAATACTTCGTTTATTCGATTTTGTTTTCGCAAAATATTTAGCCATTTCTGCCACAGCGGTTACTCCGGAAGCATCATCGTTTGCACCATTATTAATCTGATCATCCTGTTTATTTTTTACTAAACCAATGTGATCATAATGCGCGCTTAATACAACAAATTCTTTTTTGAGTTCCGGATCAGTACCTTCTAAAACCCCAACGATATTAAAGGCTGGTGTTTTAAAATTAGTAAGGGTATCACGATAAGTACTGAAATAAGGATTCACGTTATTTTTCTTTAGAAAATCTTCAAGAAAAACAGCTGCTTTTTCAATTCCTCTTGTCCCGGTCTCCCTACCTTCCAACTCATCCGAAGAAAGATATTTCAAAAATTCCGAAACTTCAGATTCATCGACCTTATAAGTAATTTCAATAGGTTTTGAAACCGATTTTGCATTGTCATTTACTTTAGAAATACTGGGTTTACAGCTTAATAAAACTAATGGCAGAAGAAAATATAGATATTTCATATGTATATGATATTAATTAGATGTTTTAAAGTATAATTGTGAAAAGTAAAAAAAATAATCGTAAAAAAAAACCCTTTCAAAGCTAAAAAAGCAGAAAGGGTTTATGATATTAAGGTTAAATCATTATCCTGCAATAACCGATCGTGAAATTACAATTTTCTGAATTTCTGAAGTTCCCTCATAAATCTGGGTAATTTTGGCATCACGCATGAAACGTTCCACATGATATTCTTTCACATAACCGTTTCCTCCATGAATTTGCACAGCTTCTACCGCAGTATCCATAGCAACTTGCGAAGAAAATAATTTTGCCATTGCCCCACTTACATCATAATTTTTATGCTGGTCTTTGTCCCATGCAGCTTTCATGCAAAGATGACGCGCTGCTTCAATATTCACAGCCATGTCCGCTAATTTAAAAGCAATAGCTTGGTGATTGCAAATTTCAGTTCCGAAAGATTTACGTTCTTTTGAATATTTTAGCGCCAATTCATAAGCTCCGGAAGCGATTCCCAAAGCCTGAGAAGCAATTCCGATACGGCCGCCGGCAAGAGTTTTCATAGCAAATTTAAATCCGAAACCATCATCTCCAATTCTGTTTTCTTTTGGAACTTTTACATCACTAAACATTAAGGAGTGTGTATCAGAACCACGAATACCCATTTTTTGTTCTTTTGGTCCAACCGAAAAACCAGGCATGTCTTTAGTCATAATCAGCACATTGATCCCTTTATGTTTCAATTCGGCATGGGTTTGTGCAATTACTAAATAAACTGAAGCGGTATTTCCGTTAGTAATCCAGTTTTTTGTACCGTTTACCAAATAATGGTCTCCCATATCTATCGCAGTCGTTTTTTGTGAAGTGGCGTCACTTCCTGCTTCAGGCTCGCTTAAGCAAAAAGCACCATGAATTTCACCCGAAGCCAGAGCCGGTAAATATTTTTGTTTTTGTTCTTCGGTTCCAAATTCCTGCAATCCCCAGCAAACTAAAGAATTATTTACAGACATTACTACTGAAGCTGATGCATCTACTTTAGAAATTTCTTCCATCGCGATTACATACGAAATTGTGTCAAGCCCACTTCCACCATATTTAGGGTCGACCATCATACCCATAAATCCTAACTCTCCCATTTTTTTTACTTGTTCAGTCGGAAAAATTTGTTTTTCATCTCTTTCAATTACACCTGGCAACAATTCATTTTGAGCAAAATCCCTCGCAGCTTGCTGAATCATTAAATGCTCTTCGGTAAGATTAAAATCCATAATACTGTTCTTTAATTTGTTAAAGCGCTCTTCTGTTTTTCCAAAGAAAAGCTATTCAAAGATAAATTTTAAATATCAAACAACAATGCGTGCATAGTATTTTAGGTTTTAATTCAAAAATACTATAACGTTTTCGTGATTCGTTTGTATTTTAAATTGAAAAAGATAAAATGTAATGCATTTTCTTTAAAATTTAAGAGTAAAATTATAGATGTAAAAAATTCCCTGAAAAACTTTTAAACAATTTATATTTTAGAAAACTGTGTTTTACGTATAAGTACGTAAACCAACTCCTACTATTTTGATTT
>Ga0247810_10001677_pt1 | contig 13508 bp, 14 predicted proteins | sample UWRJL119311C1_FD_179918 | JGI IMG/M metagenome (GOLD analysis project Ga0247810, IMG submission 179918) | Plant litter microbial communities from Arlington Agricultural Research Station in Wisconsin, United States - UWRJ-L119-311C-1 | ecosystem: Environmental > Terrestrial > Plant litter >...
GGAAATCCATGGGATTCAACAGTTACCTTGACACACAGCCGAACTAAAAACTTAGCCGAATTTACTAAAAATGCAGATATTATCATTACAGCTTTAGGAGTTCCTGAATTTTTAAAAGGAGATATGGTTAAAGACGGAGTTGTAATTATAGACGTTGGAATTACACGTGTAGACGATGCATCAAACGCTAAAGGTTATGTGATAAAAGGAGATGTTGATTTTGATGAAGTAAGCAAAAAAGCATCATTCATTACACCGGTTCCTGGTGGAGTAGGACCAATGACAATTGCGATGCTACTGCAAAATACTCTTTTAGCCAGAAAAATCAGAAGCAGAAAATAATATTCATAGAATTTACAAACAAAGCCCATTCAAACGAGTGGGCTTTATTGTTTTATATACTTTGGGCGTGACCGTATTTGCAAAAGGCGCTATTTAACACACCGCTTATAGTGCGCCTTTTGCAAATACGGTCGGGCTATCCATGCTACTTCGGTAGCTAATTCCTATCCCTCACACGGCTTGTCGTTATTAAGACGCCTTTTTTTTAGCCTTAAAAGCCTGCAGTTATTTAAGACGATTTGTGTTTTAATGTTTTGAATTTTAGTTAGTTGATTTATTAAATCGATATTTTTTTTGAAATTCATTGTTTAATAAAAAAGTTTTCTTTTCTTTGTGTACTACAAAACTAGTACACTAATAAAATATATTATGATAAAAATTCAACATTTAACTTTTCAGTACAAAAAGCAGGATGCTTTGTTTACTGATTTATTTTTCCAGCAGGGAACAGGAAGTATTGTCGGGTTATTGGGAAAGAATGGTGCTGGCAAATCGACGTTACTCAAATTAATTTCAGGTTTGCTTAAACCACAAACAGGTGAGTTAGTGATTAAGGGTTTTAGGCCTTTTGATCGATTGCCTGATTTTTTATCGGATATCTACATGGTGTCCGAAGAGTTTTCGTTTCCTTCAATAAGTATTGCGCTTTATCTGAAAGCAACAGCCCCTCTGTATCCAAAATTCGATTATGAAAAGATGAGTCGCATTTTACAGGAATTCGAATTAGATCCTAAAAAAAATCTGAACGGACTTTCACATGGACAGCGTAAAAAATTCCTGATTGCCTTTGCTCTGTCCACTAATTGTAGTTTGCTGATTCTGGATGAGCCAACGAATGGTCTGGATATTCCGTCCAAGAGTTTGTTTCGAAAAATATTGGTGAGTTCTGTTTCTGATGAACAATTGGTTTTGATATCTACCCATCAGGTAAAAGATATAGAAACGGTAATTGATACTATTGTAGTGCTTGACGAAGGAAACATAGTTTATAATGAATCGGTATTTACCATCAGTCAGCAACTGCAATTTAAGACAGTTTCAAGCTTATCAGATGTTGAAAAGCCTATTTATCAGGAGAAATGTCTCGGAGGATATCGCATCATAATGGAAGCCAATCAACCGGAAGAGACAGAAATAGATATAGAACTCCTTTTTAATGCAATCATCAATAAAGTAACCTTAAAATCTGAAAGTCATGTCGTTTAATAACTATTTTAAATTAAAGAGATTTAGCAATTTATTGAAACAGGATTTATTAATCAATAAAACAAAATACCTTCTCACTATTTTAGGATTAGGACTTGTAACTTATTTATTGAGCTATTGGTTTCTTAATGTAAGTAAATATAATATGATTGAATTCAAATATGTAATATATCAAAATTACATGATTAGTTTCGCATTTTATATGATTTTAGTTGGCGTTATAATTGGTACGGCATTTCCTGATTTGACTGATAAAATTAAATCGAGTAATTATTTACTAAATCCAGGTTCAACTCTTGAAAAATTAATGCTCCAGTTTCTAATTAGATTTGGCTTTTTTATTCCTATCGCATTAATTATATTTTGGATTGCTATTCGTTTAGCAAAAGCTTCCTTAACTTCAGGACAATCGGGAATGGATCCTTCCGTAATTCCTTATTTTGAATTTCGTTTTGTCATTACAAGATGGCCTAATCAAATTTGGGATACCTGGCAGGTACTATTTGGCATTTTTGGTTTGTTTTCTTATGGAGCTTATCTTTTTGCAGGTGCAACTTATTTTAAAAGTTATGCTTTAGTGAAAACAGTAATTGTTTCAATTGTTATTTTGTTTATTTCAATTTCATTCTCAATGTTATTGTCTCATATTTTTTATCCTACAGAAACACATGGCTTTGATATTCAATTAAAAGAGTATGCCTTAACAGAATATTTGTCCAGTCTCGAGTTATTCTTTTTAGCACTATCGATGCTTTCCTGGATATTCTTTTTAGGAATAGCTTATTTTAAATTAAAAGAAAAGGAGGCTTAATATGGATTTTAAATCAACAAAAGGGATTTATCTCCAAATAGTAGATAATCTCTGCCAGCAAATTTTAGAAGGCCAATTAAAATCAGGTGACCGGGTAGTTTCGGTTCGTGATTTGGCAGCAGAATTTGAAGTCAATCATAACACAGTCATGCGTGCTTATGCCAATTTGCAGGAATCCGGAATTTTTGACAATAAAAGAGGAATCGGCTTTTTTGTTTCTGAAAAAGCATTGGAATTAATAAAGTCGAATGAAAAGGCCAATTTTTTTAGTCAGGATTTGCCGGATTTTCTTCTTAAAGTAAAATTGCTGCAGCTCAACAGTACCGATTTAAATGAATTATTAATGGCTATTAAAAATAACGACTATGAAAACAAGTAACATCATAATTTCCTCTTTTTTAATCTTTCTTTTTGGCGGAATCATCCTATTGTATATTGGTTCAATATATTATAAAACGTATGATGATCCAAGTAATTATTTAAGTGAAGAAAAACCTTTGCCTTCTTTTTCGGTAGTAGTTGCAGAATCTGGAGCGATTTTTAATTTAATAACCGAAAAAGAAAATAAAATAAACCAGACATATTTAAAAGGTACTGTTCCTAATATTTCTTCTTATGCAGTCCGAAACGATACCCTTTTTATTACTTCCAAAGAACCCAAAAAAGGTGAAGTGAAAAATACTAAAAATCTAACGGAAGTTTTTTGTATTGGTGTGAAAAGTATTGTGGGTATGGAGAACTCAGATGTACGACTGTTAGGACTTCAGGCTGATACTTTAAACATTGCCATGAAAAAATCCCGTTTAGAATGGAGAGGATTTGAGAAAGTCGCTTTCTTGTCTGTTGAAGGTCAGGATTCGGATATTTATTTAGATGGCAAAAAACTGGACAAAATAGATATAAAACTAGATAAAACGCAACTTAATGTCGATGCTAAAGAAAATGTTAAAAGCATATCAGGAAAACTAAAAAACACCTCTACTTTTGATTGTCCCAGTAGTATAAAAGTAAATCTTGAAGCAGATAAATCAAGTAAAATATATTTAGCGAACTAATTATTGTTAATATATATAACATTTAAAATAGTTAATTGACATACAGTTAAGTCAACAAATATTCAGGGTTATGATGTTAAAAGTTATCCAACTACTTATCTTATTGATCCAAATGGAATAATTATAGCAACTAATTTAAGGGGAAGTGATTTATTGAATAAATTACATTCCTTAAAAGCTAAAGATAATTAGTACAGATGTAATAGGTATTAGTTTTATAAGAGATTTTAGATCCCAATAAAGATATCCACTTGGATGTTTTTTTGGGATTTGTTTTTATAGTAAAATTACTTAGTTAGTTTTTGACAAGTTGCAATTTCAATTAGTAAACATAAAAAAAATAATTAATTGTATTGTCAATTCAAAATAAAACATAACTTTGCAATACAAAGTACTTTAATTATGAGTCAGAAGCACCAGGAAGATTTAGCTCACATTCGTTCTATGATGGAACGCTCTTCAAGATTTATATCCTTAAGCGGACTCTCAGGAGTTTTTGCAGGTTTGTCTGCCTTGATTGGCGGATTGTATGTGTATCAATTATTCAAAGCGAATGGTCTTGAATATTTTAACGGAGAGCATAAATTGTATTCGGTTGATTTGGTTTCAGAATTATTTTTGACTGCTTTTATTATATTAGTTTTTGCACTTACATTCGGAATCTTTTTTACAATCAGAAAAAGCAGAAAATACGATTTGCCTATTTGGACATCTGCAACAAAAAAGATGCTATTAAATTTAGCGATTCCTCTTGTTACCGGCGGTATATTTTGTCTGGCACTTTTATATCATGAAATATATGTTCTAATTGCACCAGTTACTTTACTATTTTACGGCTTGTCACTTGTAAATGCTGAAAAGTATACCTTTTCAGATGTGAAATATTTAGGCTTTTGTCAATTGATTTTAGGATGTATCTCATTATTTTATTTAGGATATGGTTTGATTTTTTGGATCATAGGTTTTGGTATTTTGCATATCTTGTACGGACTAATAATGTTCAAAAAATACAAATAAACCAATGGGAATCATTGATAAATTAAATAAAGATTTTGAAAGTCGTGTCAGATTGGGTATTATGTCCATCCTGATGGTGAATGAATGGATTGATTTTACCGAAATGAAAGGTTTGTTGAATATCACAGACGGTAATTTGGCAAGTCACTCATCGGCACTTGAAAAATCTGAATATATTGAAGTAAAAAAGGAATTTGTTGGCAAAAAGCCAAAAACATCCTACCGTGTTACCGAAAGAGGCCGTTTGGCTTTTAAGGAACACCTCTCGTACCTTGAAAAATTAATGAAATCGTAATAACCAAAATTTTTTGTCTAAGAACTTTGAAAAACAAAGTACTTTTAAATTTATGATCATGAAGAAACACCACATTATTTTAGTTTGCAGTTTGATTTTTATACTGCTTTTTTACAAAGAAGATTTAGGGGTTAATTTTGCCCTCTTCGGATTGGTATTAACGAGATTTATTTGTTACTTCTTTCAGGATCGCTTTTCCGAAAGGTCACATTTAATCTTAGTAGTAACCTCAATTTTGTCTTGTCTGGCTTTTGCGTGGTATGGAGATTTCGCTTCTTTTCTGGCATTGGCATTGTCTGTACTTTTTTTACAGTTTAAAACGCAGGATGGGAAGCTTAAAATAGTACAGATTTTTCCGCTGATCTTTTTAAACGGAATTGCTTCATTAGGTCGGATTTTAATGTTTAAGCAATGGCTTCCTGAAAAGAAAATTCATAATAATTTTGCTAAAAAACTGGTTGCCTTCTTTGTTATTCCGACTATTTTCCTTGTATTGTTTTTCATAGTCTATTCTTTCGGAAGCAATCATTTCTCTTCATTGTTTACAGATTATGAGTTAGATATCGATATTGTACAATTATTAGGAATTAGTATTCTGGGTTTCTATATTTCTTTTACTTTTTGGAATTATTGGGTTCCCGAAGTTTGTTATGAAAAAAATGAATTGCTGGATAATGATTTCAAAAATATAATCGAAATCAAAAATCAAAATACGTTTTCGTTCCTTGATTTGGATTTCGAAAGAAAGAGTGGGGTTATCACTTTAGTAATGTTGAACCTGATGCTTCTAGTATTTGTTGTAACCTATAATTACGAACAGTTTTTCGAAGTAATAGAGAAATCTCAATTGAGCGCTGCGACACACGAAAGAGTAAATTCAGTAATCTTTTCAATTGTTATGGCTGTCTGTGTTATTTTGTTTTATTTCAAAGGCGGATTCAATTTTGATGAAAAAGCAGTTCAGCTTAAAAGACTGGCCAAAATATGGATTTTTTTAAATGGTATTTTGATTGTAAGCACCATTATTAAAAATTCAGAATACGTTTCATTTTACGGATTAACTTATAAACGTTTGGGAGTGTATGCTTTTTTGATACTGGCAATTATTGGTTTGGTTTACGCTTTTCTAAAAATTGCTAATCAAAAAACAAATGCATACTTGGCAAATCAAATGGTTTGGTATTTTTATGGAACTATTCTTTTATGCAGTTATGTCAATTGGGGAAATCTGATTACGAATTATAATATTTCAGTTAATAAAGGTGTAGAACCAGGTTTTTTGAGCGATTTGAATTTTAATGATGAAAGCCGTCGTGAATATTTTTTGCAGAATAAAATTAAGCATTTTGATTTATACAGAGAAAACAGAATTCGTAGATATCATGAAAAAACTTTTTTATCAAAAGCTTTGTATTATGAATTTTTGAAAAGTAATAAATAAAGAATTAAAAATCCTACTCCACTCAATAGTAGGATTTTTTTTATATCTCACTGACTTTCTTCATTTTATCTTGTTTTATTTAACGATTAAAAACAATATTAGTCGTTTAATAACGCAGTTAATAAAACTTATTAGGAAATACTTTACTATATTTGGTTCTTCGAAATTGCTTATTATGTCAGTTTAATATGCCTTAATTATAAGAGCAATCTGAAAATATTAATTCTCCTAACCTTAAAATTATTACCATGGAAAAAACTACCCTTTATTCACCAACTGAAAAAATTTACCCACCAGGTAAATGCATTAAAAAAGCAAGTAAAAATAAACTAACGCAAAAACCTTTAAACTTTCCTGAAAACGCTTCACAAATTCCTTTTCCCCCTACAGTTCAGGCTACTTTTATAGATTCTGAAACACTTCAGGTTAGAGCTGTCTTTTTGGTATCAAATAACACAGCATTAAATAATGATAAATTAGACTTTATGATTTATCAAAATTGGTATGTGGATCTTGATGGAAAACGTCAGTTACAATTTTTTATAACTTATGATATAGATGATGCTGTAAGTAAAGATTTTGATGTTTATGAGATCAGTTTTAAAGCTGAAAAAGAGCCTTATGGAGAAGATGCATTTAAGAATGTTAATATAATTCAAACTTTTCTTTGGGATGTTGATCCAGAGACTTCTAGAGGTACAGAAACGGCAGTAAGACATGGATAGATGAAACTTTCATAATTATGATAAACCTTAAAATAGAATTTCTCTGATTGATTGAAATAAATAATAATTAGGCAAAATATAAACGTATAACAATAAAATGATGGGAATTAGATTGTTTACTATTTCATTATTTTTTTTTCGTTCTATTTTCCTTTTTTCTCAGGGAGAGAATCATTCTGTTTCTTCAATGAATGTAGAAATAATTGCGAAATCCCGTCAATTTAGAGATAATATTAATTTTCATAAGGCTCAAGTTTTTTTTAGAGAGAGCAATTGGGATTCAACCTTGGTTTATTCAATGAAAGTGATAAGTGATTCAAAAAATAAGGAACTTATAGACTACTGCCATTATTTTAGAGGAATTAGTTTTCAAGAAAAAAAAATAATTAGTGAATCAAAAAAGGAATTTATTGAAATTTCAAATCATTTTCGATTTTTTTATAAAGTGAAAATGAAATTAGGTGAAATTTCATTAGAACAAAAAGAATTTGAAAAAGCTCTAAAATACTTTTCGCAAATAGAGAATATTTCAGGTCAAGTTGCATATGATATAAAAAATAGTACTGTTTTAGCAAATATTGGGCTGTGTTATTTACATCTTCAGAAGTTTGAAAAAGCAGAAGAATATTTGTTTAAAAGTGCAAATTTAAAAGAGTCAAAAAATGATACTTTAGAAATTATTAGTTCCTACAATGATATTGGCAATTTATATTATATACAATATAAAGATAATCAAGCAATCTCATATTTTGAAAAAGCCTATCATTTATCTAAAAAAGTAGAATCATTCGATCTAAAAAGAAGAGCAGCTAAAAACATGGCAGTAGTAGAGGAAAACAGAAAAAACTTCCCCTTAGCCTTAACTTACAGAAAAGAATACGAAATCTGGAAAGATTCCTTAAACGATCAAAACAAAGTCTGGGCGATTGCAGATCTTGAAAAGAAATTTGCCGTAAAGCAAAAACAAAAAGAAGTCAATGTTCTCGCAGCTGAGAACAAAGCAAAAATAGCCGAAAGAAATGGGTTTCTCATTTCTTCGGTTTTATTGTTTATCATGTTTGGAGCCGGGGTTTATTTTTACAGGCAAAAAATTAAAAACAACAAGATCATCTTAGCACAAAAGAATCAGCTGGATGAATTAAATGCAACAAAAGATAAATTGTTTTCTATAGTAAGTCATGATTTGCGATCATCTGTAAATGCTTTAAAAGTCAGTAACAGTAAATTAATAGAAAATCTGGAGAGTAAAAACTATACAGAACTTGATGTTTTACTGCACAAAAACAGTTCAATTGCCGGCGGTGCGTATAATTTACTGGATAACCTGCTTAATTGGGCTTTACTGCAAACACAGCAAGCCTATTTTTATCAGGAATCATTGCATATCTTTAGTATTGTACAACATGTAGAGTACAATTACAAGCCCTTGATGTTAAATAAAAACATCAATTTTAAAAATAATGTCTCAACTGCAGATTATGTATTTGCAGATTTGGATTCACTTAAAATTGTTATTCGAAACCTGTTGGATAATGCCATTAAATTCTCTCAGGAAAACGGAACAATTTCAATTTATACACGCCCTTCCTCAGAAGAGTTTTGTTATTTGGTTATTGAAGATACCGGATTAGGAATGAATGAAACCATGCGACAAGAATTATTAAAAGATACTGTTTTGCTTTCTAAAAAGAAAAACGATGATGCAATAGGAACCGGATTAGGGCTGCAGTTATGTAAAAGCATGATTTATAAAAATGGCGGTAAATTCGAAATAGAAAGTGAAGAAAATGTTGGGACAAAAATGATTATTGCCTTACCAAAGTTTAAAAACCATGGATAATATAAATGTACTTATTATAGAAGATACACCTGCCGAAAGTGATGCGCTTGTAAAAGTGCTTACCGAAAACAACTATAACATTGTTGGCGTTGCCCAAACGCATCAGGAAGCACTAACGTTATTTTACCAAAACGCCATAGACATCGTGGTTATTGATGTTTTTTTAGATGGAAAACCAGACGGAATTACCTTTGCAGAAACTATCAATATTGTGCCTAACGGACAAAAACCATTTGTTTTTTTAACAAGTTCTAAAGATCGTCAGATTTTTGACAGGGCTAAGTTGACCAAGCCATTTAGCTTTTTATTAAAACCCTTTAATGAACTTGAAATTCTCTATGCACTTGAAATGGCTGTAGAGAAATTTTACGAACAAACAAATGTATTTCATAGTGAGGATCAAAATACGGTAATTAGCAGTGATACCCTTTTTATCAAAAAAAATAAAGTTCTAAAGAAAGTTCAAATCAAAGATATTCTGTACATAGAAGTGGAAGACCGTTACTGCAATATCATTACAGAAACAGAGAAATTTGTTATTCTGATATCGTTAACCAAAATTATTCAGCTGTTGGATGCCGCTAAGTTTTGCCAGACACATCGCAATTACATCGTCAACCTTAGTAAAATTGAGCAAATAAATGTAAACGATAATCTGATTATTTTAAAAGGAAACCACAAAGTAACGTTGAGTGATAAGTATAAAGACTTTGTGAAAAACTTTCGTATTTTAAAGTAAGATAATTTTATGAGAATCAATAATCACCTTTTTTCTTAAATCGGGGATCGTATTTTGAAATAAATTCAGTTCTTCTTTTCGGAGTTTCGGTTTTTGGTAAACTTGCTTCTTCTGTTTTGCTTGAAGGTTCAATTAATTCGTTTAGTTCTTTAATTTCAGCATCAGTCAAATCGCGGAAGCGGCCTACTGGAACATCAAGTGAAATATTGATAATTCGGATTCGTTTTAGCGCCGTAACCTCATAGCCTAAATATTCACACATTCTACGAATCTGACGGTTTAAGCCTTGTGTCAGGATAATTTTAAAAATGTATTTGCTGATTTGTTCTACTTTGCAATCTCGGGTAACCGTGTCCAAAATGGGAACTCCGCTTCCCATACGTTGAATAAACCGATCCGTAATGGGTTTGTTTACTGTTACGGTATATTCTTTTTCGTGATTGTTTCGGGCTCGTAAAATCTTATTTACGATATCACCATCATTGGTCATAAAAATCAATCCTTCACTGGCTTTGTCTAATCTTCCGATAGGAAAAATACGTTTTGGGTAATTGATATAATCGACAATATTGTTTCGGACTTCTAAATTAGTGGTACATTCAATTCCAACTGGTTTATTGAAAGCAAGATAAACCATTTTTTCGTGTTTCTCCACGATTAATTTTCCATCAATACGCACTTCATCATCCGGTGAAACTTTGGTACCCATTTCTGGCACGACACCGTTTATGGTTACACGCCCTTCTTCGATTAATTTATCGGCTTCACGACGAGAACAATAACCGGTTTCTCCAATAAATTTATTCAGACGTTTTAAATTCTTTTCCATAGTGCAAAAGTAAGGATTTTGAAGATGAGTACAGTAAAAATGATACCCAAAATTAAGATTGCAGCCTGTCTAGCCCCGATTGAAGCGATATCCTTTTTTGGCTTTCTTTAAGCCTGAAAAGATATAGCGAAAAGCGGGAAACCTGCCGGCAAGAATGTATTATTGTTTTGCTTCGAACAAAAAATCTATTACTTTTTGGTACAATTCATCATCGTGCATTCCGTGACCCAAGCCTTTGGTTTCAATAAACTGACTATTTTTCCAAGTACTGGCGATTTTTTTGCCCTCTTCAAAAGAAACAATAGTATCTGAAGTATCATGTGCAATTAAACCGGCGACATTAAATTCTGAAGCAAATTTTTGTCCGGAGAAATCTTCAAGTTTGAAGTTGAAATTTGTTAAAAAGCGATTTTCTAAAAGTGAAAACATTTTGGTATTTAAACTCAACATAGAAACATAATTGTCAATTAATGTTTTTAAATCGGATGGTGCTCCAAGAATTACCATTTTGTTGATACTTGTATTCGGAAATAAATATTGATGATACACACAGGCTGATCCACCAATAGAATGACCAATAATAATATCCGGCTGGTATTTTTCTACTGCTTTATTAATGAATTCAGCATAAAGCGGTACATTAAATTCTTTTCCGCTGCTTTGCCCATGAGCTGGTGCATCGATGGCAATAATGGTACTTCCTGATTTTTGAAGATGAGGTAATGTTTTCTGCCAGCGCGAAGCATTGCTCTCCCAGCCGTGCACAAGCAGAATTTTAGTTTCGTTTCCTTTCCAGGTATAGGTTTGAAAATGATGCTCATTATGATGAAAGGTTTCTGTTTCTGTGTTTCTTAGAATTTTAGGCAAAGTTTCTTTTTGTAATCTGCCAATTCGTGGCTGGCTAAAAAGTGCGTATGAAAGTTCGACGGCTTTTTGCGGGCGCACATAACTTAGGAAGTTGATGTATTGTCCAACCGATTTTAATGTAATAAAACGAATTCCTTTTTTAAGTCCCAAAACCAGTAATTTTATAGTAAAAAAAAGTCCCGATGTTTATCGGGACAATTTATTTAAATACTTGAGAACAATTGTTCCATTTTTTCTTTCTCTTCATCAGCTAGTAAACTGTCGACTAAAATTCTTCCTGAATGTTCATCAGTGATGATTTTCTTTCTGGAAGCAATTTCTACCTGAGTCTGTGGTGGAATCGTGAAAAATGATCCTGCAGATGCACCTCTCTCGATTGATACTACAGCTAAACCATTACGTACACTAGTTCTGATTCTATTGTAAGCAGCTAATAATCTATCTTCAATTTGTCCGGAAAACTCAGCAGATTTCTCAGTTAAGAAGATTTCTTCTTTTTGAGTTTCAGCCATAATAGCATCCAATTCAGATTTTTTGTGCCTTAAATGGTTGCTTTTAGCTTCTAATTTTTCTTTCAAATTAGAGATAACTTCTTTCTTGTGTTCGATAGAAGCTTTCATTTCTTTGATTTGCTTTTCAGCCAATTGAATTTCTAATTCCTGAAATTCAACTTCTTTAGTCAAAGAGTTAAATTCTCTGTTATTGCGAACTGATTCTTGTTGTTTTGTGTATTTTTTGATAACCTCTTTGTGGTCTTCAATAGCGTTTTTCTTAGATTTGATAAGATCTTCAACTACTTCAAGTTCACTTTTAAGTTTTTCTGAACGCGTGCTTAAACCTGCAACTTCATCTTCTAAATCTTCAACTTCTAATGGAAGTTCTCCTCTTACGTTTCTGATTTCGTCAATTCTAGAGTCAATAAGCTGTAAATCGTAAATTGCTCTTAACTTGTCCTCAACACTTAATTCTTTCGTATTCGCCATATTCTATAAGTACTTAACTGGATTTGTATTTTCTTCTGATAAAATGATGGCAAAATTAAGGATTTTTTTCTGAAGATAATCAACAATATAGTTTTTTGTATAGCGTTCGCTCTCAAAATGACCAATATCGGCTAAAAGTAAACGATTTTCGGCCTCATAAAATTGATGATATTTTAAATCGGCGGTCAAAAAAGCATCTGCTCCGGCCTGAATTGCATTTTTGATGGCAAAACTTCCTGATCCTCCCAGGACGGCAACTTTCTTTATTTTCTTTCCTGTAAAGGCAGAATGACGAATACCATCTGCAATCATTTTGTCTTTTACGAAATACAAAAAGTCCTTTTCATCCATTTCAGATTCTAATTCCCCAATCATTCCCAAACCAATATTTTGATGCGAATTTTGAAGATCGTAAATTTCATAAGCTACTTCTTCATAAATATGATTCGCAAAAAGTGCTTTTAAAATTCTGGATTGTAAATGTTTTTCAAATATAACTTCAATTTTGATTTCAGTTCCGGTATGTAATTTTCCTCGTTCTCCAATTACAGGATTACTGTCTTCATTTCCCTGATAAGTAAAAAAGCCTTCGGTATTAAAACTACAATTGTCATAATTGCCAATTGTTCCTGCACCTGCTTCAAACATCGAATTGCGAACTTTCTCTGAATTGTCCGGAACAGTATAAGTCACTAATTTTTGAATAAAGCTCTGCTTTGGAATTAAAACTTTAGTGTTTTTCAGACCTAAGGCATCACAGAAAATTTTATTTACACCAGCCGAATGATTGTCCAAAGCAGTATGAACAGCATAAATGGCGATGTCGTTTTTGATGGCTTTTAAAATGGCGCGTTCCACATAATTCTTGCCTGTGATTTTTTTGATTCCGGAGAATAATATCGGATGAAAACAAACTACCAGATTGCAATTTTTGATAATTGCCTCTTCAATTACATTTTCTAAAGCATCGTGACAAACCAAAACTCCTGTACTTTCGGTTTCTGAATTTCCAACTAAAAGTCCAACGTTGTCAAAGTCTTCGGCGTAAGCCAAAGGAGCCATTTCTTCGAGAACTTCTATTATGTTTTTGATTTTCATTTTTTACTTTTTGATGTATTTCATTAAACAAATTAACGAATTTGTTTGAAGTTGACCTTTGTTTAGTGCATATTATTTACACTAATAGTGCAACTAGTGCAAGTTTTGTATATTTGTAATTATAAATCAATAGATCATGACTACAATAAAAATAAACGAGCGCACCAAAACGGGTAAAGCATTTATGGTTATGCTTGAAACTTTTTTTAAAGGTGTAGAAGGAATTGAAATTATTGAAACCGATTCAAAAAAAATAAACA
>Ga0247810_10001678_pt1 | contig 13507 bp, 4 predicted proteins | sample UWRJL119311C1_FD_179918 | JGI IMG/M metagenome (GOLD analysis project Ga0247810, IMG submission 179918) | Plant litter microbial communities from Arlington Agricultural Research Station in Wisconsin, United States - UWRJ-L119-311C-1 | ecosystem: Environmental > Terrestrial > Plant litter >...
TTCAACGAATGACTATATTTTCAAGAGCTATAAAAAGGAATCGGGTAATATCAAAAGCCTGGGCGGAAATGATATTCAATATATCTATCCCGATTCAAAGGGGCAGGTATGGGTGCTCACCACTACGGGAGGTTTAAATCTGGCAGTTGGCGCAAATCCAATGAAATCTCTTTCTTTCGTTAATCATTCGACAAAAAACGGCTTACCGAGTGATTTTTTATTGAGCTGTATAGAGGATAAATATCAAAACCTGTGGATTGCTACCCAGAATGGCTTGTCTAAAATGTCGGCCGACAGAAAGAGATTTCAGAATTTTAACCAGAGTGACGGATTGAGCAGCGCCACTTTTTCTGAGTCCTCCTGTGCGCGTTTACCAGATGGTACACTCGTTTTTGGCACTACAGGTGGGATTTTATCTTTTAATCCGGATGCTATTCATAATTTGAAGATCAGTGCTCCAATGGCCATCACCAACCTGCAGGTTAACAGTAAAGACATGGAAATTGGCAATAACAAACTCCCCATATTACTCGATCATGATGAAAACACCCTGAGTATCGATTTTGCGGTGCTGGATTTCCATGCTACTGATAAACAGAGATATGCCTACCGGCTGCTGGGTTACGATGAAGTATGGCGCAATGCCGAAGGGCAGCGGCGTGTGAACTTCACCAAATTACCGCCGGGAAAATATACTTTTCAGGTTAAAAGTCTCAATGCGGAATTGTACAGGACGATACCTTTCCGCTCCCTGGAACTGATGATTCACCCGCCATTTTACCGCACCTGGTGGGCTTATGGCATTTATGTGCTGATTTTGGCCATTTCCGTAATCCTGCTGAGAAGGAATGCCTTAACGATGCTGAAGCTCAGGCAGCGGGTAGCGGTGGAACAACAGCTGGCCGAACTGAAGGTGGACTTTTTCAATCAGATTTCTCATGAGTTGCGCACGCCGCTCACCATGATTATCAGTCCCAGTGAGGAAATTCAGCAAAACGAAAGCCTGACCACAAAAGGGAAAGAATATATCAACGTGGTGCTGGCCAATGCCCACCGGATGCTGCACCTCGTCAACCAGGTGCTCAACCTTCGTAAGGTGCAAAGTGGTAAGGAGTCCTTGGTCAAGAGTGAGGTAGAAATCACCTCCCTGATCAAAGAATTGATATTTAGTTTTAAGGAGACCATTGACCGTCGCAGGCTCAGCATAGAAATGCGCGCGGAGCACAACCTCATTAACGGATGGGTTGACCGCCATAAATTCGAAGTGATTGTGTATAATCTACTTGGCAATGCGATCAAGTTTTCTGACGATGGGGCTAAGATTCTGATGGAGCTCAGTACCGGCGATCGTCCCGGTTATTTCAGTTTAGCGGTGATAGATGAGGGTAGCGGTGTGAGCAGTGAGGAGCTGGAAAGGATCTTTAGTTTATATTATCAGGGCAGCCATTTACCCAAAACAGGGATCAAGGGGACAGGCATAGGGCTCGCCTTATCTAAAGAGCTGGTTGATTTGCATGGGGGACACATCCGGGCGGAACATAACGATCCAAAAGGGCTGAAGATTATACTGGAGCTGGAACTAGCCCTTGCCAATCATAGCTATCAATATCAGGGGACTGATGCCGATACTGATCAGGGGGATCAATTGATTACAGCTGAGGCAGCAAAGGGTGCCTTGCCAGTGTTGTTAATTGTAGAAGATAATGAGGACCTGCAAAAGTTCCTTAAAAATAAATTTTCGGATGCTTACCAGGTAGCAACCGCGTCAGACGGAGAAGAGGGGATCACAATGGCAAAACAACTTTTGCCAAACTTGATTTTATCTGACATCATGATGCCAAAAAAAGATGGTATTCAGCTGCTGGATGAATTGAAAAATGACAACTCTACCAGTCATATTCCTGTGATACTGTTATCAGCCAGGTTTTCTGTAGAGAGCCAGATAGAAGGGCTCAAATACGGAGCTGATTATTACCTGGCAAAACCCTTCAATTTTACGCTGTTGAAAGCGGCTGTTGACCATATTGTGGTCCGGCGAAAGGCTGTTTTTCAGCAAATCCAGGATAAGGAAGAATTGCGTCAGGATGAAAATGTGCTGACTGAATATGACAGGATCTTCTTGAGTAAACTGCTGGATATTGTAGAAAGCAGGTTAAATGATGCAGATTTTAATATAGATGATGTGGCCGAATCTCTTGGCATGAGCAGATCTACGTTTTACCGCAAGTTTAAAAGCCTCACCGATAGTTCTCCGGTAGATTTTGTGCGGGATACCCGCTTGAAAAAGGCAAAGGAATTATTCGATGCCGGGGAAACCAATATTTCAGTGGTGGCTTATTCGGTAGGTTTTAACAGCCCGAAATATTTTACCCTCTGTTTCAAAAACAAGTATGTAGAAACACCCTCTTGTTATGTAAAGTCAGTCAAGACAGGGCGAAAAAAAATCATCCACCTTTAATTGTCTTACAGCTGGAAGCGGACTATAGCTGGGATCGTGCTATAGCTGTACTAAAGCTCCATATTTCCACTTTTTGGTTGATAATTTATCCTTTTAGAACTAAAATTTATCCTTTCGTTTTGCGCTGCCGGTTAGATTTGGGATAGCATTACAGCGATGTACTGAAAAGACTAACCAAATATTAATGAGAAAAATGTACAAATTAATTCATTGTAAGCATGTCTTACTCCGGAAACGGCAATGGCTGTTCCTGAAATTTATCCTTCTGCTGATGGCGCTTGCCGGCCTCGCAAAAGCAACAGCGGCCACGCTGGTCCACATTGAGTTGGCGGAGATCAAACAACTGACTGTCAAGGGAACAGTGAAGGATCAATCCGGCGAAGTAATCCCGGGCGTGAGTATCAAAGTAAAAGGAACTGCCACCGGCGTTCTTGCTGATTTACAGGGCAGATACACTATCAAAGTGCCTGGCCCGCAGGCCATCCTTGAATTTACTTATGTGGGTTTCCGGAAAAAAGAAGAGATCGTCGGCAACCGCAGCGTCATTGATGTAAAAATGGTAGAGAATCCTTCCGAACTGGAAGAGGTGAAAATTGTAAATATTGGTTACGGAACGGTATCGCGCGAGAAATTAGCGGGATCCATTTCTTCCATAACCGCAAAGGATGTGGCCGATTTTCCTGTCTCCACGCTGGCAGAAGCACTGGCTGGTAAACTCGCAGGTGTTTCGGTGTCGGCAACAGAAGGTGCTCCCGGTGCAGAGATCAAAATTCTTGTTCGCGGAGGCAATTCCATTACGCAGGATAATTCGCCGCTCTACATTGTAGATGGTATTCCTCTGGATAATGCATTGCAGATTATCTCCCCAAATGAAATTGCTTCGGTAGATGTGCTGAAAGATCTGGCTTCCACTTCTATTTATGGCTCCCGGGGAGCAAATGGTGTGGTGCTGATCACGACAAAAACCGGTCGACCGGGCAGAACAGTGATCTCTTTTGATGCCTTCGCAGGGGTACGCAAAATCACGAACTATATCGATATGATGAAACCTTATGATTATCTGTTAAGTCAGTATCAGGGCAACAGGTTACACTGGGGTGGCGCCATCTGGAGTGTGGACAGTACGCTGGTTAACTCTTTTAACAGACGTTATGGCAATGTGGAGGACTGGGAGATTTATAAAAGCTTCCCGACGGTCAACTGGGCGGAGCGTGTCTTCGGCAGAGATGCCTTATCCAATACCCAGAGCTTAAATGTGAATGGCGGTACAAAATCCAGTACCTACAATTTTACGGTCAACCGCACGGATGAGGATGGCATCATGCTCAATTCTAACCTGGCCAGAACCTTCGCCACCTTCAGGTACGACAATGAAATTTCTAAAGTGTTGAAATTCGGCTTAAACGTCAGGTACAGCAATCAGCTCGTTACGGGGAACGGTACCTCCATCAAAGGATCCAACGGAGGTTTACAGAACTCACTGCGCTTCCAGCCTTATGAAGGTGCCGCAAATTTGCAGCAGCAAAATGAAGAAGATTTTGGGGAGCAAAGGATCGATTTAAGTACCCCGGTGACGGCTTCCACGCGTGACCAGCGACTAAACCGCACGAACGATTTGATTACGAGTGGGTATATCAATGTCAGGTTCTCGCCAAAATTTACCTTCAGAAGTAATGTCGGCTACCGCGTAGGGGATAATAAAAACGATGCTTTCCGCGGTACGGTCAATTACGAAACATCGAGCTTGTCTAATTTCGGGACTTATAAGGATCAGCCCTATGTAGATTTATCCACCAGAAAAACGATAGGGATAACCAATACCAATACGCTGAGTTATAGCGATACCTTTGGCAAAGACCATAAACTGGAAGTGGTGGGCGGACAGGAGATCAACACGCTGAACAGCGAAAGTTATTCGCAGACCATCAGGTACTTTCCGAATGAGGTGACCTGGGAATCTGCTTTTGCGAATGTGCAGCAGGCATCTCCTCCGCAGGGGTTTTTCCAGCCTTCACCGGTAACTGATCCCGGCACGCCGGAGCGCCTGCTTTCTTTTTTCGGCAGGGCAATGTATTCCTATAAATCAAAGTATAACCTTAATTTATCAGTAAGATCTGATGCCTCCACCAAATTCGGACCTTCCAACCGCTGGTCCACTTTTCCATCGGGCCAATTTGCTTATCGTTTATCGGAAGAGCAATTTTTCAAAGATCTCCGTTTAGGCTGGGTTGGTAATGTGAAATTACGAGCCAGTTACGGCACCGCGGGAAATAACAGAATCAGTTCAGACCGTTTGTTTATGTCTGTTTTTGGTACCTCGCCCAACCAGGGTTATGCAGAATCAGATAATTCGCAGAGTCCCGGACTCTATTCTTTACACCTGCAGAATCCCGGACTCAAATGGGAGACTACAGTCTCCAAAAACCTGGGTCTGGACCTTGATTTATTTAATAGCCGCTTAAATGCTTCAGTTGATTTTTATCTCAATAATACCAACGACCTGTTGCTGAGCACCAATATTCCGGCCACCAATGGTTATGCGATCCAGACGCAGAATATCGGCTCTACGCAAAACAAGGGGATGGAACTGCAGCTGGCATATGTTGCGGTGAAAGGTAAAAACTTCAGCTACAATACCTCCTTCAATATTTCCTTCAACAAGAACAAGATTCTTGCTCTAAATGGCGGTGATGATCCGAATTACGGTTACGGTGTAAATTCCGGCTGGGGCATCAGAAGTGAGGAATTTGATTTCTGGGTGCAGGTCAATCAGCCACTGGGCCAATTTTATGGTTATGTGGTGGATGGCTGGTTTACGTTGGACGACTTTGACCGGGCCGCTTACGAGACGGGGCTGGCCGGCGGCAACAGGATATGGAAAGAAAAAGCTGGCGTGCCTACAGGAACCCAGACCGCTATTGGTCAGGGGCCCGCACCGGGCGTAATGAAAATAAAGGATTTAAATGGTGACGGTAAATTAACCGCGGAGGACAAGACCGTACTGGGCAATTTTCAGCCTAAATTTTTTGGCGGATGGAACAATCAGTTCAGTTATAAAGGTATTGACCTGAGCCTGTTTGTGAATTTCTCTTATGGGGGAAAAGTGTATAATGCCAATAAAACCAACCTCGGTTCGCGTTACCAGGTAAACGGAAATAACTTCCCCGAGAGTTTTGCCAATAGCTGGAGATATTTTGATGCGAAAGGCGTACTGATTTCGGATTGGGATCAGCTCGGCGAAGCCAACAAAAACGTGACCTCGTATTCACCCACTTATGGTCAGCCGGTCGCCTTATCTGATGCCATCGAAGATGCCTCTTTCCTGCGGATCACCAACCTGACGCTGGGTTATTCTCTTCCTGCAAAGGTATTGAGCAAGCTCAAGGCGGTTTCCAGGTTGAGGTTATATGCAACGGTAAACAACTTATACACTTTTACGAATTACACAGGTTTTGACCCGGAAGCCAGTACAAGGAACAATCCCTTAACACCGGGGGTGGATTATAATGCTTATCCGCGCAACCGGTACATGTTAGCAGGTATTAATGTAACTTTTTAACGCAACGTGATGAAAAAATATATACTCAGGTATGTGCTGCTGGTCGTCCTGACCCTCACAACCACACTTTTCTCTTGTAAAAAATACCTGGAAGTGGACAATGAAGCCAGGGTGGATATCAATGAATTGTTCGGCAATGTGGATAATGTAAATGCCAATATTCTCAGTATTTACAGCAGGGCTGCCGGACGAAATGTATATGGCGGAAACCTGTCCACCCAGTTCTCTACAGGAGGGGATGACTTCTGGTTAAGAGGTGGCAATCCCTATAACAGAAATGACGTCTCTGCCATTTCAACCTTTAACCCCTCTGTGGGAAATACAGCTTTACTGGCTACTTTTAGTCAGCTGTACGAGGGAATTGAACGCGCAAATATTGTGTGCAAGTATCTCCCGAAATCGAGTTTATACCTAAGCGGATCAACGGAGCAAAAATTCCGGCTGAAGAATTATTACGGGGAGGCCTTAACCTTGAGGGCTTTGTTTTATTTTGAGCTGATCAGACACTGGGGTGATGTGCCCGCGCCATTTGAACCGGCGGCCGACCGGGACAATCTGTTTCTGACGCATGCCGACCGCGACAGTACGTATAGCCATATTCTGGATGACCTCAAATTGGCATCAGAACTGCTGCCCTGGAGAAGTGAATTAACGGCCTACAGGACTTTCAGGATCACCAAAAGTGCAGTGAAGGCCCTGCGTGCACGGATCGCTTTATTCAGAGGCGGATATTCGCTCCGTAAGGATACCAAAACACTGCAGCGACGCCCTGATTATCAGCAATACTATAAAATTGCGTTCGACGAATGTAATGATATCATTAAAAGTAACCAGCATCAGTTGAACCCGGTATTTGAAAACATCTTCAGGTCACTCCATTCCGGAACTGCCCGTTTTGACGATAGTAATGAAATTATCTTTGAAATTGCCATGTGGGGTTCCATCAATGACAGTGATTTGGCCAGAACCTATGGCTTTGGCTTTGTGAACGCTACCGTGGGCGGCGGTGGTGGCGGAGCAAGGGCGGTGCCGACATACTTCTATGAATTTGCAAGGGGCACAGATTCCAGAAGGGATGTCACCCTCCCGGTATTTAATGTAAACACTACCGCAAATAATAAGCTGATGATCCGTCTCCATGATATTCCCTGCGGCAAATTCAGGAAATCATGGACCCAGTTTGATGCAGGATCACCGAGTCTCACTTTCGGTGTGAACTGGCCGGTAGTGCGTTATGCAGATGTACTATTGATGTTTGCCGAGGCGGCGAATGAGCTGCAGGACAATTCCGGAGCATTTATCACCCCGCTTGAAGCTTTGCAGCGCGTACAGCGCAGAGCTTACGGAGCTAATCCTATCCCCGATACACCAATGGATAAAGATGGTTTCTTCAAAGCTATTGCAAAAGAGCGCCTGCTGGAATTTGGCGGAGAGGGGATCAGACGTTACGATCTCATCAGGTGGAACCTGATCAACAGCACCATCAAAGAGGTAGATGCAAAATTAAGGCAACTGGCCTGGGGCGCAGCTACGGCAAATAACCCTTATGCAACTTATTCTGAGTATATCTACAACAGGCCGACTGTTTTTAACAACAAAACTTATGCAGAAGAAACAGCGGCTTTGCTTTTATTCGGTGGTACGGTGAACGATGTACTGTATACTTTGAATACGGTCAACCCGGGTGGTACTTATATCCGGCAGGGCTGGAGAAGAGAAGTAGGGGTATGGACCAATGGTGTGCTGGCCGGTGGTTTATTCAGTAATACTGATCAGGCCTGGGGTACCTTTTTTGTGCCCAACAACAGGGAGCTGCTGCCTTATCCCGGTCGCGTAGTCCTGGAAAGCAGGGGTTCACTGGCGCAGAATTTCGGTTATACGGACTAATTACCAATTCATAGTTGCATCAATTGTGCCCGGGTACTTTGATCAATACAAATAAATTATTCATCATTAATTGTAAACAGATGAAAACAAGTATATTTTGGAGATTAACGCATTTTACACTGCTGTTTGCGGCAGTGTTGACTGGTGCATGTACCAAGAGCATCGAGGGTGTGGTGGAAGACCCTTCTACCAGCCGCGCGTTTATCCCGACAAATTTCAGGGTCAGGACTTCAGCAGATACAGCTATTTTAAGCTGGAATGCCGGGGCACAGTCGGCGGGCATGCGCATCAGCTATACGCTGGACGTTTCAACAGACTCCGCATTTACAAGTATCGATTATACTAAGGTCGTAGATTCTTCTGGTATAAAAATAATCGATCCGGCACTGACTGTAGGGAAAGGTTATTTCGCGCGACTAAGAGCTAACGCTGTGGGTAATGTACAGCCTTCGCGATGGGTTTACCATCCCAGTTCTTTCCGGATTACAGGCCTGCAATTTCTGCGGGTAATCCGCAGCAGTGATATTACCGATCAGAGTGTTTCCCTCAACTGGTTCGTAGATCCGCAAACCGCAAGCCTGGACAAGGTGATCCTGACCACAGACAATAATCAGGTCACCACCGTGCCGCTTACTGCCGCTGAAGCAGCTGCCGGAACAAAAACTATAGCTGGACTGGCACCGGGAACACGTTATACCGTACAAATTTTAACCGGAACCAAGAGTAAGGGACTTGGTGTCATTACTACGCTGCGTCCATCCAGCTTCACGCGGATTTTAAATCCCGGAGATAATCTCGCCACTGCGATCAGTACTGCTGTGGATGGCGATCTGATTGGGTTGAACCCGGGGACTTATGTGATGACAGGCATCGTGGATATTGTTGCTAAAAACATTAGTATCAAATCTGTTTCCAATAATCCTTTAACTACCAAGCTGAAACTGAGGGAACTGAACCTGAAAGGTGACGGCGCAGGTATCGCTATTGCTGGTTTGGAACTCGATGCAAATTACAGTGGAACCAGTTTTGGTGCTACCTTATTGCAGCTGAAAGGACAAAGTGCAGATAACGCCGCTGCGGTTTTTAAATCCATCACTATCGAAAATTGTATCGTCCATGATTTCACGACCAATATTTTAAGAGGCAATTATGGTGCGGCAGCAGATACGCATAAATTAAACTCATTTGTGATGAGCAACTGCATTGTGTATGATATCAATAAAACAGGGAGTAATTCTACCTATATCTTCTCGATTGAGAAACTAGGTTTCACCGTGTTCAGCGTTAACCGCTCTACTTTGTATAACCTTGGTGCCGGACTCGTTAATGTGAGTACCATACTGGGTGGTGCAGCCGTACCCGTCATCCTGTTCGACTATACCACGATCAACAATATGGGGTCTCAGGGCAGATATGTTTTGATAGATGCTGGCAGTCAGGGTGCCGGCAATAACGTGAATTTCAGCTTTCAGAACAGCATCCTCGCCAATACACCATTAGGTGTCGGTGGTCTTGCAGTAAGTGGTACACCACATCTGATCAGGAATCAAAATGCCGTGGGCAACTTTGTGAACAGCAATTACTTTAACCTGTTCACTGCAAGAGTTAGTGAAGGTGGTTTCAAACTCGTATTAACCGGACTTTACCAGTTCAATAACAACGAAACCGACCTGGGCTGGTCGGCCGCCACCCGCGATTTCAGCTTAAAATCGCTCCCTGCAAACAGCCCCCTGCTCAAAGGAAGTACCAACGGGAATACCATTGGTGATCCCCGCTGGGCATTTTAATTTTAAACAAACATTATCCTATATGCTAAACTTTAGATTCAGATTCCGCTTTACGTTCATGCTCTTACAACTCCTGTTCCTGGTGCCGGTAATGGCCCAGGATTCAGGCAGCTCCGTTAAAAAAACAAGCTATCCCTTTCAGAACACCGCACTGAGTTTTGAAAAGCGGGTCGACGATCTGGTGGGTCGTCTTACACTCGAAGAAAAGGTATCCCAGATGTTAAATTCTGCGCCGCCCATTCCGCGCCTCGGTATTGCCGGTCACGATTGGTGGAATGAGGTTTTACATGGCGTAGCCAGAACTTCCTATAAAACTACCGTATTTCCCCAGGCCATTGCGATGGCCGCTAACTTTGACCGCGATGCACTCTACCAGATGGCAGATTATGCTGCACTCGAAGGCAGGGCGGTTTACAATCAGGCCGTTCTGGAAGGTAAAGAAGGCAGGAAATATGTGGGACTGACCTACTGGACGCCCAATGTCAATATTTTCAGAGATCCGCGCTGGGGCAGAGGTCAGGAGACCTATGGAGAAGATCCCTTTTTAACCGCTGCGCTCGGCGATGCTTTTGTGAAAGGTTTACAAGGAGATGATCCCAAATACCTGAAGGCCGCAGCCTGTGCGAAACACTATGCCGTACACAGTGGTCCCGAATCACTGCGCCATACCTTTAACGCTGAAGTTTCGGCCTATGATTTATGGGACACCTATCTGCCTGCATTTGAAAAATTAGTTGTTCAATCTAAAGTAGCCGGGGTGATGTGTGCCTACAATGCTTTCCGTACGCAGCCCTGCTGTGCCAGCGATATCCTGATGATTGATATTCTGCGTCAGCAATGGAAATTCACCGGCTATGTGACTTCAGACTGTGGTGCTATTGACGATTTCTATAAAAAACATAAAACACATAAAGATGCAGAATCTGCTGCTGCTGATGCCGTATTTCATGGTACGGATGTAGACTGCGGCCATGAAGCTTATCTGGCATTGGTACAAGGTGTTAAAAACGGTAAAATTACAGAGAAACAAATCGATGTATCCGTAAAACGCCTCTTTATGGTCAGGTTCAGACTGGGCCTTTTTGATCCGGCATCCATGGTGAAATGGGCACAAACACCCGCAAGCGTCATTGAAAGTCCGGCTCACCGCGCACATGCCCTAAAAATGGCACGCCAGTCGATGGTTCTCCTTAAAAATGAAAACAACACCCTGCCCTTAAAAAAAGAGCTTAAAAAAATAGTGCTGTTAGGTCCGAATGCCAATAATCCGCTGTCCATCCTTGGCAATTACAACGGTAATCCCTCTAAATTATCTACCGTCCTTTCGGCGCTGCAAGAGCGCGCAGGCAAGAATACAACCATTGTTTATGAACAGGCGGTCAATTTTACCAATAACAAAATCCTGGTATTTGATGATATGTCCGCCCTTTATTCTTATGAAGGCCAGGCAGGTATTAAAGCCGAGTATTTCAACAATACAGACCTGACAGGTGAGCCTGTCGCCACAAGATTTGAGCATGACCTGAACCATGTATGGCAGGAAGGGGAGAACGTGATTGCCAATATCAGTGCTAACGATTTTTCTGCCCGTTACACCACCAATTATACCGCGACCGAAGATAAAACCATTGTGCTGGAAATCAAGGCCGATAATGGTTTCAGGGTCAGCGTTAACGGTAAAGCCGTCATGGAAGATTGGCTCAACAAGAAAAATGAAGCCAAAAAATATGATTTGAAAATCAAAAAAGACCAGGTCTATAAAATCGTTGTGGAATACTGGCAAGGTGATGGCAGCGCCAATGTGAAACTCAGTACCGGTAATTATGTGACAACAGATTTTGATGCCTTGGTAAAAAGACATCAGGATGCCGATGCCTTTGTTTTTGTAGGTGGCATTTCGCCTCAACTGGAAGGAGAACAGATGTCTGTTAATGAGCCGGGTTTTGATGGTGGTGATAAAACTTCCATTCTTCTTCCTGCCATACAGACCGAACTCATGAAAAAGCTGCAATCAGCCGGCAAACCCCTTGTATTTGTCATGATGACCGGAAGTGCCATTGCCACCCCATGGGAATCACAGCATATTCCTGCGATCTTAAATGCCTGGTACGGTGGTCAGGCTGCAGGTGAAGCTGTTGCAGATATCCTCTTTGGCGACTATAATCCTTCAGGCCGTTTGCCTGTTACTTTCTATCAGGGAGATAAAGACCTGGCAGATTTTAAAGACTATAGCATGGAGAACAAAACCTATCGTTACTTTAAAGGTACACCACTCTACGGCTTTGGTTTTGGCTTAAGTTATACCACTTTCAGCTACAGCAAACAAAACATCCCGCTAAGGGTGGCGCAGGGAAAAACTGTAGTCGTTTCAGTTATCGTGAAAAACACCGGAAAAGTTCGTGGCGATGAAGTCGCCCAGCTCTATATACTTAACCAGAATAAAGCCATCAAAACAGCGATAAAAGCGCTGAAGGGATTTCAACGTGTCAGCCTGAATCCTGGTGAAAGTAAGACCGTAACCTTCCGACTTACACCAGACGATCTTTCCTATGTGGATGTCAACGGGCAGGAAGTGAGATTCAAAGGAAAGATACAGTTGGCCATTGGCGGGAGTCAGCCTGATGAGCCTAATCAAACAAATGGAAACATCCTCAAATCAATAGTAAACATCACAAAATAATGATAGGAATTAATCTAGTAAAACCCACCATGCTGCTGCTCGCAGTTTTATCCATCAATCTTGCAGCTCCCACACATCCGGACGACGCACTTCCGCTTGCCTTTCCCGGCGCGGAAGGTTTTGGCAGGAACGTGACAGGTGGAAGAGGCGGTAAAGTGATCATCGTCAGCAACCTCAATGATTCCGGTCCCGGTAGTTTTAGAGCTGCAGTGGAAAACAGGGGCGCAAGAATTGTCGTCTTTACTATTTCAGGCACAATCTATTTGAATAGCGCCATTAACCTCCTTGAGAAAGACCTGACCATTGCCGGGCAGACTGCTCCAGGAGATGGCATCACCTTAACCAATTATCCTGTAAGTGTGAAGACCAGCAATGTGATGATCCGTTACCTGAGATTTAGAATGGGCGATCAAAAACACGTGGAAGCAGATGCCTTAGGCGGTTTTGAAACAAGAGATATCATTGTAGATCATTGCTCTATGAGCTGGTCTACCGATGAATGTGTGTCCTTTTATAACAATGATAATTTCACCCTGCAGTGGTGCATTATTTCCGAGAGTCTGAGGAAATCGGCCCATGCCAAAGGTGCACATGGTTACGGAGGGATCTGGGGAGGGAAAAATGCTTCTTTTCACCATAATTTAATGGCCAATAACGATAGTCGTAATCCACGTTTTGGTGAAAGGGAAGGCTCTGCCTATGCGTTGACCGATCTGGTTGACATGAGGAATAATGTCTTTTATAATTGGGGAAACAATATTGCCTACGGGGGAGAAGCCATGCATATCAACATCATTAATAACTATTATAAACCCGGACCAGCAACCAAAGTTAAAAACCGTATCTTCTCCATAGATAAATACATGAAAAAGCCTGCTTCTCCTATTTACAATCAATGGGGTCAGTTTTATATCGCCGGAAATGAGGTGGAAGGGGATCCGAAAACTACCGGAGACAATTGGACCTATGGTGTGTATAACCAGTTTCATAACAGATATGGAATCGTTTCGCCCGCTGAAAAAGATGCGATGAAACTTTCCGCGCCGCTGGAAATCAACCAAAATGTAAGTACTCAAACTGCGAAGGCAGCCTATCCGCTGGTGATGAATTTTGCTGGTGCAGTGCTGAAAAGAGAC
>Ga0247810_10001684_pt1 | contig 13459 bp, 21 predicted proteins | sample UWRJL119311C1_FD_179918 | JGI IMG/M metagenome (GOLD analysis project Ga0247810, IMG submission 179918) | Plant litter microbial communities from Arlington Agricultural Research Station in Wisconsin, United States - UWRJ-L119-311C-1 | ecosystem: Environmental > Terrestrial > Plant litter >...
ACGAGCGTTTTTGATTTCGCCATACATCCCTAAAATTTTATGCAATTGTGCCTCAGAATATTCATTGACAATAGTATAGGCTGACACCTCTGCCTTTTGATTCATCCTCATATCTAAATCACCTTCAAAGCGTGTCGAAAATCCACGTGTTGGTTCATCTATCTGATGTGATGAAATTCCAAAATCGGCTAAAATACCATCTACTTTTTTGACTCCGTATAATCGTAGGTATTTTTTAATGTTCCTAAAATTGGTTTCGATGAATGTAAAGCGAGGGTCTTGAAAAGCCTGAGCATTTACTTTAGCGTCTGGGTCTTGGTCAAAAGCATATAGCTTTCCCTTTTCCCCCAATTGTGCCAATATAGCTCTTGAATGACCACCGCCCCCAAAAGTTACATCTACATAAACGCCATCAGGACGTATATTTAGTCCATCAAGGCATTCTTGAAGCATTATTGGGCGATGGTACTCGGTATTGATTGTCATTATTTTTAATCTTTAAATACAAATTTATGGATAATATTGCTGGAATTTAACCAAACGTTTCAATTAAATATGAAGCAGTTTCTTGATATCCAACGCTAATTTCTGAGAGAAAATCTCAGATCCATATTTATTCAAATGTTGAGAATTATAAAAATACTTCTGTTGATAACAGAGTGAATCCTTTGAATAATCTAAAAAATAACAATGATAGCGTTCAGATACATCTTTACACATATTCATCATGATATACTTATTTTTATACAAAGGCTGTACTTCATAATACTCAGGGGCATATAATAGCACCACTTTTATGTGGTGTTTCTCGCAAAAAGCTAAATATTCTTCAAACTGTTTTGTGATAGTCTTATCGAACGTATACCTCACTCCTTTCGGATACCGCTTTTTAAACCTTTCAAAATCCTGATTCCATTCATAAGCATTGCCTCTGTAACCCTTATATTTAGTAGTAGTATCGTATAGTGAAGTAAAATTCACAAAATTACAAATACCTTCCCAAGCCAAAGCTTGCTGATTTTTATACTTTAGTAGGGGTATGTTTTGTTGATATTCATCAAACTCACCTTTATGTCCACGTGTAGTTTCCATTATGATTGGCTCGTTAATATAAGGTAGAAACTGTTCAGGGTTTACTACATCAGCACGTTTGGAAAAACCATATGCATCTACATTATGAATAATATATTTAGGCTTTTTATTATGGGCCAGATACAATTTAAATCGTGCAAATTGCATATCGAAATGCCAAGCCGACATGCCTAGATTATATGAATTAAGCTTTAGTGTACTGTCAATAATTTTAGGTGAAATATGAAACTCTGCCCTTGATGACCCCAAAATCAATAAATCTGCATTGATTTTTCCATCGAATAAATCATTCCAGGTGGCATAATATTCATTCCTAGATTTTCTTAGACCGCTATCTACAATAAATGCCAAGGCATATAAACTAATGATAATTAGAAAGGACAATAAAGCTATTTTCTTTAAAAACCTTTGTATCATTTTTGTGCTTTTGCTTCTATCTTAAACGCCTTTTTATCCCCAAACACTAGCTTCTGTGTACCTTCTATTAAGTAATAGTCTACAACCCCATTCGCCAAAGTCATTTTAATATGCTTATCGGTTTCATAAAGGTAGTTTTCGTTGGTAATAGTGGCTTCTAATGCCGTAAATGCTCCCTTCTGAAGGTATATTTTTACAGTTTTTACTGGAAGATTCTCCTTCGCTTTTAGGGTATAAATGATGGTAGAATCAGACTGGCTGATGTCATAACTATTTAAATAAGCAGGTTTATTCAAATCAGTTTGCACGAATAGCTCTAATTCTTTTGACCAGTCTTCTATCTTGATAAGCTTGGTTTCTGGTATATTATTGCTCCAGACAGTTTTATTAAAAGATGGTTTCTTTGTATTCAGAATATTGATTTGATTGCTTATAGTAGTTTTTAAATCAAAATATTTATTGATAAAAGAGGTCTTTTCTTCCTTACAAGCGATAAGCAAAGTAAGCGTTACAAGTATTATGATGGATGATTTCATATTACAAAATTACGGATGTATATTGATATTAATAACGTAAAAGTTATAATCGACCAAAATAACAAAAGGACTTCGACCAAAGTCAAAGTCCTTTTTGAAATAGAAAAATCTACGTTAGATTATTCTTCAGTTTTTTCTTCCGAAGTTTCAGCAGCAGGAGTTTCATCTTCTACTACTTCAGCCGAAGGAACCTCAGCTACTGGTGCAGCTTCGATAGTATCTTCAGTTTTCTTAGCTCCAGAACGACGACCACGACGAGTTTTCACTGCTTTCTCAGCTGTAGCTGCTAATAAAGTTTCGTTGAAGTCAACTAATTCCATTAAGCACATTTCAGCATTATCACCAAGACGATTCGCCAATTTGATAATTCTAGTGTAACCACCTGGACGGCTAGCAACTTTCTCAGAAACAATACCAAAAAGTTCTTTAACAGACTCTTTGTTTTGTAAGTAAGAGAATACAATACGACGATTGTGAGTATTGTCGTCTTTTGATTTAGTAATCAAAGGCTCAACATACTTTCTTAATTCTTTAGCTTTAGCAGCTGTAGTTTCGATTCTTTTGTGAAGAATCAAAGAAGATGCCATGTTCGATAACATAGCGGCTCTGTGAGGAGCAGTTCTACCTAAATGGTTGAATTTTTTACCGTGTCTCATTATATTGTTTCGTAAGTTTGAAATGACACACTTAGTTCCCAGCGGAAAAAAGCCATCATTGCGGTTAAGTTAATTCGCATCAACTCACCTATTACTACTATTAAAAATTGAAAAATTAGTGTTTACTACAGTTAGCAAACACTAATTTTCCTTGATTGCTAAACAAGCTGAATGGCTCTTAGTCTTCGTCTAAACGATAACGAGCAACATCCATACCGAAGTGAAGTCCTTTTTCTTCGATTAGTTGTTCTAATTCAGTCAATGATTTCTTACCGAAGTTACGGAATTTCATCATGTCAGAAATTTCTAATCTAGCCAAGTCTCCTAAAGTTCTAACATCAGCTGATTTAAGACAGTTGTAAGCACGAACTGACAAGTCTAAATCTGCTAGAGCAGTCTTCAATAATTTTCTCATGTGTAGCATTTCTTCATCTACCACGTTGTCTTCTTCTGCCTTCATAGACTCGAAAGTCATTGTTTGGTCAGAGAATAACATAAAGTGTTGAATCAAGATATATGCTGCACCTTTTAATGCGTCTTCAGGGTGAATTGATCCGTCAGTTTCAATATCCAAAACCAATTTCTCATAATCTGTTTTCTGTTCAACACGAGTATTTTCGATGCTGAATTTCACATTTTTGATTGGTGTAAAGATTGCATCAATCGGGATGTGACCAAAAGGAGGTTCTGAGTTTCTAGTTTCGTCTGAAGGAACATATCCACGACCTTTTTCAACGATAATCTCCATCTCAAATTCTTTTGATTCATCTAAATTACAGATAACTAAATCTGGATTTAAGATGTCAAAATAATTTGTAAATTTAGCAATATCGCCTGCTTTAAGAGTGCTTTGACCTTTCACCCTTACATTGATTTTATTCTCAAGGATTTCCTGACTTTTTTTGAATCGAACTTTCTTCAAATTCAAAATAATTTCAGTCATATCCTCAATTACTCCTTCAATGGCTGAAAATTCGTGCAAAACTCCGCCAACCTTAACGCTTGTAATAGCGTAGCCTTCTAATGAAGACAACAAGATTCTACGAAGTGCATTACCGATTGTAACGCCATAGCCTTTTTCGAGTGGCTTAAACTCAAATAACCCGTGAAAGTCGTCAGCTTTTTCCATGACAACTTTATCGGGCATTTGGAATGCTAATATTGACATATTTCGTAGCGTAATTTACCTTGGAATGTGTAAGAATAGAGTAATCAATTCGCAATTTACGAATTAACTCTGTAATTTTAGCATTTAGGGTTACTATTTTTTCGATAAAACCTTGACATTTCAGAAGAATTCATCTATATTACAAGTTTACAGAAAATCGAGACCCTTAGAATAAACAATATTAATTATTGTACATCTAATATTGAATAAACACAAAATCAAACAAACTTAGATTTTACACATTAATGTAAAATCTAAGTCACAAAGTTTTCAATTAAATTGTCAGAATATTTTTGACCATTTACTCTGTCAAAATATATGATTACTTAGAATAAAGTTCAACGATTGCTTGCTCATTGAAGTTCTCTGGAATATCAGTACGTTCTGGATAAGAAACGAATTTACCAGTCATTGTAGGAGTATCCCATTCTAACCAGTTGAAACGTTTTCCAGCTTTTCCAGCAAGTGAGTTAGAAACTACCTCTAAAGATTTAGATTTCTCACGTACACTTACTAATTGTCCTGGCTTAAGAGAATACGATGGAATGTTTACAATTTCACCGTCAATAAGAATATGCTTATGAATAACCAACTGACGAGCTGCACGACGAGTAGGAGCAATTCCTAAACGATAAACAGTGTTATCAAGACGAGCTTCACAAAGTTTCAAAAGGTTTTCACCTTTGATACCTTCTCTTACAGCCGCTTTGTGGTATAAGTTTTCAAATTGCTTTTCAAGGATACCGTAAGTATATTTCACTTTTTGCTTTTCTTTTAATTGCAAAGCATATTCTGAAACTTTACCACGTTTACCTTTACCGTGCTGACCTGGACCATAGTTTTTGCGTGCTAACGCTTTACTTGGACCTAAGATTGGCTCACCAAAACGACGAGCAATTTTTGATTTTGGACCTGTATATCTTGCCATTTCTAAAATTAATAAAGTCATCAAACCTCTTTTGTTCGATGAAGTAATTAAGATAAATAAAAGAAAACGTTAATAATTACTAATTAACGTTTTCAGTAAATTTTTAATGAAGATTAAACTCTACGACGTTTTGGAGGACGACATCCGTTGTGAGGAAGTGGAGTAATATCTTTGATAGAGATTACTTCGATACCAGCATTAGAAATAGTTCTAATGGCTGATTCACGACCTGAACCTGGTCCTTTTACAAAAACATCAGCTTTTTTCATTCCAGCTTCTACAGCTACGGCAGCGCAGTTTGTTGCGGCTGTTTGTGCAGCATAAGGAGTGTTTTTCTTAGAACCTTTGAAGCCCATTTTACCAGCAGAAGCCCAAGAGATTACTTGTCCTTGACTGTTAGTAATAGAAATAATGATGTTATTGAAAGAAGCTTTGATGTGTACTTGACCATGCTGTTCAACTACTACAACTCTCTTCTTTGCTTTGTCTTTTCTTTTAGCCTGTGCCATTGTTAGTTTTGTTTGTTCAATTCCAGTTTTGAGTTCGTACATTCTCCAAAGAGCAACCTTCTCATCTTAGAACTCGACGAATTAAGAATATTATATCCTTAAACTCAGCCTAATTTTTACTTAGTAGCTTTTTTCTTGTTCGCAATAGTCTTACGCTTACCTTTACGAGTACGAGAGTTGTTCTTAGTTCTCTGACCACGTAATGGAAGACCTTTACGGTGACGAAGACCACGGTAACAACCGATGTCCATCAAACGTTTGATATTCAACTGGATTTCAGAACGAAGTTGACCTTCAGTCTTGAATTCTCCAGCGATAATCCCACGAATTGCACTTGCCTCTTCATCGTTCCATTCGCCAGCTTTTTTGTCGAAAGAAATATTAGCTTGTGTTAAAATTTTCTGAGCAGTGCTACGACCTATTCCGAAGATGTAAGTCAGAGCAATTTCGCCTCTTTTTTTGTCGGGAATATCAACCCCTGCAATACGAGCCATACTTTTTTAGCTTTTTAGATTTTAAATGAAGGAAGTTTCTCAACTACCCCATGTTAATAATCATCCTTGTCTTTGTTTGAACTTTGGATTTTTTTTGTTAATAACATAAAGTTTTCCGTGACGACGGATTACTTTACATTCAGCACTACGCTTCTTGATAGACGCTTTAACTTTCATTGTAGTATTTATTAATGTTTCTATTAATTACAGTTTTGCAAAAGCATCCGTAAAGTTTACTAAAACTATCAATTGCCAACTGCCTATTTTACTTGTAACGATACACAATTCTTGCTTTACTTAAGTCATAAGGAGACATTTCTAACTTCACCTTATCACCAGGTAAGATTTTAATGTAATTCATTCGCATCTTACCAGAAATATGGGCAATCACTTGATGGGTATTTTCTAACTCTACTCTAAACATAGCATTTGAAAGAGCCTCAATGATAATTCCATCTACTTCTATTGATGATTGTTTTGCCATAAATTCAATTTGAAAATTTCAAATATTAACGATGTACTCTGATTTAGCAATAACTTCCTCAATAAATTTAAAGGTAGTTAGTATATCTGCTTTATCCTTTTTAATTGCTATTGTGTGTTCAAAATGGGCAGATGGCTTTCTATCTTGGGTTCTGATAGTCCAACCATCGTTTTCTTGATGAATGGCTTTCTTACCTTGATTTACCATCGGTTCTATGGCAATTACCATGTTCTCCTTTAGTTTTGCACCATCGCCTCTTCTACCATAATTGGCTACTTCTGGTTTTTCATGAAGAGATTTCCCTACTCCATGCCCTACTAGTTCTCTCACAATGGTAAAACCTAATTTCTCACTGAAAGTTTGGATAGCAAAGCCAATATCACCAATTCTTTTACCTACTACTGCTTGTTCAATTCCTTGGTAAAGTGATTCTTTGGTAGTTTTCAATAAAAGAAGAGTCTCTTCATTTACATTACCGATTGCATAAGTATAAGCACTGTCGGCATGAAAACCATTTTTAAATACACCACCATCAATTGTTACAATGTCTCCGTCTCTTAATTGATAATTGTTAGGTATTCCATGAACCACTACATCATTTACTGAAATGCATAAAGATGCAGGGAACTTGTTATAATTAAGAAACGAAGGGGTACTATTATTATCTTTAATAAACTCGTAAGCTACTTTATCTAATTCTTTAGTCGTTACGCCTGGTTTTATCATTTTGGCCACCTCTGCATGAGTTTGGCCAAGTATAATACCATTTGCTCTGATGATTTCTAAATCGCTATTTGTTTTTAAATAAATCATTCTTATTAATGCTTAGGAAATAACATCCTAAAATTGTTATTGAGCAACCGCCTCTGTTCTACCTTTGATTCTACCTGATTGCATCAATCCTTCATACTTACGCATCAATAAATAACTTTCTATTTGCTGTAGGGTATCTAATACAACACCTACTAAAATTAGCAATGAAGTTCCTCCGAAGAAAGATGCAAAACCACGAGTGATTCCGAATAAACTTGCTAAAGCAGGAAGGATAGCAATAATAGCTAACATAAATGCTCCTGGCAAAGTAATTCTATCTAAAATATCAGCGATAAAAGTTGAAGTAGCTTCCCCTGGCTTCACACCTGGTACAAAACCACCACCTCTTTTCATATCATCAGAAATTTGTGTTGGGTTAATTGAAATAGCCGTATAAAAGAATGTAAATACGATAATCAAGAACGCAAATAACAAATTGTATTCTAATGAAGTGAAATCACTGAATTTCTGAGCTACCGATTGTGCGAATTCACTTTTCTCAGCTAAAGAACCTGCTACCAATCCTGGAACAAACATTAAAGCTTGTGCAAAAATGATAGGCATTACACCTGCTGAGTTAAGCTTCAACGGAATATACTGGCGTTCGCCACCTACAGATGAAGTTCTGTTACCTACTACTTGTTTCGCATATTGTACTGGGATTCTTCTAACCGCTTGAGTAACCATTACGGCACCCATTACTACGAAGAAAAGCGCTACAATTTCTATTACAAATAATAAAGCTCCTGACATTCCACGAGATTGAGCTTCACCGATGATTGATCCCGGGAAACGAGACACAATACCAATCATAATTAGCATTGAAATACCGTTACCAACTCCTTTATCAGTAATTTTTTCTCCTAACCACATACAAAACATTGTACCAGCAATCAAGATAATTACTGCAAATAAGCGGAACGACCATGCACTAACGATGATTGCTTCTGCAGGAATAGTTGTTTGTAGGTATGCTGTTGCTTGAGCGGCAGTAACAAAGATTGTTAAAACTCTTGTAATTTGGTTTAATTTCTTTCTTCCTGACTCTCCATCCTTTTGCATCTTCTGAAAATATGGCAATGCAATTGTTAACAATTGAATAGCAATAGAGGCAGAGATGTAAGGCATAATACCTAAAGCAAATATAGAAGCATTATTGAATGCTCCACCCGAAAACATATTCAACAAACCTAATAAACCGCCTTCTCCTTTTTGTTCTAATTTTGCAGCATCAATACCTGGTAAAACGATATAAGAACCTAAGCGAAAAAAGGTGATAAACAACAGAGTGTTAAGGATTCTACCTCTTAGTTCCTCTATTGAGAAAATGTTTTTGATAGTGTTAATAAACTTGTTCATGCTATCTGTTTAAATAATCGTCAAATAATGAATGAAAACTGAAATTGTTCAACTTTTTCTTTAATCACAAATCTGTTGCCAGTTTTTACACGATTACTCAAATATTTCTGTTGTCTATCTAATTAATTTGAAAATCGGGATTTTGAAAATTTGAAAACTAACAAATCTATTAAACAAAACTTGAAGCTCCAAATTTTCATAATTTCAAACTACCCCACAATTGCTTTTCCACCTGCTGCTTCGATAGCAGTTTTGGCAGATTCAGAAAAACCTTTAACTGTTACTTCTAATGCTGATGTTACAGCACCACGTGACAAGATTTTTACTAAATCATTTTTAGAAACTAATCCATTGTTATAAAGTACATCATGGTTGATTACTGTTGAACCAATTGAATCAGCTAAAGCTTGTAGCGTATCAAGGTTAATTGCCTTGTATTCTACACGATTAATATTTTTAAATCCGAACTTAGGAACTCTACGTTGTAAAGGCATCTGACCACCTTCAAAACCAGCTTTACGAGAATAACCTGAACGAGACTTTGCACCTTTGTGACCACGAGCAGAAGTACCACCTAAACCAGAACCAGCACCACGACCAACTCTTTTTCTAACTTTTGTTGAGCCTTGAGCAGGCTTTAATGAAGAAAGATTCATTGTATTATTTTTTTAATGTTTGCTAAACGCTACTCCCCTGTGGAGTAACTCGCTATACTAATGAGGGAACCTCAATAATATTAGATATTCTCAACTACAATCATGTGTTGAACCGCACGAATCATCCCTTCAATAGCAGGATTCAACTCTTTTTCAACGCTTTTGTTAATTTTGCCTAAGCCTAAAGCTTGCATAGTACGTTTTTGAACGTCTGGGCGTTTGATTGTACTTTTTACTTGTGTAATTTTTACCTTTGACATGGTCTTATAGTTACGAGTTTGGGTTAAAAGTTATTACAATGTAGTACACCTTAATAACTCATAACCTTAAACTGCTCTTATCCGTTGAAAACTTTTGCTAAAGAAACGCTTCTTTGGAAAGCAACTGTATGTGGATTTCTCATTTTCACAAGAGCATCAACTGTTGCTTTAACCACGTTGTGTGGGTTTGAAGAACCTTTAGATTTTGCTAATACGTCATGTACACCAGCAGATTCTAATACAGCACGCATCGCACCACCCGCAATTACTCCAGTACCCGGAGCAGCAGGCTTCAACAATACGAAACCACCAGAGAATTTACCAATTTGTTCGTGCGGAACAGAGTTTTTCAATAAAGCTACTTGGAATACATTTTTCTTTGCATCCTCAATACCTTTAGCGATAGCATCAGTTACTTCATTAGCTTTTCCTAATCCGAAACCTACGATACCTTTTCCGTCACCAACTACAACGATTGCAGAGAAGCTGAAACGACGTCCACCTTTTACTACTTTCGCTACACGATTGATAGCAACAACTTTTTCTTTTAATTCGCCTTCGTTAACCTTTATTGGCTTTGATATTAATTGCGACATTTTTTCTGAATTTGAAAATTTGTGAATTTGATTAATAAATAATCAAATTGACTAATTAGAATTTAAGACCACCTTCTCTTGCACCATCGGCAATTGCTTTTACACGACCATGATACAAGTATCCGTTACGATCGAAAACAACCGCTAATATACCAGCCGCTAATGCCTTCTCTGCGATTTTTACTCCTACTTGTTTAGCATTATCTACATTGCCATTAGCCAAGCCAAGTTCTTTTGTAGAAACTGCTGCTAATGTATGTCCTTGAACATCATCAATAATTTGAGCGTACACACCAGTGTTTGAACGAAACACTGATAATCTTGGTTTGCTAGCTGTACCAGAAACCTTTGCTCTAATTGATCGTTTGATGCGTAATCTTCTTGAATCTTTTTGCGTAGCCATTGTAATATTTATATGTTTTGTGGATTGCCGACCCACGATTGGAATTTGAATTTTGTCAATTTGAAAATTCAAAATACTTCGTATAAATACGGGCATTTCAAATTTTCAAATCATATCAATTACAAATTACGATTATTTTTTACCACCAGTTTTACCAGCTTTTCTACGAATTTGCTCACCCACAAAACGAATACCTTTACCTTTGTAAGGTTCGATTTTACGTAATGAACGAATTTTCGCTGAAACTTGGCCTACTAATTCTTTATCAATTCCTTCTAAAGTTACTTTAGGGTTTTGACCTTTCTCCATTGCAGTAGTCACTTTCAATTCACCAGGAATCTGAACAAATACAGCGTGAGAATATCCTAAACTTAACTCAAGAATATTTCCTTGATTTGATGCTTTATAACCAACCCCAACAATTTCCATCTGAGATTTGTATCCTTCGCTTACACCAATAACCATGTTATTGATTAAAGAACGATATAAACCATGAAGGGCTTTGTGACGTTTCTGTTCAGTAGGGCGTTTTACTGCTAATTCAGCACCTTCAATCTCAACAGTGATGTCTGGATCGATAGTACGTTCTAAAGCACCTTTAGGTCCTTTTACTGATACATGATTTTTATCAACCGTTACTGTTACACCAGCAGGTAACGTGATAATCTTATTGCCAATTCTTGACATGATTGTAATTTGTTTTGCTTAGATGGAAGTCCAAAAACCATAACCAATGGTTATCAATTCATGGAAACTTCTTTCAGCGTTAAGAAATATTAATAAACGTGGCAAAGTACTTCACCACCTACGTTTAACACACGAGCTTCTTTGTCGGTGATAACCCCTTTTGATGTCGAAAGAATTGCAATACCTAAACCATTCAATACACGTGGCAACTCAGTTGCACCTTTGTATTTACGTAAACCTGGCTTAGAAATTCTTTCTAATTTAACGATTGCCGACTGCTTAGTAACTGGGTTATACTTCAAAGCAACTTTGATGGTACCCTGAACAGTTGTATCGTCAAATTTATAGTTTTGAATATATCCTTTATCAAAAAGCACCTTAGTGATTTCCTTTTTGATGTTAGAAGCAGGGATTTCAACGATTCTATGGCGTGCCTTGATGGCATTTCTCAATCGTGTTAAGTAATCTGCTATTGGATCTGTCATTGTTTTCGATATTTGAAACGAAACCTTTTCTGAAAAGGCTCGCAAAATTACGGAATTAAAATTAAGAAGACAAGTAATTGATAATTAAAATAATTCTAATTACTTAATTATCAATTATCTGAAGCGGTAATTATTACCAGCTTGATTTAGTTACCCCTGGAATTAACCCATCAGAAGCCATTTGGCGGAAAGTAACACGGTTGATACCGAACTTACGCATATAACCTCTTGGGCGTCCTGTAAGTTTACAACGGTTATGTAAACGTACTGGTGAAGCATTTTTAGGTAACTTATCAAGTCCTAAATAATCACCAGCTGCTTTCAAGGCTGCGCGTTTTGCCGCATACTTAGCAACTGTTGCTTCTTTCTTTCTTTCTCTTGCTTTTACTGATTCTTTTGCCATTGTGTTGAGAATCTTTATTTGTTATCGGTTATCTGTATCCGTTATCGGTAAATGTTATTTAGAAAATAATATCAATAATAACAGTTCACAGATAACTTAAATCAATTACTTCTTCTGATTTGAGAAAGGCATTCCCATTGCTGTTAACAATGCATTAGCCTCTTCGTCAGTTTTTGCGGTAGTTACAAAAGTGATATCCATACCAGAAATTTTGCTTACTTTATCAATAGAAATTTCAGGGAAGATAATTTGTTCTTTAACACCTAGTGTATAGTTACCACGACCATCGAAACCTTTGTCTGATACACCTTTGAAGTCACGTACACGAGGTAACGAAACAGTCATCAAACGATCAAGGAATTCGTACATTTTTTGTCCTCTCAACGTTACTTTAACACCAATTGGCATATTTTCACGTAATTTGAAGTTTGAAATAGCTTTCTTAGAAATTGTTGCAACAGCTTTCTGTCCAGCGATAAGAGTAATTTCTTCAACACCCGTATCAATCAATTTCTTGTCAGCCACAGCAGCACCAATACCTTTGTTGATTACAACTTTAGTAACTTTTGGAACTTGCATTACTGATTTGTATTGAAATTTTTCCTTTAAAGCAGGAACGATTTCATTTACATATTTATCTTTCAGTCTTGTAGTTGTCATTGTATGAAAATTTATGTGGATTTCCGACCCACTTTTTCAATTGATAGTTTTGATTATGCATCAAAACTATTTACTTGAGATTTAATTAAATGAATTTTCCTGTTGCTTTCGAGAATCTTTGCAACTTTCCTTCTTCGTTCAATTTACGACCTGTACGTACTGGCTTGCCGTTTTCAGCAACTGCCAAGTTTGAGATGTGAATAGAACCTTCACGTTTCTCAATACCACCTTGCGGAGTATTTGCATTAGGCTTAACGTGTTTAGTTTGAAGATTTACTCCTTCAACGATAGCACGTTGCTTATCAACTAATACTTTTTTGATTACGCCTGTCTTACCTTTTGAGTTTCCAGCGATAACGATAACTGTATCACCAGATTTGATGTGCAGTTTTGGCTGCTTATTAAACTTTCTTTCCATGATACGAATTATGATTAAAGCACCTCTGGGGCTAATGAAACGATTTTCATGAAACCTGCATCACGTAGTTCACGTGCAACTGGCCCGAAAATACGAGTACCACGTGGCTCGTCGTTGGCATTCAACAATACGGCTGCGTTATCCTCGAAACGAATATATGAACCGTCTTTACGACGAATCTCTTTTTTAGTTCTTACTACTACGGCTTTAGAAACCGTACCTTTCTTCATGCTTGATGATGAAAGTGCTGATTTAACAGTCACTACAATTTTATCACCAATTGAAGCGTATCTTTTTCCTGTACCGCCCAACACACGGATAACTAGAACTTCTTTAGCTCCTGAGTTATCTGCTACGCCGAGTCTTGATTCTTGCTGTACCATTTTATGATTGGAATACTGATTTTAACGAAAAATTTAACTTCTTAATAATATT
>Ga0247810_10001685_pt1 | contig 13454 bp, 11 predicted proteins | sample UWRJL119311C1_FD_179918 | JGI IMG/M metagenome (GOLD analysis project Ga0247810, IMG submission 179918) | Plant litter microbial communities from Arlington Agricultural Research Station in Wisconsin, United States - UWRJ-L119-311C-1 | ecosystem: Environmental > Terrestrial > Plant litter >...
AGCTCGACCGTGGTCGGGGCGTCGACCGCGCGGTTGACCACGAGGACGACCAACTCGCCGGCCTCCGCGTCGAAGGTGGCCCCCGCGTCCACCAGGTCGGCGTTGCCGAAACGGGCGTTCTCGTAGCGCTCCGACTCGATCGAGACGCGGAGGACGTCACCGGCCGCGTGACGCGAGGTGAGCGCGAAGGGGTGGAAGGTGGTCTGGCGCCAGGCGGCCCCGCCCGGCTCGGTCATGATCGGCGCGAGGGCGTTGACGAGCTGCGCCTGGCTGGCCGAGTGCACGCGGTCCGAGTTGCGGAGCAGCGAGATGAGCAGGTTGCCGACGACGACCGCGTCGGCGACCGTGTATACGTCCTCCTCGAGGCGCGGCGCGACCTCCCACGCGTTGCCGGAGGCCGCGATCGGGTCCTCCTCTTCGTGGTACCAGACGTTCCACTCGTCGAAGGAGATGGCGATCCTCTTCGACGACTGGCGGGCCGCGCCCACCGCGTCGGCGGTTGCGACGACGGAGGCGACGAAGTGGTCCATGTCGACGGCGCTGGCGAGGAAGGACCCGAGGTCACCCTCCTCGCGGTAGTAGGCGTGTGCCGAGATCATGTCGACCTCGTCATAGGCCTCGGTGAGGACGGTGCGCTCCCACTCGCCGAAGGTGGGCATGTTGGAGCCGGAGGATCCGCAGGCGACGAGGACGAGGTCGGGGTCGATCTGGCGCATGCCGCGAGCGGTCTCGGCGGCGAGACGGCCGTACTCGGTGGCGGTCTTGTGGCCGAGCTGCCACGGGCCGTCCATCTCGTTGCCGAGGCACCAGAAGCGGATGTCGTGTGGGGCCTCGACGCCGTGGGCGCGGCGGAGGTCGGCGCGGGCCGTGCCACCGGGGAAGTTGGAGTACTCCAGCAGCTCGATCGCCTCGGCGATACCGCGGGTGCCGAGGTTGATGGCCATCATCGGCTCGGTGCCGGAGGCCTTCGTCCAGGCCATGAACTCGTTGAGACCGAAGGCGTTCGTCTCGATCGAGTGCCAGGCGAGGTCGAGGCGGGTGGGGCGCTCGTCGACCGGCCCGACCCCGTCCTCCCACTTGTAGCCGGAGACGAAGTTGCCGCCCGGGTAGCGCACCGTCGAGACGCCCATCTCGCGGACGAGCGCGAGCACGTCACCGCGGAATCCCTCCCGCGTGGCCGTCGGGTGGCCGGGCTCGTAGATGCCCGTGTAGACGCACCGGCCGAGGTGTTCGACGAAGCTGCCGAAGGTGCCGCGGCGGACCGGGCCGACGACGAGGGAGGGATCGATCCGGATTCGCGCGTGGTGCATGCCGGTATAGTACAACGTTGAACTAGAGGCGCCACAGCAGGAGGAACGATGACGATCACGCACGAGACGATCCTTCCCCCGCAGGGCGTGGAGCCGGCCCGGTTCCGTCCGCCGACGGGCGCCTCCGACGCGGCGACACACAGCCTCGACGGGCGCTGGCGCTTCCGATGCAGCGAGACCGTGCACACCGGGGTCGCGCGCGACGACGCCGGTGACGACTGGGATGAGATCGCCGTTCCCGGCCACTGGCAGCTGGCCGGCGCACCCTCCGCCTGGCCCTATGGAACCCCCGAGTACACCAACGTCGTCTTCCCCTTCCCGGTCGACCCGCCGCACGTCCCCGACGCGAACCCGACCGGGGAGTACCGCACCGTGCTCCGCGCACCCGACGCCTGGCCGACCGCCGGGCGCACCGTCCTGCGCTTCGAGGGCGTCGACTCCTGGTTCGAGGTCGCCGTCAACGGGACGGTCGTCGCGGTCTCCCACGGCTCGCGCCTGCCGACCGAGATCGACGTGACCGATGCCCTCGCCGCCGGTGACGCGCTCCTCGCGGTCAAGGTGACCAAGTGGTCCGCCTTCAGCTACATCGAGGACCAGGACCAGTGGTGGCTGTCGGGCATCTTCCGCGGCGTCACACTCGAGCACCGCCCCGACGGCGGACTCGACGACATGCGGGTGCACGCCTCCTACGAGCACGGCACGGGGACGGGGACCCTCCGCATCGACGCCCCCGGCGCCCGCGTCCGCGTGCCCGAGCTCGGCATCGACGTCGCGGCCGGCGAGCCCGCGAGCGCGCCGGTCGAGCCGTGGAGCGCCGAGCTGCCCCGCCTCTACGCGGTGGAGGTGAGCACCCCAGCCGAGACGGTGACCCTGCAGGTCGGCTTCCGCACGATCACCATCGAAGACGCCGTGCTGAAGGTCAACGGCAACCCGATCATCTTCCGCGGCGTCAACCGCCACGAGTTCGACCCGCTGCGCGGCCGGGCCGTCACCCCCGAGCGCATGCTCGAGGACGTCCTGCTCATGAAGCGCCACAACGTGAACGCGGTGCGCACCAGCCACTACCCGCCGCACCCGCATTTCCTCGACCTCTGCGACCGCTACGGCCTCTACGTCATCGACGAGAACGACCTGGAGACGCACGGGTTCCAGGAGGGCGGCTGGGTCGGCAATCCGGTCGACGACCCAGCCTGGACGGACGTGCTCGTCGACCGCGTCACCCGCCTGGTGCGCCGCGACGCCCACCACGCGAGCGTCATCATGTGGTCGCTCGGCAACGAGGCGGGCGGCGGGGTGAACGTGGCCGCGATGGCCGACGCCATCCGTGACCTCGATGCCAGCCGCCCCCTGCACTACGAGGGCGACTGGTCGAGCGACCACGTCGACGTCTACTCCCGCATGTACGCGACGACGGAGGAGGTCGAGCTGATCGGCCGCGGCGTCGAGGCGCCGCTCGCGCGCGCCGACGTGGATGCCCGTCGCCGCGCGATGCCGTTCATCCAGTGCGAGTACGCCCACGCGATGGGCAACGGACCGGGCGGGCTCAGCGACTACGACGACCTCTTCGACCGCTACCCACGCCTGGCCGGCGGGTTCATCTGGGAGTGGATCGACCACGGCCTGCTGCGTCATGACGAGGACGGCACCGAGTTCTTCGCCTACGGCGGCGACTTCGGCGAGCGCCTCCACGACGGCACCTTCATCGCCGACGGCCTGCTGTTACCCGACCGCACCCCCTCCCCGTCGCTCGGCGAGGTGAAGGCGGTGTTCGCGCCGATCCGCCTCGATGCGACGGAGGACGGCCTCCTCGCCCGCAACCGCTACGCGCACCGCGACAGCGGCCACGTCACCTTCGCGTGGCGCGTGCACCGGGGCGACGACACCCTCGCATCGGGTGAAATCGACCTGGCCCTCGCGGCCGGTGAGTCCCGGCTCGTCCCGGTGCCGGCGACCGAGCTCCCGTCACCGGGGCGCGCGCCCGTGTGGTTCACCGTGACGGCCGTGCAGCGCCAGGCACACCCGCTCGAGGCGGACTGGCTCACCGAGCCCTTCGTCATCGCCGAGGGGCAGTTACTGCTCGTGCCGACCGCTCCACTGGAGACCCCGGACGGAGGTGCCACGCGTGCCGACGACGGAACGTACGTCGTCGGCACCGCCCGCTTCGACGCCCGCGGCTCCCTCCTCGAGCTGCACGGTCGCGCGGTCGACGGCATCCGCGTGGACGCCTGGCGTGCGCCGACCGACAACGACAGCCGCTCCGGCATGTGGACGGATCCGGCCGACGAGGCCACCTGGCGCGAGAGCGGGCTCGACCTGCTGGCCGAGCGCGTGATCTCCGCCGAGCTGGTGGACGGCGTGCTCGTCGTGGAGGCGCGCACCGCAGGGCCGCGCTCGCGCAACGGCTTCCTGACCCGCTATGAGTGGCGGGCGACGGCGGAGGGCGCGCTCGACCTCGTCGTGGACGTGCGGCCGGAGGGCCGTTGGCCGCGGAGCGTCGCCCGCCTCGGGCTGCTGCTCTCCCTCGCCGAGGAGCAGGCCTCCGACGTCACGGTCGACTGGCACGGCCTCGGCCCGGACGAGTCGTACGCGGACAGCCGTCGCGCCGCCATCGGCGGGGCGTTCCAGCACACCGTCGCCGGCCTGCAGACCCGGTACACCCACCCGCAGGAGAACGGGGCGCGTCGCGGGGTCACCTCGGCGCGTCTAGGATTCGAGGACGGGAGCACCCTCGCGATCGACGCCGCCGGGACCACCGTCGGCACCCGTCCCGTCGAGGGGGTGGAGCTCTCCCTCCGCCCGTGGAGCGACCTCGCGTTGGAGCGGGCGAAGCACCCGCATGAGCTCGTCCCCGACGGCCGCCTGCACATCCACCTCGACGCCGCCCAGCACGGTGTCGGCTCCGCCGCCTGCGGGCCGGGTGTGCTGGCGAACGCGCAGCTGCACGCGGCACCGTTCCGGATGCACCTGCGGTTCATGTCGAGCTGAGCGGCGCGAGCGTCGAGACGACGATTGCGGAGTGAGCGCTCACTCATTTAGGCTCGCGGGGTGAGCACGGTGAGCACCACCATCGACGACGCCCCCCGCGAGCGCGCACGCCCGCTCGCTCCCGACGAGCGTCGGGAGGCGATCCTCGACGCCGTCGTCCCACTCCTCCGCTCCCACGGCCGCGACGTCTCCTCGCGCCAGCTCGCCGAGGCGGCCGGCGTGGCCGAGGGCACCCTGTTCCGGGCCTTCGGCGACAAGGAGGCGCTTGTGGCCGCGGGCGTCGAGCGCATCTTCGACCACCTTCCCCTGTGGACCGCGCTCCGTGGTGTCGAGGCCACACTGCCGTTCGAGGAGCGCCTCACCGCCGTGATCCGGCTCGTGCGCGAGCACTTCCATGAGGTCGTCACGGCGGTCGTCGCCCTCGGCATCAAGGACCGGCCCCACCACGGCGCCGACCGGCAGGAACACCATCTCGCCGACATCCTCGCCGAGCTGTTCGCCGGCGAGGCGGACCGCTTCGCGGTTCCCCTCCCCGTCGTCGCCGACTACCTGCGCATGGTCGCCTTCGCCTCCTCGTTGCCGATGTCGGCGAAGCTCGACGACGAGGCCCTGTCCCACCTGATCAGCCATGGCGTGCTCGGTCGCGCCGGAGAGGAGCGTCCCTGATGCTCGGCAGGATCCTCGTGCGCTTCATCAAGCCGTACTGGCCGTTGCTCCTTCTGGTGCTGGTGTTCCAGGCGGCCCAGTCGATCGCCTCGCTCTGGCTGCCGAGCCTTAACGCCGAGATCATCGACGACGGCATCGCCACCGGTGATGTCGGCCTCATCCTCCGCCTCGGCGGCCTCATGCTCGTGGCGACGATCGGCCAGATCGCCTGCGCGATCACCGCCGTCTACTTCGGCGCGCGCGTGGCGATGGCCTTCGGCCGCGACCTGCGCGGCGGCATCTTCGCGCAGGTCGGTCGCTTCTCGGAGCAGGAGGTGTCGCGCTTCGGCGCCGCGTCCCTCATCACCCGCACCACCAACGACGTGCAGCAGGTGCAGATGCTGGTGCTGATGACCTGCACCATGATCATCACCACCCCGATCCTTGCGATCGGCGGCGTGATCTTCGCGATCCGTGAGGACGTCGGCCTGTCCTGGATCATGGTCGTCGCCGTGCCGGTCCTCCTCGTCGCCGTCGGTCTCATCATCAGCGGGATGGTCCCCCAGTTCCGCCGCATGCAGGTCCGCATCGACGCGGTCAACCGGGTGCTCCGCGAGCAGCTGACCGGCATCCGCGTCGTCCGGGCCTTCGTCCGCGAGGGCGACGAACAGCGCCGCTTCGCGGTCGCCAACGACGAGCTGACCGAGACGGCGCTCAAGGCGGGCCGCCTGTTCGCGCTCATGTTCCCCGTCGTCACCCTGGTGCTCAACGTGTCCAGCGTGGCGGTGCTCTGGTTCGGCGCCTATCGGATCGAGGACGGGAGTCTCCAGGTCGGATCCCTCATCGCCTTCCTCAGCTACCTCGTCCAGATCCTCATGGCGGTCATGATGGCGACCTTCCTCGCCTTCCTCCTGCCGCGTGCCACGGTGTCGGCGGCGCGTATCGGCGAGGTGCTCGAGACGGAGTCCAGCGTCGTCCCGCCCGTGAACCCGGTCACCGAACTGCCCGCCGAGGGCCGCATCGAGCTGCGCGGAGTCACCTTCTCCTATCCGGGCGCGGACGCCCCGGTCCTCCGCGGCATCGACCTGGTGGCCGAACCGGGCACCACCACCGCGATCATCGGCAGCACCGGTGCGGGCAAGACGACCCTCGTCAACCTGCTCCCCCGCCTCTACGACGCGACCGACGGCGCCGTGCTCGTGGACGGCGTGGACGTGCGCGACCTCGACCCCGACGTGCTGTGGGGCGGGATCGGGCTGGTGCCCCAGCGCGCCTACCTGTTCTCGGGGACGGTCGCCTCGAACCTCCGCTACGGCGCCCCCGACGCCACGGACGACGAGCTCTGGGCCGCGCTCGAGACGGCGCAGGGGCGCGACTTCGTCGAGGAGATGCCGGGCGGGCTCGAGGCGCCGATCGCGCAGGGCGGGACGAACGTGTCCGGCGGCCAGCGCCAGCGTCTCGCCATCGCGCGGGCGCTGGTGAAGCGGCCGGGCGTCTACGTCTTCGACGACTCCTTCTCCGCCCTCGACACGGCGACCGATGCGCGACTGCGCGCTGCGCTCGACCGGGCGGTTCCCGACGCGACCCGCATCATCGTCGCGCAGCGGGTCGCGACCATCGTCGACGCGGACCAGATCATCGTCCTCGACCACGGCGAGGTCGTCGGTCGCGGCACCCACGCGGAACTGTTGGAATCGTCGGCCGAGTACGCCGAGATCGTCGCGAGCCAGCTCGCGGCGGAGGAGGTGGCCTGATGGCCGAGCAGGTGAAGGACGATGACGTGGCCGTGAAGCCGCCGCCGCGCCGCGGCCCCGGCGGGCCCTTCGGCAACGTCGGCATGCCGGTCGAGAAGAGCATGAACTTCGGCCCGTCGGTGCGGCGCCTCGTAGGCCGGCTGCGGCCCGAGTCGACCGGGGTCGTCATGGTGATCCTGCTCGGCGTCGCCAGTGTGCTCCTCGCCGTGATCGGCCCCAAGGTGCTCGGCACGGCGACCGACCTCATCTTCCAGGGCGCGATCTCCTCCCAGCTCCCCGCGGGTTCGACGAAGGAGCAGGTGGTCGCGGGGCTCGAGGCGAGCGGCGATCAGCAGCCGGCCGACTTCCTGTCGAACCTCGACCTGACGCCCGGCCAGGGCATCGACTTCCCCGCCCTGCAGATGGTGCTCGGCATCGTGCTGTTGCTCTACGTCTTCTCCTCCGTGTTCCAGTACGTGCAGGGCTACGTGCTCAACGGCATCACCCAGCGGACCGTCTACCGCCTCCGCACGGACGTGGAGAAGAAGATCCACCGCCTCCCGCTGTCCTACTTCGACAAGACCCCGCGCGGTGAACTGCTCAGCCGCGTGACGAACGACATCGACAACGTCTCGCAGAGCCTGCAGCAGACACTGAGCCAGATGCTGTCGGCGATCCTCACCGTGGTCGGCGTGATCATCATGATGTTCATCATCTCGCCGCTCCTGGCGCTCATCGCGCTCGTCGCCGTCCCGCTCACGCTCGGCGTGACGGTGGTCATCGCGAAGCGGTCGCAGAAGCTCTTCGTCGCGCAGTGGCGGCACACCGGCGAGCTCAACGCGCAGATCGAGGAGGGCTACAGCGGTCACGCGCTGGTCAAGGTCTTCGGGCGTCACCGCGAGGTCGAGGCGCGCTTCGCGGAGAAGAACGAGCAGCTCTACACGGCGTCGTTCGGCGCCCAGTTCATCAGCGGCATCATCATGCCGGCGACGATGTTCATCGGCAACCTCGTCTACGTCGCGATCGCCGTCGTGGGCGGCGTCCTCGTCGCGGGCGGGTCGATGACGGTCGGTGGCGTGCAGGCGTTCATCCAGTACTCCCGCCAGTTCACCCAGCCGCTCAGCCAGCTGGGCTCCGTCGTCAACCTGCTCCAGTCCGGTGTCGCGAGCGCCGAGCGGGTGTTCGAGCTGCTCGACGCCGACGAGCAGACACCGGAACCGGCCGTTCCGGCCTCCCCGCCCGCGGACGCCGGGCGTCTCGTCTTCGATGACGCCTCCTTCCGCTACGACCCCGAGACCCCGCTCATCGACGGGCTCTCCCTCGTCGCCGAGCCGGGCAGCACGGTGGCGATCGTCGGCCCGACCGGCGCCGGCAAGACGACCCTCGTCAACCTGGTCATGCGCTTCTACGACCTCGACTCCGGCCGCATCACGCTCGACGGCGTCGACATCGCGACCATGACCCGCGATGACCTGCGTTCGCGCACCGGCATGGTCCTGCAGGACACCTGGCTGTTCACCGGCACCATCCGGGACAACATCGCCTACGGGCGCGAGGGGGCGACCGAGGAGGAGATCCTCGAGGCGGCCCGCGACGCCTACGTCGACCGCTTCGTCCACACCCTCCCCGACGGCTACGACACGGTGCTCGACGACGAGGGGTCGAACCTGTCGGCCGGCGAGAAGCAGCTCATCACGATCGCCCGGGCCTTCCTCGCCCGACCCGAGTTGCTCATCCTCGACGAGGCCACCTCGAGCGTCGACACCCGCACCGAGCTGCTGGTGCAGCGCGCGATGCGCGAGCTGCGTCGCTCCCGGACCTCCTTCGTGATCGCCCACCGCCTGTCCACCATCCGGGACGCCGACCTCATCCTCGTCATGGAGTCCGGCTCGATCGTCGAGCAGGGCACCCACGAGCAGCTGGTCTCCCGCGGCGGCGCCTACGCGCGGCTCTACGAGGCACAGTTCGCCGCCCCGACCGACGAGCCGGAGGATGCGGCCGACGCCCAGCCCGGCGTCACCGGCACACCCTAGGCTCGCCAGCGATGAACGACCCCGCTCCCGTCCCCGACCTGACCGACTTCTCCCGCGTACGCGCTGAGCTCGGGCGGTTCATGCTCAACCGCCAGTTCGCCATCAACGAGGTGATGACAAAGCTCACCATCCTCCGCACCGAGTTCGAGCACCTGCACGACTACAGCCCGATCGACCACGTCGGCTCCCGACTGAAGACGCCGGAGGGCATCATCGCGAAGGCGCGGCAGCGCGGGGTCCCCCTCGACCTGGCGACGCTGGGCAAGGAGATCCGGGACATCGCCGGGATCCGTGTCGTCTGCAGCTTCATCTCCGACGCGTACTGGGTCGCCGAGATGCTGACGAAGCAGTCCGACATCACGCTCGTCGAGGTGAAGGATTACATCGCCGAGCCGAAGGACAACGGCTACAAGAGTCTGCACCTCATCATCAAGGTGCCGGTGTTCCTCTCCGAGTCGGTCGAGGACGTCATCGTCGAGGTGCAGCTGCGCACCGTCGCCATGGACTTCTGGGCGAGCCTCGAGCACAAGATCTACTACAAGTACGACCAGGAGGTCCCGGCCCGCCTCCAGCAGGAGCTGACGGACGCCGCCCGGGACGCCAACCGGCTCGACGAGACGATGGAACGCCTGCACAACGAGGTCCGCGCCATCCCCCGCCGCCCGGCCCCGCACGAAGCGCCGGCCTCGGTGGTCCGCGACCTGCTGGCGGCGAACCAGAGATACCGGGACACCGCCTAGGAATCGGCGCGCAACCCGCGCAGTTCCTCCTCGAGCGACGTGATCGCCGCGTCCCGCTCATCGCCCTCGGCGACATCGGGCGCTGTCGACCGCAGGGCGGCGAAGGTGATCGCCCCGCGCATCTCGTCCACGACGGCGTCGCGGGTCGTCCGGGCGAGGGCGTTCATGTAGGCCTCGTCGGCGGCGAGCTCGGCGAGGCGATCGACCAGACCGATGAGCATCTGGTGACGGCGCTCGAGGCGCTCGCCCTCCTCCTTCTCGGGGCGGCGCGGGCGCGACCAGGCGCGGATCTCCGCCTCCACCCGGGCGACGTCCCCGGCCTTCTCCTCCGCGAAGAGCGCGAGCTGCTCCCGTCCGGCGGCGACGTACCAGTCGAGGTCGACGTCCTCACGGTCGCGCAGGATGCGGACCACGGCCTGGTTGCGCATCGCGAGACGGGCGGCCGAGGCGGCGATGAGCACGCCCTCCTCCACGACATCGGCGATGGGGACGACCGGGAAGGACTCGGGCCCGACGTATCGGCCGAGTCGCAGTCGATCCCGCCGGAACCACCTCATGGTCACCCCTCGAGAGCGTCCCACACACGGAGCGTGCCGTCCGCCCACGCGACATGCGCCAGGGACGGCACGATGATCGTCGCCCCGACGGCGCTCTCCCCGATGCCCACGATGACCCCGATCCCGGCGGCGAGTGCCGCCTGCACACCCGCCGGCGCGTCCTCGAAGACGACGCAGCGCGCGGGGTCAACGCCGATCGCGCGGGCGCCGGCGAGGTAGGGCTCGGGGTGGGGCTTGCCGTGGGCGACATCGTCCGCGGTGACGACGTGGGTCGGGTGGAGTCCGGCGGCCGCGAGGCGGACACGCGCCAGTTCCGGGGTGGCCGAGGTGACGACCGCCCAACGATCGCCCGGAAGCGAGCTGGTGAGCGCGACGGCACCGGGGAGCGGCTCCGTCGCCTCCGATTCCTCGATCTCGTAACGCTCGAGGACCACGCAGGCGTCCGCGACGAGCTCGGGGGCGATCAGCTTCGCGACCAGGTCGCGGGCCGGGACGCCGTGCTCGACCATGGTCCGGAAGTCGAAGTCGGGGGCGTACTCGGCCGACCAGCGGTCCCAGCCGATCGCCGCGAGTTCGAGGGAGTCGGAGAGCACTCCGTCGTTGTCGAACAGCAGGCCGTCGACCGGGTACTCGCGCACGTCACTCATCCCGGCCAGCCTATCCGGGGCGGGATTGACGGCTCAGGCCAGCTTCTTGACTCAGGCCAGCTTCCTGGCTCAGGCGAGCTTCTTGACGAGGGCGACCAGTTGCTCGTCGACCGCCGGGGTGAGCTCGGCGATCGCCCACGACGTCGCCCAGCTGGCGCCCTCGTCGATCTCCGCGTTGTCCTGGACGCCGACCGTGCCGTAGCGGGTCTTGAACTTCTCGCCGGGCTGGTAGAACACGATGACCTTGCCGTCCTTGGCCCAGCCGGGCATGCCGTAGTGGGTCTTCGCGTCGAGACCGGGAGCGTGCTCCTTGACGATCTCGTTGAGCCGGTCGGCGACCTTCCGGTCGATGCCCGTGAGCTCGCCGATCTTCTCGAGCAGGTTCGCCTCGGCCTTCTCCTTGGTCGCGTTGGCCTTGGCCTCCCGCGCACGCTCCTTCATGGCCGCCTTCTCGTCGGCGGTGAATGCGTCCTTCGCTGCCATGCTGTCTCCTCTATCGGTTGATGGCTCCATGCTAGGAACCCGCGACCTCCCCCGTCTTCTCCAAAACTGCCCGAAACGGCCTGTCATCTCCCGGCGCGCGGCCAGTTCGTCTCGATAACGTCGGACCATGACTACTGCTGACAAAGCCCTGGCGCTCAAGGCGCTGCACGAAGCCCCCGAGATCCTGCGCGTCGTGAACGTATGGGATGCCGTGAGTGCGAAGGTCGTCGCCGACCTGCCCGGCACCACCGCGATCGCGACCGCCGGCCACTCCATCGCCGCGAGCCGCGGGTACAAGGACGGCGCCATGCCCCTCGACACCGCGCTCGACGGAGCGCGCATCATCGCCGAGGCGGTCGACCTTCCCGTCACCGCCGACCTCGACGACGGCTACGAGGAGCCCGGCGAGACGATCCGCCGCGCCATCGGCTTCGGTATCGTCGGCGCCAACGTCGAGGACCGCCTCCGGCCCTTCGACGAGTCGGTCGCCCGGGTCCGCGCCATCACCGCCGCCGCCGAGAAGGAGGGCGTCGCCTTCCAGCTCAACGCCCGCACCGATGCGATCGTGCGCGGCGGCGACCGCCCGATCGCCGAGAGCATCGACGACGCGATCGCCCGCGGCAAGGCCTTCCTCGACGAGGGCGCAGCGCTCGTCTTCGTGCCCGGCCTGCTCGACCGCGAGACCACCGAGAAGCTGGTCGCCGGCCTCGGCACCAACAAGCTGTCCGTCATCGGCTTCCCCGGCGCCCTCACGGCCGCCGAGTACGAGGCCCTCGGCGTCGCGCGTATCTCCTACGGCCCGCTCACCCAGCGCGTCGCTCTCCGGGCCCTGCGCGATCTGGGTACCGACCTCTACGGCACCGGGGTCATCCCCGCCGACACTCCGGAGCTCAACTGATGGCCATCACCATGTACGGCGCCGACTGGTGCAGCGACTGCCGTCGGACGAAGAGCCAGCTCGACGGGCTCGGCGTCGAGTACGAGTACATCGACATCGAGAAGGTCGTCGAGGGCGCGGACAAGGCCCGCTCGATCTCCGGCCGGACCAACATTCCCGTCGTCGTCTACCCGGACGGTTCACACCACGTGGAGCCGTCCAACGCCGACGTCGAGGCCAAGCTGACGGAGCTCTCGGTCATCTGACCCGGCGGACGAGCGGCCGGCTGGCGAACGGGCCGGCCGCTCAGTGGGCCCGGCGTCGCATCAGGATCGCCCCCACGATGGCGATCGCTGCACCGACGACGCCGAGGCCCACGCCGTCCACTCCGGCCGATGCCAACTGCGCCGGCTGCACGGCGGGCGGGGCGGCGGTCACGGTCACCGTGATCGTCGACTCCGCCCGCTGGCCGCTCGAGTCGGTGATCCGGTAGGGCACGGCGGTGGTCACACCCAGGAATCCGGGCTCCGGCGCGAACCGCACGGAACCCGTGGCTGGGTCGATCTCGTACAGGCCGTCTGCCGTCATAAGGGTCGCGACCTCGAGTCCGCTGCCATCGAGCAGGCGGAGCGAGCCGGGCACGATCGCCGCACCTGTCCCCGGAACATCGTTGGCAGGCGCCGGGATCACGACAGGCACGTCCACCGTGGTCGATGCGGCGTCACCGACACCGGTCGGGGTCGGTGCATCGAGGACGAGCGACACGTTGTCCACGTAGCCGTCGTTGGCCGGTGCGACGAAGCGGATGCTCGTGATCGTGACGAGGACCGATCGCGTCCCGACGGGAACGGCGGCGGTCTCGGCGAAGCCGATGAACCCGGAGGCGTTGCCCCGGTCGCCGGGAAGCACGGGGCCGAAGGTCGTGCTCGCCACCACGGTCCCGGTCGCGTCGCGGAAGGCGTAGTCCACCTTCGCGTTGTCGCCCTGGTTCGCGTACCCGCCGATGTAGGCGGACATCACGGCGTCGACATGACCATTGTCGATCGCGGCGGACGACGGGGCGAGGTCGATCACCTGGGTCGCGACGGACGAGGGACCCGTCCCCGTGAACAGGCGGTTCCCGCCGTCGAAGGTCTCGCCGGTGAGTCCGCCCGGACCGGTGATGACCGAAGGCGGGTAGCCACTGCTGCTTCCATGGGTCTGCCAGGACAGGCCGCCCGTCCACCCGGCAGTGCTCGACAGCTCGGCGCCGCCGTTGACGACGAGCTCTCCCGGCTGGAGCAGGACCGCGTCGGCGTGGGCGACGGGCGGTGTCGGAGTCAGGGCGAGAAGAAGTCCCGCAGCGCCCGAGAGGGCCAGCCCTGCCATCCACCTCCGGGTGTGGGGACGCCGGGGCATGCGGGTGCTGCGGGACTCGTTCACGCATCGACGTTGCCACCGTCGC
>Ga0247810_10001689_pt1 | contig 13431 bp, 8 predicted proteins | sample UWRJL119311C1_FD_179918 | JGI IMG/M metagenome (GOLD analysis project Ga0247810, IMG submission 179918) | Plant litter microbial communities from Arlington Agricultural Research Station in Wisconsin, United States - UWRJ-L119-311C-1 | ecosystem: Environmental > Terrestrial > Plant litter >...
CGGCGGGAGCGGAGGGTACGCTGCAGCGATTCGCGCCAGCCAGCTCGGCCTCTCCGTCGGCCTCATCGAGAAGAGCAAGCTGGGCGGCACCTGCCTCCACGTCGGCTGCATCCCGACCAAGGCGCTGCTGCACGCGGCCGAGGTCGCGGACGTCACCCGCGAGGCCGGCAAGTACGGCGTGTCCGCCACTCTCGGCGGCGTCGACATCGCCGGCGTCACGACCTACCGCCAGGAGGTCGTCGCCAGCAAGTGGAAGGGCCTGCAGGGCCTCATCAAGGCGCGCGGCATCACCGTCATCGCCGGCGAAGGCCGCCTGACCTCCCCCACGACCGTCGAGGTCGCCGGGGAGACCATCACGGGCAAGAACGTCATCCTGGCGACCGGCTCCTACTCGCGCAGCCTCCCGGGCCTCGAGCTCGGCGGCCGCGTCATCACCTCCGAGCAGGCCCTCGAACTCAACTGGATCCCGAAGAAGGTCGCCGTCCTCGGCGGTGGCGTCATCGGCGTCGAGTTCTCGAGCGTCTGGAAGTCCTTCGGTGCCGACGTGCACATCATCGAGGCGCTGCCCCACCTGGTCCCCAACGAGGACGAGTCGATCTCCAAGCAGTTCGAGCGTGCCTTCCGCAAGCGCGGCATCGGCTTCACCCTCGGCGTGCGCTTCCAGTCCGTCACGCAGAACGACCAGGGCGTCGTCGTCACGCTCGAGAACGGTGAGACCATCGAGGCCGACCTCCTGCTGGTCGCCGTCGGCCGCGGCCCGGTCACCGCCAACCTCGGCTACGAGGAGGTCGGCGTCACCCTCGACCGTGGCTTCGTCACCACCAACGACCGCCTCGAGACGAGCGTCCCCGGCGTCTACGCGGTCGGCGACATCGTCCCCGGCCTGCAGCTCGCCCACCGCGGATTCCAGCAGGGCATCTTCGTCGCCGAGGAGATCGCGGGACTCAACCCGATCGTCATCGACGACCTCAACATCCCCAAGGTCACCTACTCCGACCCCGAGGTCGCGTCGATCGGTCTCAGCGAGGCCAAGGCCATCGCCGAACACGGCGCCGACAAGGTCACGACCTACGACTACAACCTCGCCGGCAACGGCAAGAGCCACATCATCGGCACGTCCGGCATCGTCAAGGTCGTCCGCGTCGTCGACGGCCCCATCGTCGGTGTTCACATGATCGGTGCCCGCGTCGGTGAGCTCATCGGCGAGGCGCAGCTCGCGGTCAACTGGGAGGCGTACCCCGAGGACATCGCGCCCCTCATCCACGCGCACCCCACGCAGAACGAGGCCCTCGGCGAGGCGTTCCTCGCCATCGCGGGCAAGCCGCTTCACGCCATGTGATCGCGCTCAGCTAGCCGATCTACACTTGATAAGAACTTGTACTAAGGAGCATCACTGATGAGCGAATCCGTCAACCTCCCGGCACTCGGAGAGAGTGTCACCGAGGGTACGGTTACCCGCTGGTTGAAGAACGTCGGCGACCGGGTGGAGGTGGACGAGCCCCTGCTCGAGGTCTCCACCGACAAGGTCGACACGGAGATCCCGTCGCCCGTCGCGGGCGTCATCGAGGAGATCCTCGTCCAGGAGGACGAGACCGTCGAGGTCGGCACCGCGCTGGTGAAGATCGGCACCGGTGACGGCGGCGAGTCCGCTCCCGCCGAGGCTGCACCGGCTGCCGAGGAGGCACCCGCCGAGGCTCCTGCCCCCGCGCAGGAGGCACCGGCCCAGGAAGCTCCTGCACCTGCTGAGGCCCCCTCCACGGAGGCGCCCGCTCCCGCCGAGGCACCTGCTCCCGCCGAGGCGCCCGCAGCTCCGGCCGCCCCTGCAGCCCCGGCCGCCGCACCCGCACAGCCCGCCCCGCCGAGCACCCCGGCCGTGTCGCCTCAGGCGGCCCCGCCTGCGCCGCCCGCTCCCCCGGCACCGGCACCCGCCGCTCCGGCTGCACCCGCCGCTCCGGCTGCGCCCGCCGCCCCGGCTGCAGCTCCTGCGGCCCCCGCAGCAGCCCCGGCCGCTGCGGCCAACGCCGGCTACGTGACCCCGATCGTGCGCAAGCTCGCCAACGAGAAGGGGATCGACCTCGAGTCGGTCACCGGAACCGGTGTCGGCGGACGCATCCGCAAGCAGGATGTCCTCGCCGCCACGGCCGAGGCCCCGGCCGGTTCGTCCGCGCCTGCCGCCGCGACCAAGCTCGAGACCTCCCCGCTGCGTGGCACCACCGTGCCGATGACCCGCCTGCGCAAGGTCGTCGCCCAGCGCGCCGTCGAGTCGATGACCTCGACCGCGCAGCTGACGACCGTCGTCGAGGTGGACGTGACGAAGGTCGCGAAGTTCCGCGACTCGGTCAAGGGCGAGTTCCACGAGAAGACGGGCAACAAGCTCTCCTTCCTGCCCTTCTTCGCGATCGCCGCGGCCGAGGCGCTCAAGGCGTTCCCGATCATCAACTCGACGGTCGACGGCGAGAACATCGTCTACCCGGCGTCGGAGAACATCAGCATCGCGGTCGACACCGAACGTGGTCTCCTCACCCCCGTGATCAAGGGAGCGGGTGACCTCGACATCAACGGCTTCGCCGCCCAGATCGCCGATCTCGCCGAGCGCACGCGTAACAACACGCTCAAGCCCGACGAGCTCGCGGGTGGCACCTTCACGCTGACCAACACCGGTTCGCGTGGCGCGCTGTTCGACACCCCCGTGGTGTTCCTGCCGCAGAGCGCGATCCTCGGAACCGGCATCGTCACGAAGCGCCCCGTGGTCGTCTCGGCGGACGGGAGCGAGTCGATCGCGATCCGTTCGATGGTCTACCTGGCCCTCTCGTACGACCACCGCATCATCGATGGTGCCGACGCCAGCCGCTTCCTCGTGGCCGTGAAGAACCGCCTCGAGGAGGCCAACTTCGCCGGAGACCTGGGGCTCTAGCCACCCGGCAACACCGCACGCAGTCGCCAACCGGCCTCGGTCCTCATCATGAGGATCGAGGCCGGTTGGCTGTCCGGGCCGGTCCGGTAGGAGACGAGCGCGACGTCACCGTGCCGTTCGACGAGTTCGACATCCTCCACGCTCGTGACCCCCACGGAGCCGGACACCTCGCCGGACTCGATGTCGAGGATGAGAGCGGCATCGTCGGCGAAGGCGGCTGACCCGGATTCGTCGACCGTCTCGAGGCAGAGGACGCTCAGTTGGCGGAGGCACGCCAGCCGTCCGTCCAGGAGGACCGGGAGCGCGGCGACCGGATCATCCTCCCCCACCGGCCCCACGGCGAGCGGAGCAGGCGTCCCCGTCGGCGCTGGGTCGGCTCCCGCCTCTGCATGGTCCGATGTCGGCACGACCGCGAGAAGCAGCAACAACGCCAGTCCCCCGGCCGCCACGGCGAGCCACACCGGTCGGCGGAACCGCTGCGGGACGCGTGACCAGACGGACTCGATCACCGTCCTCAGCCGCTGAATGAGCGCGAACCGGTCGATCCGGCCTGGCTCGGTGTCGCTGGTCGCGACCGGTTCGTCCCCGAGGGCGCCGCGGGCAACCGAGCGGTGAGGGAACAGACGCTCCGATCCGCCGCCCACTCGCAACGGCTGGGCTGCAGCCAGCGCGAAGAGACGCTCCTCGAGCGCCGCCAGTTCGCGAGCCGCGGAGGGGGCGGAGGCCCATCCGTCGGTCGTGGTCGCCAACTGCTGTGCTGCAAGAGTGTCGACCCGCTCCAGGACGGCTCGCGTCAGTCCCCCGAAGGCCACGAGATCGTCCCGCCTCGCCGGGTCGGCCTCGTTCGCCGAGACACGGGTGTGCCCGAGGCCCGTCAACACAGGCGCACCGCCGTCCCGCAGGAGCACCCGTCGCAGCGCGACGGCGCCGTGTACCCGACCGTTCGCGTGCAGTGCGGCCAAGGCAGAGGCGATAGGCGCCAGCGCCGTGACCGCCTCGCCCGGTGCGATGTTCTCCCGAAGTGCCAGGATCGACGCGAGGCTGACCCCGCCGAGCCGTTCCAGGACGAGCAACGGGTTGCCCGCCTCGTCGCGCGCGAGGTCGAGGAGCGTCACCACGTGCGGGTGCTCGACGACGTCGAGTGCAGCAACCTCCGCGTCCATGTCCTCGACCGAGAGGTCAGCGCGGAACATCTTCACCGCCACCTCGCCGCCCGCCCCGTGCCCGAGAAGCACCTCGGCCCGAGCGCCCGATCCGAGGCGCCGGAGGACCCGGTAGCCGGCGAGCTCGGGTGGCAGGAGATCGTTCATGCCGCAAGACTGCGCGGGCGGATCCGACGCACGGGACGGTCGGCCTGTCTCGTGGAGAAGCCGCCCTGATCCGGAGCCCGGAAGGAGCCGCGCAACAGGTCGCTCCGCTCCCGGTATCCTGTTCTGCATGGCACGCGTCAAGGACCCCAACAAAGAGCCCGGTCGACTGAAGCAGATCTGGCAGGTCCTGCGGATGACCGTTCGTCACGACCCGTCCGTGACGTGGCTGCTCATCGGCGGCTTCCTCGCCCCGGTCGTGGTTGCTGTCGGTGTCGGTCTGATCGTGAACCGCGACCAGCCCGTCTTCCTCATCCTGTGGATCGTGCTCGGTGTGTTCTCCGGTGTGCTGGTCGCCCTCATCATCCTGGGCCGCCGTGCCGAACGTGCCGCCTACGCCCAGATCGAGGGCCAGCCCGGCGCCGTCGGTGCCGTCCTCCAGAACGGCCTGCGCCGCTCCTGGATGACCAGCGAGATGCCGATCGCCGTCGCCCCCAAGTCTCAGGACGCCGTCTACCGCGCCGTCGGCCGCGGCGGCATCGTCCTCATCGGTGAGGGCCCTCGCAGCCGCACCCAGCGCATGCTCGAGGACGAGCGCCGCAAGCACGCGCGCATGATTCCGAACGTGCCGATCACCTTCGTCTACGTCGGCCCGGACGCCGAGTCGACCAAGCTCTACGGCATCCAGAAGGAGTTGCGCAAGCTCAAGCGCGCGCTGCGCGGCCAGGAGATCCAGACGGTCAACAACCGTCTCGAATCGCTCGGCAAGACCCGCGGCCTCCTACCGATCCCCAAGGGCATCGACCCGATGCGCGCCCGCGCACAGCGAGGACGCTAGGCCCGTCTAGCGGCGGACGAGGATCGTGCCGGCCAGCACATCGTGCAGGCCGCGCTGCTCCTTGTCCCAGATGAACGCCGGGATCACCAGGCACAGCAGCAGGGTGCGCACGACGGGGCGCCACAGGCCGATCCATCGCGGTTGGAGCGGCACGACGCGGAGCCCGAGGATGAGGTGACCGATGCTGCCGCTGAAGACGATCATCGACAGCACCTGCAGGATGGCGAATGCCACGATGATGGGGAGATTGTCGCTGTCGAAGAATGCCGCTCCGATCCCGTAGGCGATCCCCCAGTCGATCGCGATCGCGATCACGCGCCGGCCCAGACGGGCCATGGATCGGGGTCCGGAGGCGGGAAGACCGTAGGACCGGCCCGGCCAGTCCTCGGTGTTGTCGACGGTTTCTGGCACCCCACAATCGTAGCCACGGGACGACGCGTAACATGCCGGAAACATTTGCGTCACCACGGCGAAACGGCACCCGCCTAGCCTCGACGGAGGCTGTGGTTTGCAGTCCACCCCGCTCTGGCACCCTTTGGAGTACGTCCCATGCCCACCCCGAAATTCAAAGACTCGTCTGAAGTCCTCAAGTTCCTCAAGGACACGGACGTCAAATTCGTCGACATCCGCTTCACCGACCTTCCCGGCATCCAGCAGCACTTCAACATCCCCGCCTCGACGGTGGACGAGGACTTCTTCGCCATCGGCCAGCTGTTCGACGGTTCGTCGATCCGCGGCTTCCAGTCGATCCACGAGTCGGACCTCCAGCTCATCCCCGACGTCACCACCGCGTACGTCGACCCCTTCCGCATCGAGCGCACCCTCATCATCGTGTTCGACATCTACAACCCGCGGAACGGCGAGATCTACTCGCGCGACCCGCGCCAGGTCGCCAAGAAGGCCGAGCGCTACCTCGCCTCGACCGGCATCGCCGACACCGCGTTCTTCGCCCCCGAGGCCGAGTTCTACATCTTCGATGACGTCCGCTACGAGGTGAAGCAGAACAAGAGCTTCTACGAGGTCGACTCCGACGAGGCCGCCTGGAACTCGGGACGCGTCGAGGAGGGTGGCAACCTGGGCAACAAGACCCCCTTCAAGGGCGGCTACTTCCCCGTCAGCCCGGTCGACAAGCACGCCGACCTGCGCGACGACATCTCGCTCAAGCTGATCGAGGCCGGCCTCATCCTCGAGCGCTCGCACCACGAGGTCGGCACCGCCGGCCAGGGCGAAATCAACTACCGCTTCGACACGATGGTCAACGCGGCGGACGACATCCTCAAGTTCAAGTACATCGTCAAGAACACGGCCGAGCAGTGGGGCAAGACGGCGACGTTCATGCCGAAGCCGCTCATGGGCGACAACGGTTCGGGCATGCACACGCACCAGTCGCTGTGGAACGGTGGCGAGCCGCTGTTCTACGACGAGAAGGGCTACGGCGGACTCTCCGACCTCGCCCGCTGGTACATCGGTGGCCTGCTCAAGCACGCCCCCGCCGTGCTCGCCTTCACCAACCCGACAGTGAACTCGTACCACCGCCTCATCCCGGGCTTCGAGGCCCCCGTCAACCTGGTCTACTCGGCCGGTAACCGCTCCGCCTCGATCCGCATCCCGATCACGGGTACCAACCCGAAGGCCAAGCGCATCGAGTTCCGCGCGCCCGACGCCTCCGGCAACCCCTACCTCGCCTTCGCCGCCCAGCTCATGGCCGGCCTCGACGGGATCAAGAACAAGATCGAGCCGCACGAGCCCGTCGACAAGGACCTGTACGAGCTGCCCCCCGAGGAGGCCAAGCTCATCCCGCAGGTTCCCGCGTCGCTGGAGGAGGCCCTCCGCGCTCTCGAGGCCGACCACGACTTCCTCCTCGAGGGTGGCGTGTTCACGAAGGACCTCATCGAGACCTGGGTCACCTACAAGCGCGAGAAGGAGCTGCTCCCCTTCGCGCAGCGCCCGCACCCCTTCGAGTTCGAGCTCTACTACGGGGTCTGATCCGCACCTGCTCCACCGGACGGCCGTCCTCCTTCGGGAGGGCGGCCGTTCCGCGTCCCCGCCCGTTCCCCGCGTTCCGGAAACTCAGGAATCGCTGTGTCGGAAACTCAGGAATCGGGCCCGATTTCGGGACATTCGATACCTTCGAGCGCGCCGGAGGACCCGATCTCCTGAGTTTCCGAAGGTGGGGCTCGGCGGGGAGAGGGCGGGCGGCTCAGGAGTCGTAGAAGCCCTTCTCGAAGACCTGTCGGGCGAGGCGGGTCGTGCGCAGGTAGTCGTCCTCGAGCTGGGAGGCGGATCCGGGCGGGTAGTTCATGATGCGGGCGACGCCGTCGAGCTGGCGGCGCTCGCTCGGCAGCACGTCGGTGGTCTTGGACGTGAAGAGCGTGAGCGAGGAGCGGGTGCGCGAGGCGAAGATCCAGGCCGCTTCGAGCCGCTCCGCGTCCTCGGCGGAGACGAGCCCCTCCTCCTGCGCCGCGTGGAGGGCGTCCAGCGTGGAGGTGGTGCGGAGGCCCGGCACGCGGGCACCGTGCTGCAGTTGGAGGAGCTGGACGAACCACTCGACATCGCTCAGCGAGCCGCGGCCGAGCTTGAGGTGGCGCTTCGGGTCGGCGCCCTGCGGGAGGCGCTCCGACTCGACGCGGGCTTTGATCCGTTTCACCTCGCGGACGGCGCTGTCATCGATCTGCTCCGGGAATCGCACCTCGTCGGCCAGGCGCTCGAAGTCGGCGATCACGCCGGCATCGCCCACGGCGCCACGGGCGCGCAACAGCGCCTGCGCCTCCCACGTGAGCGACCAGCGGGCGTAGTAGGCCCGGTAGGACTCTAGCGAGCGTACGGCGACGCCGTTGCGTCCCTCCGGTCGCAGATTGCTGTCCAGGTCGAGTGGCAGACGGAGGTCCTCGGTGTGGCGCTTGAGGGACTTGACGATCGCCTCGGCCGTCTTCTGGGCGTCCTCGTCGGAGGCGCCGGCCGGCTTGTAGACGTACATGACGTCCGCGTCGCTGCCGAAACCGAGCTCCTCGCCGCCGTAACGGCCCATGGCGATGATCGCGAACTCGATGCCGTCGCCGTAGCCGTGCGCCATGGCGAGGACACCGGTGAGGATCGCGCTCGTCACATCGCTGAGACCCTGGCCCAGCTCCTTGATCCCGGTGACGCCGAGGATACCGCCGAGAGCGAGACGGAGGATCTCACGACGGCGGGCCGTCTTGAGGGCGCTCGCCGCCGCTTCCGGGTCCCCGTCGTGGCGGGCGACCGTCGCGCGGGCCTCCTCGACGAGGGATGCCCCGCTTCGCGGGCGGAGTTCGTCGTCGTTCTCGAGCCAGGCCGCCGCCTCGGGAATGCGCTCGAACAGATCGGAGACGTACTTCGACCCCGACAGCACGGAGGTGAGACGCTCCGCTGCCGCGGAGGAGTCGCGCAGCATGCGGAGGAACCAGTAGGCCTCCCCCAGGTCGTCGCTGAGGCGCCGGAAGGCCAGGAGGCCGTGGTCGGGATCCGCCCCCTCCGCGAACCAACGGAGCATCACGGGCAGCAGGGTGCGCTGGATCGCGGCGCGGCGCGAGACACCCGCGGTGAGGGCGGCGATGTGACGGAGGGCCCCCTCCGGGTCGAGGAAACCGATCGCGGCGAGACGGGCCACCGCCTGCTCGCTGGTGAGGCTGAAACCGTCGCCGATGGCCGCCACGGCCGAGAGCAGTGGGCGGTAGAACAGGCGCTCGTGGAGGGTGCGCACCTGCGACTTCGTCTGCTGCCAGCGCTCGGTGATCTCGGTGGCGCTGGAGGCGACGCCGCTCGCCCTGGCGAGGACGCGCAGTTCCTCCTCATCACGCGGCATGAGGTGGGTGCGGCGCAGTTGGCGCAGCTGAAGCCGGTGCTCGAGAAGGCGTAGGAAGCGGTAGTCGCGCGCGAACTCGGTCGATTCCGCCCGCCCGATGTAGCCCTGGTCGGCGAGCGCGAGCAGGGCCAGGAGAGTGCCGCCCTGGCGGACGTTCTCGTCCGTCCGCCCGTGGACCAGCTGCAACAGCTGGATGGTGAACTCGACGTCGCGCAGGCCGCCGGGGCCGAGCTTGAGCTGCACGTCGACCTGGTCGTGCGGAATGTGCTCGGTCACCCGCTCGCGCATCCGCTGGACCGACTCGACGAAGCCGTCGCGGCCGGACGACGACCAGACGAAGGGGGCGATCGCCTCGACGTAGCGTTCGCCGAGGTCGACATCGCCGGCGAGCGGGCGGGCCTTCAGGAGGGCCTGGAACTCCCACAACGACGCCCAGCGCTCGTAGTAGGCCACGTGCGATTCGAGGCTGCGGACGAGGGCGCCGTCCTTGCCCTCCGGTCGCAGGTTCGCGTCGACCTCCCACAGCGGCGGCTCGATACCGGGCTCGTGGATGGCACGCATCACCTGCATGGCGAGCTGGGTGGCCACGTCGAGGTCGCCCTCCCCCACGAAGATGACGTCCACGTCACTGACGTAGTTGAGCTCGCGTGCCCCGGCCTTGCCCATCCCGATGATGGACAGTTCGACGCCCGCCACACGCTCGGCGCTGAAGCGGGTCGCGGTCCGGGCGACGGTGAGGGCCGCCTCGAGCGCCGCGCCCGCCAGATCGGCAAGGGCGGCGGACACGATGGAGACGGCGGCGAGCGGGTCGCTGCTCGCGAGATCCCAGGCGGTGAGGCGCACGAGGTGGTGGCGATACCGCACGCGGAGCGCGATCACCGCCGCGTCCCCGTCCAGGCCGGCCACGGCCTCTACCAGGTCCGTCCGGTACTGCTCGGGCGTCAGGGGGACCCTGAGCGGGGTCGCCAGCGCGGTGAGCTCGGCCGGACGGCGCAGGAGGAAGTCCGCGAGCCCCTGGGAGGCCCCCAGGACCTGCACGAGCCGCGCGGCCGCGTCGTCATCGGCGAGCACCGTCGCCACCTGCTCCGGGGCCTGCTCGCGCAGGCGCCCGAGCGCACGGACTGCCTGGTCCGGGTCGGCGGTCGCGGCGAAGTGGGCGAGGTAGGGCGCGAGGTCAAATTCCGCTATCCGCTCCCCCGCCGTCCCGAGCTCGGCGAAGCCGAGGCGGGCGAGGTCACTGAGCGTCGTGTCGCGCGACATGGGGGTGCTCCGCAGCGTCCCGCTACAGGATCTCCAGGTTGCTCTCAAGCTCGAAGGGCGTCACCTGGGCACGGTACTGGGCCCATTCGCGGCGCTTGTTGAGCAGCACGTAGTTGAAGACCTGCTCACCGAGAGTCTCGGCGACGAGCTCCGAGTCCTCCATGAGGGAGACGGCGTGGTCGAGGCTCGCGGGCAACTGGCTGTAGCCGAGCGCGCGGCGCTCGGAGTCGGACAGCTCCCAGACGTTGTCCTCGGCCTCATCCGGCAGCTCGTAGCCCTCCTCGATGCCCTTGAGCCCGGCCGCGAGCAGCAGGGAGAAGGCGAGGTAGGGGTTGGCGGCCGAGTCCATGGCGCGGTACTCGACGCGTGCACTCTGGCCCTTGTTGGGCTTATAGAGCGGGACGCGGACGAGGGCGGACCGGTTGTTGTGGCCCCAGGTGACGAAGCTCGGGGCCTCGTCGCCGCCCCAGAGGCGCTTGTAGGAGTTGACGAACTGGTTCGTCACCGCCGTGATCTCGGGGGCGTGCTTGAGCAGGCCCGCGACGAACTGGCGACCGATCTTGGAGAGCTGGTAGTGGCCGCCCGCGTCGTAGAACGCGTTCGTGTCGCCCTCGAACAGCGAGAGGTGGGTGTGCATACCCGAGCCGGGGTGACCGGAGAGCGGCTTCGGCATGAAGGTCGCGTACACGCCCTGCTCGATCGCCACCTCCTTGACCACGGTGCGGAAGGTCATGATGTTGTCGGCCGTGGTGAGGGCGTCCGCGTAGCGCAGGTCGATCTCGTTCTGGCCGGGGCCCGCCTCGTGGTGGCTGAACTCGACGGAGATGCCGAGGTCCTCCAGCATGCGGACGGAGCGGCGACGGAAGTCGTGCGCGGTGCCACCGGGCACGTTGTCGAAGAACCCGGCCGAGTCGACCGGCTGCGGGCCCTTCGGGCCGAGCTTCGAGCTCTTGAGCAGGTAGAACTCGATCTCGGGGTGGGTGTAGAAGGTGAAGCCGCGGTCGGCCGCCTTCGCCAGCGAACGCTTGAGCACGTTGCGCGGGTCCGAGTTGGCGGGCTGGCCGTCCGGCGTCGTGATGTCGCAGAACATGCGGGCGGTCGGGTCGATCTCGCCGCGCCACGGGAGGATCTGGAAAGTCGACGGGTCCGGGTGGGCCAGCATGTCGGCCTCATAGGCACGGGTGAAGCCCTCGATCGCGGAGCCGTCGAAGCCGAGACCCTCGGCGAACGCGCCCTCGACCTCGGCCGGCGCGATGGCCACGCTCTTGAGCGTGCCCACCACATCCGTGAACCAGAGACGGATGAACTTGATCCCTCGTTCTTCAATCGTCCGAAGTACGAAGTCTCTCTGCTTGTCCACCACGTGGGCTCCCTCAGCGTGCCAATAAGTCGCTATTAGGCTACTGGCTATGCCCCGTCTCCGCTTGGCACTCGCCCAGTCCAATCCCATCGTCGGAGACCTGCGAGGCAACTCCGCGCAGATCCTCACGGCGGCCCGTGAGGCCCACGCCGCCGGCGCCGACATCCTCGCCCTCGGCGAGATGGCGATCAGCGGATATCCCATCGAGGACCTCGCCTCGCGACCCAGCTTCCTCGCCGAGGCGCACAACGCCGTCGAGCTGCTCGCCGCCACCCTGGAGGCGGAAGGCCTCGGCGATCTCGTGGTGGTCGTGGGCCACCCGGACGGGCCCTTCGAGCCCCGCCTGCTGGGCACGAGCAACGCTCCGACGGCGATCGCGCAGAACTGCGCGAGCGTGTTGCAGCACGGCGTCGTGCAGGCGCGCTACGCCAAGCACCACCTGCCCAACTACTCCGTCTTCGACGAGTACCGCATCTTCATCCCGGGCGACGAGCTGCTCGTCCTGCGCATCAAGGGCGCGGATGTCGCCCTCATCGTCTGCGAGGACCTCTGGCGCGACGGCGGCCCGGTCGGGCGTGTCCTGGAGGCCGACGCCGGCCTCCTGCTCGTCATCAACGCCTCACCGTTCGTCCGCGACAAGGACGAGGTGCGCCTCCCGCTCGTCACGCGCCGCGCGGTGGAGACGGACACGACCGTCGCCTACGTCAACATCGTCGGCGGACAGGACGACCTGGTCTTCGACGGTGACAGCGTCGTGGTCGACGGCACCGGCACGATCCTCGCCCGCGCCCCGCAGTTCGAGGAGCACCTGCTCGTCGTCGATCTCGACGTCGCCGACGCCGGATCGACCGACCTGCCGGACGCCGTAGCGCGCATCGAGCTCGACTCGCCGCTCGAGAACGTCGGCACCCTGGACACCGACATCGCCGTCCTCCCCGACGACCGCGAACAGCTCTGGAACGCCCTCGTGCTCGGCCTCCGCGACTATGTCGAGAAGAACCGCTTCCCCTCGGTCATCCTCGGCCTCTCCGGCGGTATCGACTCGGCCGTGTGCGCCGCCATCGCGGCCGACGCGATCGGCGCCGACCGGGTCCACGGTGTCAGCATGCCGAGCCGGTACAGCTCGGAGGGCTCGCGCTCGGACGCCGACGACCTCGCCGACAACATCGGCCTGCACTATTCGGTGGAGGCCATCGCCGACCTGGTCCAACCGATCGAGGACCAGCTCGCGCTCGCCGCGACCGCCGCCGAGAACCTGCAGGCGCGCATCCGGGGCATCATCCTCATGGGCAAGAGCAACATGGACGGCCACCTCGTGCTGACCACCGGCAACAAGACGGAACTGGCGGTCGGTTACTCGACGATCTACGGCGACTCGGCGGGTGGTTTCGCTCCGATCAAGGATGTGCCCAAGCTGCAGGTGTGGGAGCTGGCCCGCTGGCGCAACGAGTTCGCGGCAGCCCGCGGCGAGACGCCCCCCATCCCGGTCAACTCGATCGAGAAGCCGCCGAGCGCCGAACTGCGTCCGGATCAGACCGACCAGGACACGCTGCCGCCGTACGAGGTGCTCGACGCGATCCTCGAGGCCTACGTGAATAAGGCGCTCGGACGCGAGGATGTCATCGGCCTCGGCTTCGACGCCGAGACCGTCGACTTCGTCACCAAGCTCGTCGACCGGTCGGAGTGGAAGCGTCGCCAGGGCGCGATCGGCCCGAAGATCAGCGGGATGGCCTTCGGCCGGGACCGCCGCCTGCCGATCACGTATCGCCCCAGCGTCTAGGGTTGCAGCATGGCCGATGTCGTCAAGAAAGTCCGTACCCGCCACTTCCAGAACGCGAAGGACACGGGTCTCAAGTTCACCGGCCTGACGAGCTACGACCAGCTCTCCGCCTCGATCTTCGATGCCGCCGGCATCGACTTCCTGCT
>Ga0247810_10001691_pt1 | contig 13409 bp, 11 predicted proteins | sample UWRJL119311C1_FD_179918 | JGI IMG/M metagenome (GOLD analysis project Ga0247810, IMG submission 179918) | Plant litter microbial communities from Arlington Agricultural Research Station in Wisconsin, United States - UWRJ-L119-311C-1 | ecosystem: Environmental > Terrestrial > Plant litter >...
ACGCAACATTGGCTTTTAAAGAATTAATTTGTTCGTCTAATTTTACTACTGATGGATTCTCTGCTGTAGCCGATTTTAAAATGCGATTTCTATCTAAAACTAATTTATTATATGAGGTGATTAATCCACTAGCTCCTGCATCACTACCATTATCATTAATCATATTGGTAGGTAATAAGTCAGAATTAGTACCTTTCCTAATAAAATCTAATAGGGAAGAAACAACATTCAATTGAATTTCAGTTTCTACTCCTTTTTTATCGTATTCACTGGAGCCTTCAATAAAAAGTTTCGCTTCAGATTCGATATCAGTTAATTTATTTGTTTTTTTAAAACTTTCAACGTCCTGCTCCACTCCATCCAATTCCTGCGCAATTAAAGCTAATCTACTTGCTATAAACTTAGATGTATTTTCAGAAATGAAATTTTTATCCTCCGCTGCATCTTCATTATAAATTTCAATCATATTATCTAAAAATTCCTCTGCTTTTTTAGATACGGGATCAGAAATAGAGACACTCACCACACTGCTGGTTTTATTGATTGGCTCCACTTTAAGTTTTTGTCTAAAACCTTCTGCTAATTCATCTACAGGACTTATTACTATGCTAATTGCCTCAAATCGTCCAGTATGATTTTTCTCATAATACGCCGTTTTTCCAACAATTAAATTGCCGATTTGAGTTGGAATTTTTTCTCCGAATTTAAACTCTTTTTTTGATGATAGAATAAATTTTTCTTTCTCTTCACCTTGCATTTCATTTTCTAATACAAACTCATTCAGGTTCAAAAGCTTGCATTTTAAAACCACTCTAGCTTTATTAAACAAATTTGACTTGTTTATAAAATAGACCTTTATAGGACTTTGTGCATAAACATCCCGATCTACCACATTACCTTCAACTAATAAAGAAATATTCAGATTCAATTTTTCAATAGTACTTTCAACTAAGGTTCTTGATTTTAAAATTTCAATTTCATTGTCGACATTGCTTTTCATACTGCCTCCTAAACCTAGATCTGAAAAAGCAGATAATTCAGAAAGTATACCGCCTTTTTTTTCATCCTTAACTAAAATTGTAGTAGTAGCTTCATAACTTGGAGTAGTATAACGCAGATATAAAAAGGATAGGGCTAAACCAATTATTATACTTAATAAAAACCAACGCCAATGGACCAAATATTTATCTATTTGCTCTCTAAAATTAACTTCTTTGATTTCATCATCTGTAAAATCATTATATAAATCCTGTTTTTGCATTTTTAATTCAATTTTATTTAAAGATTAGGACAGAAAGTGATATCAAAATAGAAATTGCGGATATAATTACTGAAGTATTTGGTCCAACTGCTGACGCATTTACCTTCGTATTATTTGGTTCTACATATACCACATCATTTTGAGCTAAGTAGTAAAATGGAGTATTAATAAAATCTGACTTTGTTAGATCAACTCTATTGTATGATTTAACACCGTTGATTTCCCTAATTACCAAGACATTGTTTCTTTTACCATAAATTGTTAAGTCCTTCGCCATACTAAGTGCTTCAGGCAATGTTATTCTTTCTGAAACAATTGAATACGTACCAGGTACATTCACTTCCCCTTGTAATGAAACCTTAAAGTTCATAATACGAAGGTTAACTATAGGCTTTTTTATATAAAATCCAATTTTGTCTTGTAATAATTGAAGAGCTTCACTTCGAGTTAACCCACCAATTTTAAGTTTTCCAATTATTGGAAATTCAATATTACCGCTCTGATCGACTAAATATGATTGAATAGTTTGTTGGCCTGTAACCATATCGATTTTACCCGAGTTTGAAATTGCAACAGAAGTCAAATTAAAAGGTACAGCAACTTCTGGATCTTCGGCAGATACGATAATCATTAATAAATCATCGGGCTGAATTTTAATTTCATATGAATTTACATTTTGAGAAGCAGTCATTCCATCAATATTTTGATAGTAGACTACATCTTTTTTAGAAGCACAAGAAGAGCATAAAAATAAAAGCGATAAAAAAATGCTTATTTTTATTAAAAAGGAAGATTTCATTTTCATTCGGTCTATTATTTAGAGGGGGCAAATATAAGGATTTAAATAAATTATTGATACAAAAACATCTTGGTTACTTTAAACCGCAAGCCTTAACTATCAATACGTAAAATGGCAATTTTTAATACTATGCTATCAATAGGCATTTTCTTCTCCTTTGAACACATTTATCACAGTTTTGATAATAATTTTCACATCTAATAGTAAGCTCCAGTTTTCAATGTACCAGATATCATATTCAACCCTATTTTCCATGTCAATAAGTTCTCTAGTTTCACCACGATAGCCATTTACCTGTGCCCAACCAGTTATTCCAGGTTTAGCATATTGCCGTACTAGATAATTATTAATTAACTCCGTATATTGTTTGGTATGATTTACCATATGCGGGCGAGGCCCTACTACTGACATATCTCCCCAAAAAACATTGAAAAATTGAGGAAGTTCATCAATACTTGTTTTTCGAATAAATGCCCCAAATCGTGTTACGCGACTATCTCCTTTTTTAGCTTGCGTACTGTCTGCCAGCCCATTTAAAGCCATACTCCTAAATTTCAGACAAGTAAAGGATTTGTTATCCCGTCCTGACCTTTCTTGCCTAAAAAAGACTGGCCCCGGTGATTCAATCTTAATGATTAGCATTAGGATAGGGAATAACCATGGAAATATCAATAGTATCACGCCCAAAGAAAACAAGACATCAAATGCCTTTTTAAGCAGTCGATTTACCGTAAATTCCAATGGTTCAGGCCTAAACATTAATATTGGTGTATTCTCATAAAATGACATCTCCACTTTATTCGATTTAGTATACAATTGAAAATCGGGAATAAATTTGATCCTCACCATATGATGTTCGCAAATATTTATCAATTTATTGATTACATCAATATTATCAATATGCAATGCCACATACATTTCGTCAATATTTTCTTTCACAAGAAACTCTTCTATTGCATTAAAATCACCTAAAACAGGAAAGGATATAAAGGCAAATGGATCTAATTTTTCATCAAAAAAACCTAAAAAACGATAACCATAAGTTAAATCTTTTGCTAATATCCTACGGATTCGTTCTCCTGTATCGTTAGCGCCAACAATAATAAAATTTCTAAAATTATATCCATGGGCTCTAATATATTTTAAAAGCTTCATCGACAAATAACGCGAAATCATTAGTAAGGCAAAGAAAAAACAATAAAAATATAAAAGCCTTAATCTCGATATTTCTGAATATTTTAAAAAAACAACAAAAACAGCTATCAAAGAGGCATGAATTAGTACTTTTTTTATAGTCCTCTTTAATATTGATTCTATGGGCTCAATCCTTATAATTCGATAGGAGTCTTTATATAGTAATAATCCAATCCAAATTAAATTGCTAAGAAGTGAAATAGTTTCTGCTTCTTTAAAAAAAAGTTTATCTAAACTGCCAAATCTTAATATTGCAGAAAGAATAATTGCCACATTCAACAAAACAATATCCCATACGACAAACAAAAGTTTAAAATAACGGGAAAAATGGTGCTGGGATAGTCGTTGTAAAATTTTCATATTACTCTTACTTTAAATATTGTTTTAATGCTAATAGCTTTTTTTGTAAAACCACTTTTACACCTGAAATTTTATGGTATTTATATATTTTATAATCTTCGCGTAATACTTCAAATGCCCTTTTATAAGAAGTGCTTAAACCTCCCATTCTCATTTTCACAATATAAACATTGACATAAGTTACCGTTATTTTATATTTAAAAAGATATCTTAATAAAAACTCCGTATCGGATGCGATTTTAAAGTTTAAATCATAATTTCCATATTTTTCGATAATTGATTTTTTAATATAAACAGTTGGATGCAATGGCAGCCAGCCCTTTTTTAATCTTTTATAATCATATTCACCACCAATTCTGTTCCTTACTATTTTACCTTCATCGTCATTAGTGACATAAATACCATCGCCGTATATGGCGTCTGTATCAGGATTACGATTAAAGGTCTCTACTATTTTAGAGATTACAGTGGTATCATAAAAAACATCATCTGAATGCATTAACCCAACTATATTTCCAGTAGCCAAAGCCAAGCCTTTATTAATTGCATCGTACATTCCCTTATCCGGTTCAGAAATATAAGTTGTGATTTTATCTCCGAAGGATTGAATAATTGCAGCTGTACCATCATTAGAGTTACCATCTATAACAATGTATTCAATATGGGGATAATCTTGCTGCAAAACACTTTGGATGCAGTCACTAATGGTTTGACTACGATTGTAACAAATAGTGATTATGGATACTAACATTTATTTTATATTTTTTTATTACCATCTATTTTTAAGGAATGTTAATGGATTTCCATGATAAATTCCGTTAGATTCTACAGATTTTGTCACGACTGAAGCGGCCGAAATAACCGTATCTGAACCTATTTTAACGTTAGGACCAACGAATACATTAGCACCTATCCAGCTTCCTTCTTCTAATATTATAGTTCCATTGCGATATGGCATTGACGGATTTTTATAATCATGATTACCACCACATAAGAAAGCTCGTTGACTGATGCAAACCTGACTCTCAATCATTATAAATTCAAAGTTTAAGATAAAAACTTCTTCCCCTATCCAAGTATGGTCTCCAATATAAAGTTTCCATGGAAAATGAATATTTACTCTTGGTTTGATAACGACACCTTTTCCTATTTTTGCTCCAAAAAGACGCAGCAAAAAACATTTAAAACCAGAAGGAAAAGGAAAAGCCGAAAGAAAGAAAAGCATTTTTATAATATACCATAATATCTCCTTCCATTTAGACACTCCTCTATCAAAACCCACTTTAGAATCAAACTGATCCAGTCTTGTTCTAGTTTTCATTTATCTTTTAATTTTACAACCGTAGTAATTTGGAAATTCATTTTCTCTAACACTCCCATTTTTGAAATTAAAGAATCAATCCTTAAAAAGATTTAAATTAAAACAACAATTTCAAAGGACCTGATTCATATTCAGGCAAAGATTCGCCCTTCAAACTAGCCTCGCAAAACGAAATCAATCTTTTAGCGGCAACCTCAGGTGACCATAGTTGTTTGATATCAATCAAAGATTGTCCTAATATCTTATTGTACAATTCTTTATTATTAAGTAATAGTTCTATTTTTGAAGCAAGTTCTTTATAATCACCATCACTAAAAACAAATCCATTTATTCCGTCATTTATAATAGTTTTCACTGCGCCTGTCATATTACTGCCTATTACTACACAAGATTCGGCCATTGCCTCATTTACTACTGCTCCCCAACCTTCAAATCCGCTGCTTGGCAGTACATAAATATCAGCTTTATTCATAATTCCTCTAACCTTATCTGACGAAACTGATTCCATAAAAGAAATCGATTCACTGAGTAAGAATTTTTTTGCTAATCTTTTAATTTTGTCCCTACATTCTCCTTGTCCTAATAATGTTAGATGAACATTTGAATGTTTAAGCGTTACCCTTTTAAATGCTTTTACAAGAACATCAACTTTTTTCCAATTTAAAAACCTTCCACACCAAAAAATATTTATTTTCCCTTTTGGAAAATAGTTTTCCGAAACAGGATGTGATGAGACTTCTGGAAAATATCCCCAGTTGTATATTCTATTTTTGCATAATCCTAAAAATCTAAAATCCTCAGCCGCATAGACACTTTGAGGAAGAAGATAAAAATTTTGAAATTTTGAAATTTTTTTAAAACCTAATACTATCTTAATAAATTTAGGGTGTAATAATCTTAATTTTGAAATTCCTTTGATAAATAAACCTAATTCTCCGATTCCTATTTTAAACCATCTTTCTGTGTAATAAAATGTTAGTTTTAAATTATGAAGTCTTTGTGACATCAAATCATGATAATCCCTTACACTACATATCACAACATCCGATTCCATAAATAATTTTTGAAATTCTTCCTTATTTTTATCAATTTCTAAAATCCAAGCTTCATCATATAACTGCCAACCCATATTTAGTCTTTCTTCTTCTCGCAATAATTGAACAGCATAAATTACTTCTATTCCTTCAATTGCCATCATTTCTTGTACTAAAGGTACTTGATGATGGTTTATATTAGGCGCTACATATAAAATTTTCATAATCGATTTTTTTAATTCTTTTTAAATATGATATTTCTTTGAAAAAAAATCACTAAGATTATTGGTGTATATTGAGTAAAATAGTAGGGTAGGCCATTAAATAATTGATCTAAAAAAATTTGAATAGTACACAGTTTAATAAATAAATAGGGATAATAATTTGCTGTTCTGTAAATGTTTGCTTTAAAAGGAAGATACATCGTTATCAAGAAATATATAAAACCAAAAATACCTAAGTCAAAAAAGGCCTGAACAATAGGTATATCAATATATAGCGTATAATAACCATTTCCGAAAAAAATATTAAACCAGCTTATATTATCATTATAAGTGTCAAAAACTCTTTTCATTTTTAAATTGCGTTCCATAGTTGAAACATCAACGTTGTTATTTCCTGCACCTACAAAGTATGTCGTAATTCCCCTTGATAAATTATCAAAAAAAGCAATAATTTTATCATAAAAATAATCGCTTTTATTGTACAACAAAATTAATATGACTATGAAAGCTAAAATATAAGCTCCCCTTTTAATTTTTTCTCCACGACTTAATTGGCTCTTTATTCCATTGACATTCCAATAATATAAAACAAAGGATATTAATAAAGCGAGCATTGCACCCCTAGTACTAAAACTAAAAAGCCCAATAATGCTTGAAATTACAAAAAGTATTTTAAGCAGCTTTTCATAATACAAAGTAGGCTTATATAATAATAACGCAATTATATTAATGGTTAAAGCTCTTGCTATTGTAATTGGATCCCCTCCTTCAGTAAGCCATAATCTACCAGTTTCTTCATAACCTCCTGAATTTAAATAGTTAAAACCAAAAGTTGCCTGATAAAGTACAACCAGCGAAATAAATCCACTCACATATAAAACAATTCGAAGAAAATTTGGAAAAATTAAATTTCGATTATTACTACTAATAGATATGGTTAAGAATATAATATACAAATGATAAAATAAAAAATCATCACGATCAGCAAAACCAGCATAAATTAATAATATAAATTGAAAAATGATTATTAATCCGTACCATTTATTATAAATAGGAAATTTATAATTTAAAAAATTTTTAAAATTACAAACACAAATAACGCTGACTCCCATTATCACATATACTAACTCTAAATCAGGAAATATATTTCTTAAAGCTGTTCCGAATTGCATACCAATTAGGACTAAAACAAGACCTAACTCAGTAATAAAAGACATTTTTTGTGGTGTGGTACGTATATTCATTTAATTATTTCAAAAAGACAACTATAATTATTTTTTTCTTTTTAAAATTAGTTTAGCAGGGAGCGAGAAAAAATAGCAGCAGTATGTTCAGAAACAAATTCAGCAGCTAATATTTCATCTGTATCATAATTATGTAGATTTTCAATTCCATTAGCAATACACATAGCTGTTGTTCTATCAATAAGAATTCCTAATTTATATTTTTTAATTATATCTCCAATCAATCCAGAATTTGGAGCAAGCACTAGTTTATTATTAATAGCCGCATGTCCTAAAATACCGCTGGAAGCCTCTACATTTTTATAAGGCATTAAAACTGCATACGATTGCAATATAAGTGATTTTAAACGCATATTAGACACAAATGAATTATCAAATAGTATAGTAAATTGCTTATTTTTTAAAACACTTAATTTTTCCTTTAAAACATTTTCAATATCTGCTTTTGCCTTACCTACAATTAATATAGCAAACTCTTCACTTTCTTTTTCTCCCAAAATGTCAACTGCGTCAATAATCTCATAGGTTCCTTTTCGAGGATCAATTGCGCCAGGATGTATTAATATTTTTTTATGTCTAGGAATATTGTAATGTTTGTAAGCATCAAATTCAATTTCTGCGTCATAAACAGGAATTGGATCGAAGAGGATTTTAAACTTGCTTGTATTAAACTTAGCATTTAAAAAATCAACTGTTTTATCATCATTTAACACAAAAACAGTTTTAATTTTTGAATTATGACAATACAGTTTAGTTACCCAGTATTTTCGATAATATTTTAATTTCTTAAGAATAGTATCCCTTTGCATTCTGTAAAACTGTAAAAATAAAATTCCTTTTACTTCAAAAGAAGGTCTTTTAAAAATCAAAGCTAATTGAAAAATATTAAAATATAATAAAAAAACTTCTTTTACATTAAATTTATCAGCATACGCCTTAACTAATTTTAATTCTGCAAAAGAGCGTTTGTACAAAGGAAGGGCTTGTAAAAAAGTACATTGCTCATTTGGTATAAATTCCCATTTAATAGTGTCATAATTCTCAGTAAGTTTTATTATATCAGGAAATTTATATTGCATTTCTTCTGGAACTAGAAAAATATATTTTTCCCTGTTATTTTTATCATTTGTTATAAAATTAATTAAATGAGAAATATATTCCGTGTGATGACCTGCAATTTCAGAATCATAAATAATCTTTAACATATTCTATAAGAGTTAATTGTAAAATAAAAACCTAAATAAATAGAATTATTTTCCTTTAAAAGCAATGATATTTTCATACAATGGACAACTGAACTTCTAAACATGCCTGTAGAAATTAAATAATTTTTATGCATTTTAACTTTCAATGCTTCGTACTTTTTTTATTGGATTTCCTGCCCAAATTTCATCTGAGGGAATATTTTTTGTTACAACACTACCAGCACCAATTATGGCACGATCTCCTATTGACACCCCTTTTAAAATAATAGAGTTAGCCCCAACGAAAACATCATCTCCAATCTTAATTGAACTTGTTTTGGTTCCTATAAGACCTTCTCTTCTTAATTTATAATCTAAAGGATGGAAATCTGTATCCCAAATAGAAACGTTACCACCAAAATTACAAAAACTACCAATTTCAATACCTGTTTCGCAAAAAATAGAAATACCAGAAAACCCAGTATTTTCTTTTATTGTAAGCTTAGCTCCATCCAATACTGCCACAGTTGATCTTTTATATAATCCTACAAAGTTAGAATCTATAGAACTATTAAAAATCACATCTTTTCCAATAGAAAATATGCCGTTATTTTTTATTAAAATTTTACCATGTATTTTAGGCATATTCGCAAAATCAACTTTATTAATGATCAGCATTAAAAAATTATACAATAAAAAGTAAATATTTAATACCCATCTATAGGGTGTTACAATTAGAATTTTTACAATTTTTTTCATTTAATAGAAGTTAAGAAGATGTTTTTTTTACAAGCATAATTATTATATTAGTCTTTTAAAAAACTGACATTAGAAATATCCTTAAAAAGAGGGGATTTTTTTTTAATCCAAGATAAATCATTATCCCACCATTTTAATTTTTTCAACTCTTCGATTTCAATTTCTGTAAATCTGTATCTTATAATACGTGCTGGAACACCGGCAACAACTGCATAAGGAGGCACATTTTTAGTAACTACAGCACCTGCAGCAATGATCGCTCCATCACCAATTATAATTCCCTCCATAATAGATGCTCCATTACCAATCCAAACATCATTACCAATTATTACGGAAATTTTTTCATCCTTCAAAACATACGAGTTTTCTTCAAAAATATTTGAATCAGTAAATGTAAAACCTGCTTGTTTATTTATTGAAAAAAAAGCCGGATGAGTAGAGATAAAAGCTGATGACGGATGCTTACCGTAGATAATTTTGGAAAAAGGAGCAATGGAGCAAAATTTTCCAACGCTGCAATTGTCATAAATAGCATTCCACCCAATATAAGTGCCATTACCAATGTCTGAATTTAATATAGAAGTATTTTTATAAATTTTTATATTACATCCAAATTTGGTTTTATTATTAAATAACACACCACTTAAAAGCAAAACATTTGTTTTTCTTAATGAAAATTTTCTATATGAGTTATTTATTTTTAAAAAAAGACTTTTAAATATACTTGCCAACATAATTATTTATTTTACAAACCTTTGATAACTATCAATCATTGAGCAAGTAGTATAATTCAAAATACTTACTTTTAAATATTTAGCATATTTACTTAACTCGTCATGGCTTTTAAACATATATGTTAAAGCTTCAAGATAATCACTTATTTTCCAAATCTCATCATTGTCATTTCTTAACAGAGGTTTTAAAATAACTGCGCTATCATTATCATAAAAATGAGTTTCAGAACTGCACAATTGATTGTTGCTGTTAATCTTTAGGTTATCAAAAAAAGTATGATCCACTCCATAAAGTTTAACATTCGAGTATCCACTGTTTAAAGCAATAAAAACAGCTAAATTTGCTACTGTTTGAACACGTGGCATTGCTAAGCCATGTTTGTAAAAGAAATAACGAAAACATTCAAAACCACCATATACAAGTTCATTATTTTTTACAATATTTAAATGACTGTTTTTTAATTTTGAAAAGTTAATGAAATTATGGTATAAGCGAGAAGGAATATAGATATTCAAATCCCAAGTTACTTGGTGTTCTAATATATTAAATATCCTTAGTACATCTTCTTTACGATTAGAATCCTGAAAAAACATTGGGTCAGCAAAACAATAATGTTTTGGCTTAATTTCAAAAAAAGTCTTCTCGAAAGCAAAAAAATTAAGAACTATAAAATCAACATCTTCAAATTCTTTATCAGCAGTGAATTTTGGCAATTCCAGCTTTAAAGATGGCCCATTTGCCAATACGGCCACAGTACCGCTGTTTTTGTTTTTTAACTGGTTTTTAAACGAACCGCTTAATGTAAGCTTTAGAAAAAAAATTAAAAAATTAAAAGTACTTTTTATAACCGCAAAGATAGGTTTGACAATTTTTTTCATCTTTTATTTTTTATTTACTTTACTCTTTACTAGTAAGTAAGCAGTCTTCAAATCTTTCTTCATATCTATATTAACAATTACAAAAACCAAAATCAATACTAAATAAACGACAGTTCTAAGTACTATATTTGGAATGTAAAATGTTGATATGATAACAAATCCATTTATAATTATCATAAAAAAATATTTATAAGCGTTTGTAATTTTTACTATTTTCCAAGAATATTTTATTCTTGATAGTGCCATAACAAAGTGAGAAAGAACAATTGTTGCGACTGCACCATATAATCCCCAAAGAGGAATCAAAATAATATTAAAAATTACAGCCACTGCTGCTCCCCAAACACTAGAATAAAAGTAATATTTACTTTCTCTAGTTGCAGAAAAATTGGCCCCCACCAGTCCTGATACAGAACAAAATAAGGCCGATAAAGAAAGTATTGGAACATAATCTGCTGCTGCGATAAATTTGGGAGCAGCAATTATTCCAATTAAAGTTTTACTTGTTATACTGAGAAAAATTACACCAAATGACAAAATAACAAAAACTAATCTAAAAACTCCATTATAGAATTTTTCATAATCCTCTTTTTTATGCTCCTCTATTACCGAAATCTGCCATGAAACCATAACAACTGAAAAAAGAGCAATGATCAAAGAGGGTAATTTATATGCCACAGCAAAAAGTCCTATTGTATAAATTCCAAGATATTCCTCAATTAGGGGCCTATTTAACGATCCTACAAGCCACCACATAACAGCATTAGGAATTAAGGGGATCGAATACTTAATCATTTCCTGATACCTACTCCTGTCGATTGCCTTAAAAGAAAAATAACGGTATGCACCCGCATGCATTAAAGTATAGAGTGCTGCAATTAAATAGGAAACTATTTGAGCCGCAAAAAAACCATCCAGACCAAACTTAGGAATCAATATAAATGATAATAGAGCTGTCGAAAAAGTTAATAAAATACCCGAAATCGTATAAATCTTGATTTTATTAATACTTTGAGAAAATTGCTGTAAAAACGTCTGCAGGAAGATTACAATAATCAAAAAATAAACATACCAAATATTAGCCGTTATACTATGAAGAATATTATAACTTATTAAAATTTCTTTGATACCAAAAAGTAAAATTCCCGTACTAATAAGAAGCAAAATCGAATACGTCAAGCTTGAGGAAAAATATTGCTTTTGTTTTTCAAGTTCCTGATCCTTAGGAAATATAAAAATTGAGTCTGAAATACTTAAAGTAACTACCGCTAACAGAAGACCAACATACACCAGTACATTGTCAGATGTACCATATTCTTCAACTGTCAGCCATTTTGTATAGAATGGAAGCATGATAAAACCAATTAACTTACTGCCCGCATTCCCTAAAAACACAAAAAAAGTATTTTTTCCTAACCGCTTATATTTACTCATGCACTATGTTAATTGTAACCCTATTTAATATTGGTAAAATATTATTATTTAAGTGTACTAATTTTGGTTCTGAAAACTCCCGATTGATTTCTATTAATAATGTCGTCCTCATTAATTTGGACAAAATTGATAGTTCCCGCCGGAGCTCTTAAATAATCATAAACTATATTTAATGTCCCTGGCTCAGTTTCAATCATATCAGGATATGATACTCCAAAAAAGCCATCGGCTGAATTATCAACAAGCATTTTATACGGCCAGGTAACACCATCGTCATCAGAAAGACAAACTGTCATATTAGTTCTCGTTTTAGCATTATTATAAATAAGAATTAAGCGACCTGATTTTAATTTACCTAAATAAAATCGAGCCGAAGTAGTAGCTCCAGCATCAACAAATTTTTTACCATTTGTCCAAATATTTCCGTCAGCACTTTTAGAATAGTAAATACCATCCCCAGTTCTAACCATCCCTAAATAGGTATTATCTTTAAGCTGCACAATCATATGTTCGTATATTCCTCTAAGAGGTGCATCTAAAGGAATAAAGCCTGCATTTGTGAAATTATTCAAATTATCAGGTCCATAATTTGCTTTATATATAAATGCCTGGCATAATTTAGGATCGGCTCCCGCTTCGTACCATCGAGCAATAGGAAATAGTATTTGATCTGAAAAATTAGAATAAACTGGTTTATTAATCATAATCCCTTCTGCAATTCTTCTGGGAGCACTATAACAAATCGAACTTTCATCAGTTGACAGTGTCAGTTTAGAATACCATGTAATAGCCCATTCCTTGGTTGCAACATTCTTCTTCTGTACATGTTTACCCCAATATATATAAAGGTTTCCAAATTTATCATTAAAAAAATTGGGATCTTTCAATCTTGTCGAATCCTGAGGATTAACAGAAAATATCAATTTATCATGGCTCCAGCTTACACCATTATCTTTACTTAAAGATACAGTAAGATAATTTT
>Ga0247810_10001694_pt1 | contig 13384 bp, 18 predicted proteins | sample UWRJL119311C1_FD_179918 | JGI IMG/M metagenome (GOLD analysis project Ga0247810, IMG submission 179918) | Plant litter microbial communities from Arlington Agricultural Research Station in Wisconsin, United States - UWRJ-L119-311C-1 | ecosystem: Environmental > Terrestrial > Plant litter >...
CCGCCGTGTATGCGCTAGTGGACAAATACTTTTCGACAAAGACGGCTTAGCATCAGCAGGTCTGGCCTGAGACGCATTGAGTTATGGTCGGCTTTTGATGGCTAGCTCGTGAGAATTCGAGCTTTAGATGGAGGCAACCCCACCAGCCACACCCCGGCACACAATGTTCCCGCTGTGGCTGCTTCCTTCCGGATCATGCCTAGGTCGCATGCAAGCATGCTTGGTAATCGTTGCAGACCTTATGGGGTAAGGGTTTCGGGCTAGTGAGGGGGCACGTTATCTACCGTGCGGACTTGGTAAACAGGCGGTCAAAAATTCGAGGTGTAGCCAGCATTGTCACACTTTACTGTAACACTTTGGTGTCACACCCATGGCCTACATCATTAAGCGCGGGGCGCTCTACTACCTGAATCTCAAGCTGCCGAAGCACCTCTTTCCGAGGTGTAACACTTTGCGTTTGAGCCTGAACATTCGGCATCGTCAGAGCGCACTGTTCGTTGCCGCAGCACTGGCTCAACGACTGCATACCCATCTCAGCGAGCACCCCCTAGCAGACCTTCAGACGCTTCGCACGTTATGTTCGCAGTGGAGGGACTCAACACCCACGCCCTGTACCAAAACCGCCCCACGGACTCCTACGGCGGCTATAGTGAAAGGGAATAGCGACAGCACTACCCTAGCTGCGCTCTCCAAACTCTATATAGAAGAAGGAAAACGCGGAGGCGCATGGCGACAAGTCAGCACAGAGGAAGTCGAGCGAGCTTTATCTCACCTGTTTGAGCTTATGGGTGACATGTCCGCCAAAGCCTTCGATGTGCATCAAGCCCGTCTACTAAAGGAACGGCTAAGCCTATGCCCGCAGTACTTCGGCTTACGTCCGGAGTTCAAGGGGAAGACGCTGAAACAGGTGGTTGAGTCAGGCAGCACCTACAAGACCATAAGTGCGGTCACAGTGAACAACCGTCTCCGCAAGCTCACCGCCTTCATGAACTGGTGCAAGGCGAACGGGTATATTTCCAACAACCCACTGGCGGGCATGAAAGTCATAACAGGATCAGCGAAGGAAGCTCGGCTGTCCTTTGAACGGCACGACCTAATTGCCCTGCTGAACCATGATGCACTACGAAATGAAGCTCGCAAGCACCCGTGGCGCTACTGGCTGCCGCTTCTTGGGCGAGTAACCGGGGCACGATTGGAAGAGCTGTGCCAGTTGCGTGTCGATGATCTCATTGAGCAACAGGGCATGCAGTGCATCCGGATTGATGACAGCCGTGAAAGTCAGAACCTGAAAAACGCCAGCAGCCGCCGAGTGCTTCCCCTGCATCCTTCATTGATTGAGCTGGGCTTGTTGCAGTTCGCTGAGTCGGTGAGGACAGGTGGGGCTGATCGCCTGTTCCCCGAACTGGAAGCCGTGAGAGGAAAGCTTGGCCATGCACCATCGAAATGGTTTGGCCGCTATAAAATGAAACTGGGCATCACCGATCCACGCAAAACCTTCCACAGCTTCCGTCACACCTTTATCGATGACCTGCGTGATGCTGGCGTGCAGGATTCACTTATCAAGCGGATGGTGGGCCATGAAGACAACTCCGTGACCTTTGGCATCTACGGCAGCAGGACGCCATTCAAGGCGATGGTCGAGGCGCTGGGGCACATTCAATAACCCCGAATAACCTACCGCAAAACTCGATTAAACACTGGTCCCCAATCAGTGCCACCTGTTCGCTTTGCATGCCACACCCAGTGTTTACGGGGCGAATATGTGGTCTGGACTAAGCGGGAGGCTGTCTCTCCCGCACAGGACTAGTTTTACAGAGATTAGGTATTAGAAGCGGCACAAGGATCGCTTGCGATGTATGCCTACACCATTCAACCGCCACGCACAACAACTTTCGGTTGACGATTACTGGCGTCATAACATACAATGTACGAATCAGCGAAACATGCCGAACGCGTCCCGCACTCATACAGTGCCAGATGCTGGGTAAAGTATTGTCTGCGATCTACCAAGCTAACCGGCACAACCCCGAAGGAATTGCCTATTGGAAATGAACTTAAACAGGAGAACAACCCATGTCGCACCCATTCGTTTTAAATTTGATCCCCGCTATTGAAGACGTTGCACCGAAGAACCCAAGGGGTGCCGGTCGCAAGCCTGTATCTACAGTAAACCCAATTGCAGATATCGCTGGCGAACTGTTGTTCGATAATCCCGCGTGGCTGTCGAGCATCATCTTTGGTAGTTGCCTAACTGCCGCTGGACAATCACAGAATGTTTGTAATGTTTCCATGCGTGACGTGCGAGGCACCTTGCTGCTCAAAGAGTTTACCGTACAGGGTGTCATGGCAACCGGAATCGCCAAACGACAGGCAGAGCGTGTTACCAAGGCGGCTCGACATATTGCTCATGGCATCTACGGATACCTACAGCGACGACCAAAACTGCTGCGTCGCTACGAGGATAACTATGACAGTAGACTTGAATCCAAGCTTGCCTATTCCCATGTGGCTCTCGTGCCCTACAAGCCGTTACGGGAGTTGCCAGAGCATATTGATGCTATGCGCCTGACTGGGGACTACCTTGCGTATGGCGAGGCTCTGAGGGCGTTCCGCAAAGAGTGTTAGTTGACTTCGGAAAGGAAAGAGACTGTTTCCAGTAGGAGGACGGTTATTCCGCATCAGGCTATACTATATTTGTGACCAGAGCACCCAATCTGGTCATGATTGATCAATTTTTAATTAACGACGGAAAGATAAAGAGAGCGATAACACCAGACGGCAACGTCTGAGTGGGATAACCCATTTCATAGACAATAGGTGTATCGTCCCGATAATGGATCATCACATCAGCAAATTAATAGAGCATCAACACACATCCAAGCTCTTGCTCTTGATCTGCTCCCACCGAAGGTGATGTGCGATAACTGTCAGTGTCCACTGAACCAGATACTACCGAATACGTCCGTATTCGTTTTTGCACCAACAAATAAGATCAACATCACAAGCGAAGAGCTGGCTTTGTGTAAAGTTTTTTATCACTGGAGTACACCCGAAAGAACATCGGCGGTCACGCCGTGGCTGAGTACGGTTGAAAACTGAGGTTTTCGGTGCGAATACTCCAAACGAAGTTTGATAGGTGAATCTCTTGACTATTCGCCAATGGCAAGGCCAACGGACTCAGTAATAGACCTGAATCTGGCAGTCGTAAAAGTCCTCTTGGGAAGATTGTCGATTTTCAGTATCACTGACTTTGTGTTCAAAAATTCACGCTTTAAGATTGACTGATCTTGATTCGTTGCTGGTGCAATTTCTTTGTAGTACTCGTCCGAACACATACCAGTAAAACTCAGGCTTTTACCGTTAACTTTTCCCTGAACCTTAAAACTCGACTCCCCTTCAGGACAAGCACCCTCACCACTGATGAGATACGCTAAGCGCATATCCTGCCCGTAGGGAATGACTCGAATGTAGTCGTGTTCGCTTTCTTTACTGACGACAGTAGCTTTATTGGACCAGCCAAGGGACCAGTATTTTGAACTCAGGTTTTCTCCCGCATAGGCGAATTCAGATAGGAACGCAAAGCAGGGTGCAATTTTCGAAAATATACGGTTTATGTGCTTTCGTTTTCCTGCTATCAACGCAACCAACCATTCGCTGTCATTGCAGTTTTGCCACTTGGCAACTGAATAAGTGCTGACTTGTCACCATCCTTGGGACCTTCGATGAAGTTGACCTTGGTAGCTGTTGAGATGGTTCTGCACTTACCTGATTCAATCAGACGGCCAGCCTCATCTTCATCCTGATCAAGCGACGCTTCCACCATCTTGGTCCAATCACCAGCCTTGTAGCAAACCATCGAACCCGCAACGAGTGTTCGCTTTGGGTAGCTATCTGCCATAGCGGCAGCAGATGCGATTAGGGGTAGCAGACACAGCAAGCGAGAAACGTTCTTCATCAAGCGATCCTTCGAAAAAGCAATGAGTAGGATCAGCATAATGCCATTACCAAATGAAAATGTAACGATTGGTGTGTCACGTTTTGGTGTGTTCACGATTAGAACGCATCCCACCATCATCCACGGATGCATACAAACCAGACACTCAGAACAGCTTTCGGTCAACGAATCCGCGACCTTCGCAAACAGCAGGGCATCAGCCAAGAAGCCTTTGCGGACAAATGTGGATTCATGCGGACCTACATGTCACGTATAGAAACAGGCACTGCCAACCCCAGTCTTGAGGCAACCAAGGTGCTCGCTGATGGGCTAGGGATGTCCTTGTCGGAGCTGCTGGAAGGGCTGTAGCCGTCGCCGGAACCTACCGGCTGCAGTTGATCAAAAATTTCAGCTTTTTGCTCGAAAAAGCGGTGATTTGAAAACCGACCTCACTAAATACATTGGACAGGACATCAGTTCTGCCCAATTTACTAAGAGGTTCAAGATGAACAATCATATTCGCTTCGGCATGACGCTGAATGCCGCAACAAGCCGTTTTCAGGCCCTTCAGTTCGACCGCGTGATTCGCTGCTGTAAATGCCATTTCATTCAAGGTACTTGGTACATGTCCATCCCTTCGAAAATGGATGGTGTCAGCGGAGCCAATCGCCTTCGCCACATTCTGAATAGCGCGAAGGAATCTGCCGGTATCAGCACCGTGAGCTTCTGGTGCTCGCACATGGATGGACCGAAAGAGCATCAGATTTTGTAGTAAAGCTAGCCTCCTCGCCGGTTGTGTTGGGGCTTCTTTAGCGGCTCAGAGTAATGCCTCATTCTCAACCGCCGCCCCACCCACTCAATATCTAACCTTTAGCTATCAGAGAAGTAGACCTATCTGGTAGTGCGATAGCCGTCAGGAAATCACTATCAATAGACTATTGTTGGAAGCTATATGATTCACGTATCATTTGCCTATCGAAATGAATGACAAAGGATAGCAAGCCATGAATGCCCACCTCTACCTCCGCGCATCAACCAAAGACCAAGATGCCAATCGTGCAAAAATTGCCCTTGAGTTGTTCGCTGCCGAGAAAGGTTTGAGCATCGTTGGCGTGTACGCAGAGAACATCAGTGGCACCAAACTCGACCGCCCTCAGTTGCTCGCCTTGCTCAATACTGCCGAAAGTGGAGACGTGCTATTGGTTGAGTCTGTAGACCGCCTCAGTCGTCTCTCACATGCTGACTGGGACACTCTCAAGGCCACTATTAAGGCCAAGGGGTTGCGTCTGCTTGTAGCTGACCTTCCAACCAGTCACATGTTGGTTGAAGCCAAAGGAATCACTGGACAAATCATGGATGTGATCAACAACATGCTGATTGATCTGATGGCAACCATGGCACGACTGGATCAAGAAAAGCGTGTGGAGCGTATCAAGCAAGGTTTGGAAAACAAGAAAGCTGCTGACCCTAATTGGAAGCCATCAGGAAAAGGACGGAATGCTGCCAAGTGGGCGAAGGTTCAAACACTGATGCAAGAGCATCCAACCATGTCCGCCGAGATGATCGCTAAGCTAACTGACTGCGGTGTCGCTACGGTGTATCGAATCAAGAAAGAATCGAAGGCGTCGTGAGGGACATACGTCCTGCGTCTGCTGTAATGGCCAGCAGATGTAGGGCCAAGGGCAAAAGGTTATTTTCAAATTCCTGCGATTCTCATTTGACCCTCTCGCAGTTGGCTTGATACCCCTCGCTTAAATCCCACTTCCCAAATGCCCCTGCCATTACTTTTTCAGGCTGGGAATCAGTCGCAACCCCAATGTGCTCACCTCTCGCGGCGCGGGGGATGGATTTTCGTACAGGAATGGTCTTGGTCACTAGCATGGGAAAGCTTTGTGGAATGCAATTGTTGCTAGAAAGGATTACGTCTGGTGATTGCTGATATAAATCAACCATACTCACAAATTTCTATTTACAAAATAGTGTAGATTCTTATCTCGATCGTAATACTCTGAACTTATGAAACCATTACTACTACAGGTATTTTCAGCATAAAAGTGATCCAAAGAATCGACTCTAAGAACGAAAGAATCGAGAGCCGAATCAAACCTCGGTGTTCCTAACGCATAAATAAATAACGGTGCTACGGGATTTATCTCGAGCAACCTAGAAGGCGCTAACAACCGCCTCACTAAATCACGATAATAATTTGATTTACTTGGACCCAAAGACGCAATAGTGCTCTCTGCAAGTTTTACCTGCACATCATACATACGTTCACTAATGGAGAACGGCCTTCCAAATTTGAATGTTATAAATTCGTCTTCCGACTCTATCTGAATCGCCAGACCGCAATATATATACCTTCGATACATATCAGGTTTGTTTTTATCAACAGGCAAAACTAAACTTCGAATCACGTCGCTATGACCGTCAATTGAAACCTTTCGTCGCCCATCTCGCGACATTCCAAGTAAGCTATCTATGGAGTAGCACTTAGGGTTAGTCGCCCGCAAACGAAATACAGATTGACCAGCAGGTAAATATTTGAATTTTTTAGTAGCATTCAAATCATCTACTGACATTGAAGCAGGAATTTTAAAAAAATCACTGCGACGAGTTAACATAAACATGATCTCAGGCATTTCCTCTATAGGGTGCCTTTCTTTTTTTTGTTTATTTGTCAGCATAGGCTTCGGATTTTTATCCTCGACCTCATAGACACACTCTGATACGTGTTTACCCCCAGAGTTATCAGCAGTCCTGAAATATGGACTCACACTGTAGTTAACCTTTCCAAGGTTAATACAAATATAATTAGCCCTACACTTTGGATCAAGACACGCAAAATCATGTTTACTAGAAATACTTCCACGCTGAAAAAGCTCGATAGCCTCGACAACACCTACATCCCTTTTTAAGCTTACACAATATGCACGATCCATTAAAATCACCGGCGGCCAAATTTATTCTCAGTCAATTGTGCTAGCAAGATAACTCTGGCTTTAGCCCGTCATCTCAATGAAACCGAATCTCGCGCATTGACTACGACAGTATCTAAAGATGGTTAATTATCTATTCGTGCGAGTATATTGCATGGAGCAACTTCAATCGAGTCTGGCCCAGAAAACCAAAGCTCTTCATGCCTAACTGGGTCAATCACTAAGCCGACACTATATTTTTGATTAAAAAATTCGCGTTGAGTTTTTCTGTCTGTACCACTGAAAAAAGCTCCTAAATTTGGATGGCTATGATACCAGCCCACCACGAAGCTACTTGAACTTTTGGCAGCATTCGCACGCTGCCAAACACTGGAATCCATGCTTAGTGAAACAGATGTAGAATCAAATTCTAAGCTTTCTATAGAATCCTCAATATTCACAATAGCAACGCCGGATTCTAAATCATAGGAGCTAACAACATTCCCAAGCAATAGCCCACCTAGCTCGACGCTACCAGAGTTCAAATGCTTTAGTATTTTACTGCGCGTATCATCAGTGATTGTAACAATCGGAAATTTTTTTGATGCACTAATCAGCCTAATCAGGTCGAAACAGGTCCACCCACGCGCAACCTGTCTGAGATGAACCGCAGATATATCAGACTTTACATTACTCCATTTCATAATTAGGTTTCTATATAAAATTTAGTATTGCATTTAGGGCATGTTAGATTGCCTTTTTTTCCTTTCGGCACACGAAGAGAACCGCGACATGAAGGACAAGAGACTAGAGCCTTCTGCTCAGAACTGACATTGACATCACTCCACCCAATCTTGCCGCTCGCTTGCTCTTTAATAATTAATTTATCTGTCGGAAAAGCCCCGGGACTAGCCTGAATCGCCGACCTGTACCAAAGCAATGCATCCCGATTCGCTGGCGATGCCTCATTCAAAATATTACTTTCAAAAGTTATAATTTGAATAATACGCTTTACTAACAAATCAAGCCCTTGAGTTGGAAGCCATTTAGCACCCAAGCAAACTCTTCCTGAACTATATACATTAGGATGATAAATAGGAGTCGTGATAGTTGCTAACGGCTCCTGAAAAGGATAACGACTAAGAAGCTCTATCCTCACCAAAGTTTTGTTCTGCACTTGGCTCGGATACTTTGATGAGGGGGCGGTTGGAAAGTCCAGCTCAAGATTGACTACATTAATTGGGTTTCCGGCTGTACTTTTGACAGAAACTCGGCCAGCAACCGCCCTAGATAACTCCTCAATTTTACGAAGGTCTTGTAACACTCGTTCGGCGAATGCGCTCATGATAGATTACCCCGCAACCAAAACTGGTTGAACTTCGAGAATATCGCCGTCTTTTATCCCGCTGTCTCCAAGCTGTGAGTTTGGCGTGAGAGTTTTACCAGATGTTGTATTAACCAAGCTGTAGTCCGTATCGGTAGGCAGCGTCCAATTGTCTACAGAGGCTTGAATTATGTCTGCACCTGTATTGCTACTATCCAACGTAACCTCAGCCTTTCTTGTTTGATCCGCAGTTCTGATGATCACATGTATATCCGGCACTTTTTATCTCTCCAACTCTATGACAAGTATTTGATTACTGGCATTTAAGGTAACATATTTACACGGAAACTCTCTACCTTGGAAAAGTTTCTCAAGGTCTGATAGCGAGAAAGAGTCTTTAATCACAACCTCTACAGATTCTTGCCCGCATTGTGTGCAAATATTAATCGACGAATCGTACTTAGACGCCTTATCGAAAACAATGGTCGCAGATTCCAATAATGGATTGCAGTTAGTGCAGCGAGTGGATATCAAAATCGGATCACTGGTAATGACATAGTCATCGGAGCATCCAGAAGGCAAATTAAAAACACCTTGAATTAACGCTGCCCCTTTCAGCACCGAGACATTCCCACTCAGAGATGAGCATCCCGGACAGGTGCAACTTTCCTCGATTATACTAACCGTAGACTTGCCAGAAAACGAGTCAACCAATATTCTTTTTGATGCCGCTACTTCTACTTCCTTCAGCATCTCAAGCGCATTCGAGGCGGCAAGTGCCCCAGTAAGGCTTGATGTAACTATTGTAGTTGGGATTTTCTTTTCGATAAAAGATATTTTTTTTAACCAGCCGCAAGAGTACCGTTGCTGCATACGTTCGTAGGCACTATTTGGAAGGTTACACTCATAACAGGCGATGCAATCAGATGCCTTGAACGGAAACACCTCAACCTGACAGAATCTACTATCAATACCGGTGTTTATAAGATTGGTTTTTGTGATCAAGCAAATCTGATTTAGCCTGATACGAGCTTCGAAGTTATCAACACAACAAATTATACAGCTATAAGATGCAGCTTTTTCTAGCGACATCTCTTCCCAGAAATCACCAACAAAAGCGCTCACACTAATATTGGGATCAAGCTCTTTTATTCTCTCGGCTGCTACTTCCGCTTTGAACCCGCCAATATCCTTCCCTCTAAACAAAACGCTTCTAGTTAGATTATGAATCTCTATAGAGTCAAAATCGTATAAATCAATATATCCAACACCCAATAATGCCAGATTTTTTGCCACTTCATTTCCAACAGCACCACAACCGACAATGGCAAATTTTGATGCCTTTACAGCTTCCTGTGAAAACCAGTCAATCAGGGAATGGCGCTGATAGCGATCACTATTCATGACGCATGTTCCTGTTTTATTTTTTCCAACGCCTGATTGAGAAGTTTAATAACTTCAGTGGCATGCTTTTCCATAAAGCAATCGGCTCTATCTGGATGGTAGAGCTTAACCTTTTTTCGATAAGCTTTTTTTACCTCATCCATAGTTGCCCCAACCTCTACCCCAAGACGCTCGTAAGGAGTTTGCATCTTGATTATATTAAGCTGATCTTTATACCCGCTATCGAGGTTGGTCCATTTCATTATTCAACACTCAGCATCATTGATTTTTCTGACACAATAATTTCATAACCAAATTTAGGATGCTTGATAATCAGCCCTCGAACCCGGATCGTTTTTCCTTGCAGGTTATGGACAAAGTTATTACCACCAACCTTTTTAACAGCACCACGGAAAAACACTAGCTTAAACCCGTTCACCCATGACTTCCCTTCAAACATAACAGCAAAGTCACTACCTCGACGACTTTCATTTACCTTATACACTCGACCTTCGAAAGTAACGACCGACCCAACATACTCCTTGTAATTACTCAGAGTTACAACACTAGGAGCGTAATCTTTCCCACGGGCAGCGCTTACACCAACAACAACCGAAATAATATTTACAGACTGGCAGGAGACACACTTAGAATCATTCACCTCAAGCAAAACCTGAAGGCTTTCAGTATGATAATAAACTTTGCATGACTGACACTGATGCAGTCCAAGAGCACTATTTAAAGGTGCCCCAGTAAACGCATCATGCAATCCAGTTAAATCAACACTAAAGCCTGGAGAGTTATCGCTACTAGTTGACGCCACCGATGACTCATTAAATTTTATCTTAGGCTTTGCTGTAGGGCGTGCGGTAGGTCTAAACACTTCCGGATTAGTGCGTTTAACTGCAGGTGTTACAGGGCGAACAGGAGGAGCTGACCTAGCGCTGTTCTGTTGCTGCTGATTATCCCTTCGATTTGCGGATTGCCATTTTTCGTACAAGGCACCTATCAGCCAAATACTAACAATCACTATAAAAATACCCATTACATTCCTTTCTTAAGGCAAATTTAGAGCTGTAATCCCAAAGGCATATCCATCCGCCATAATTCGCATTATCTATTTAAACTATACTTATTGTCTTCTGGCTGAATAAACCTAATTTTTTATCTAAATTCTGGCAACTTAAATATAACCCAAAGCTGAATGGGCTGTCCAGCAGTTCGAAACCTACTATGTACGGATACACGGCATTGCTAGTCACGACAAGGCACCAACAGTCCATGAGGCTCTATCATTAAAGCCTTCGGCCCTCCAACATTTCCGACCATTGCTGCAGTCCACCTGATCGGTACGTCACTCAAACGTGCCGATCAGGCCATGTGGATCAACCAGCCATTGAGATAACGAATCATACGAACAGGGATTTTCTTGAATTGATCGTGAACACCGACATCGTCCATGTCGAGTCCAAACTCCAGACGCTCTGCCACGGACGAAGACCAATGACAATAATTATCAAAGAGATTTGATGGCGAGAAAAAGATGATCACAGTAAGATCGCCAGCACAGTGCACCACTTAGGTGTACCTAAACGCTGTCACACTTCGAAATTTTTTGACTGATAACGCGTTGATTTACAACGGTTTTTTAGATAGGAGGCAACCCCACCAGCCACACCCCGGCACACAATGTTCCCGCTGTGGCTGCTTCCTTCCGGATCTGACCAGGTTCACGGGTAATCGTTGCGGGGGGACCGATGGGGTCACCATAACGACACTCGCCTCTCGGCAAGCCGCGCCATTGTACCGGTCTTGAGCGAAGTTACAACCCGTAATCCTGGATAAAAAATTCGAAGGGGCTCAAGCACTTGTGCCGCGGCGGCGAGGCCCCCGTGTACAACGCGACAGCCGTTTACCCGAGCGTCATTTTCGAACACTGGGCATAATGCGCACCGACTACATTTCCTGTCAGACGGTGCGCTTTAGCTGTGAAGAAAATTCAGATTGTGAACTATCAGACGTTGACGGCCGCCCAGCGAAAGCAGCTCGATGAGTTGGAGATTTTGCCGGAGCAACTGCCCTTCTCGGGAGATATCTACTGCGCTCTGAACACCCTGCTGGTTCGGCCGACGGCTGATATCGAAGGATTCGTCCTGCTGGTGGATGATCAGCCAGTGGGATTCTTCATGCTCAAGCGTGGGGCGTTTCTTCCGCAATGGGCCGCCAATGGGTCAGCAACTCTGCACGCCCTTCAGATTGACCACCGGGTTCAGGGTCAAGGACTGGGCAAGGCTTTTCTGCAAGGCTTGCCGGGGGCAATCCATGAAACGTGGCCAGATATTGAGCAGGTGATGTTATCGGTGGATGCGGATAATTTACCCGCCCTTAATTTGTATCTCGCTCAGGGCTGGGTTGATACGGGCGAAGCGTACAAGGGACGGATTGGTTATGAGCGGCGTTTAAGTCTCAAACTGTAACGACACCCGTAGGAGCCAACTTATTGGCGAGACAGTGAGCCAGGCAATGTTCAACTATCGAATGTTCAACTGCCTCGCGAACGAGTTCGCTCCTACAGGAATGAATTATTCAAATCAGCTCTGTTTAACACACACTTCCGTGCCACGCCCTCCAGGACCTTTACCGTCTTTGGCAGTGCGCATGTATTCGGGCGCGTAGTACGACTTGTGAAGGGTGGTGGTGTATTTGCCATCCACGTCCTGGTCATGGGAAATCAGCGCCATTCCGACCCCGTAATCAGTGGGCTCCTGCTGGTCGTCATTGGCAAAGTACATCGCCAGAGACTGCCCTTGCGCAGCGGCGAAGCCCGAGTAGGTCGCCTTGGCACCAAGGACCACAAAGTCGAGTTTGAACTTGTAGGCGCCGAAGCTGTGGGGGAAATGGCTGGCTGCCTCGTCAACGGTGAAGGTCAAATCCCCTTTGAATGCGCCAACATGACTGTCGTAGCCGGTGCACTTGTAATCACCGACGATATTCAACGGATCATGAACTTTTGCGAACGCAGCGCCACCGAATGACAACGACAGCGCCAGAACGGCGATGGATAGTTTGTTCAATTGAGTTTCCTTATCAACTTTCTGACACACATGAATCTGTGCAACCCGCGCACTTTATTCAATGCAAGCCATTAGCAACAAGTTTGGAAACACCCTGAAACCTTACAAACTATTTCGCACTACACAGCAACTAACAAAGTTAAATCCAGATCGCTTCTTTCATCACCAACCGCGCGTTGACAGAGCGGAGAGCCATCCAAAAGCCGCTCTGTCAAAAGACCTTCCCGCTACTGCGCCTGCAATACTTCGTCTGCCTTGCCCCCGGCATCCTGAATCACCAGATGGATAAAGTGCAGCTTGGTGATAACTGCCGGCGAAAGCACGAACGGGTAAAAGTCCGGCTGGCCCATACTCCGTGACAGCTCGTTGAGCATGCCGGCCAGTTCGATCCACGCGTTGACGAAGGACAGGAACGCTGGCCCGCCAGGATGCTGCGGATCGTAAAGGGTTTCCAGAGGAAACGGTCGATAGTCGAGGTCCATGTCCCGGGCGCTCATGCCGAAACCCAGCGCGGTATCCACAGCGTCCATCATGTGCAGGTAATGCGCCCAGGTTTCCGCCCAATCCTCCCAAGCGTGCATGGTGGCATAGGCGCTGACGTAGCTTTCCTGCCAGTTGGCCGGGGCGCCGTTTTGATAATGATGGTCGAGAGCGTCGGCGTAACTGGCACGATCGTCGCCGAACAGGTTGCGAAAGCCGTCCTGCCAGTAGGTATTGGCGATCAGGCGATCCCAATAGTAGTGACCCACCT